>Ga0172362_10004876_pt1 | contig 11649 bp, 12 predicted proteins | sample LakKivs1_kivu2a2_FD_114534 | JGI IMG/M metagenome (GOLD analysis project Ga0172362, IMG submission 114534) | Sediment microbial communities from Lake Kivu, Rwanda - Sediment s1_kivu2a2 | ecosystem: Environmental > Aquatic > Freshwater > Lake > Sediment | place: Rwanda: Western Province, Lake...
GACAGCCGGCGACCCGGACTTGAAGCCCGAGCACGGCCTCAACCTCGAGGCGGGCTGGCGCAAGAAGCTGACCCCTGAGTTAGACCTTTCCCTGGCCATCTTCGGCCGGCGCGAGGACGACACCATTGATTTCACCAAGGTGACGGCCGCGGACCCCGTCTTCGTGGCGCGCAACATCAGCCGGGCCCACGCCTGGGGGCTCAACAGCTTCGCGGCCTGGCAGGTTAGCGACACGGCCGGCCTCGACCTGCGCTACGTCTACTCCGACAAGAAGTTCGACGACTCGGGCCTGCTCTATAAGTACGGCTACAGCACCATCAAGCACATGGTCCGCCTGGGCTTTGACTGGGACCTGGCCTTCGGCCACAACCGCTGCGACATCATCATGAAGAAAAAGCCCGCCCGCCGCGCCTGGGTCGTGGTCAACGACCGTGTGACGTTACCTATATCGAAAGGTTGGCGCCTCTTCTTCGAGGCCTACAATTTGTTCAACCAGGAATACCAGGAGATCGACGGCATCCCTGACCAAGGCCGCCTCTTCAAGCTCGGCCTCGACCTCACCTGGTAACCTGGGCCGCCTGGTAATTTGGGCCGGCGCCAGTCTCAATTTGGAGCCCAAAAAGGTCAGACCTTTGTCTCATTTTCGCTATGCGTAAGCATGTATTGCTAGCCATGTCCGGCGGGGTGGATTCCTCTGTGGCCGCGCTCCTGCTCAAGGAGCAGGGCTACACTGTCACGGGTGTCACCATGTGCTTCAACATTTTCATAGGCTTCCGCCGCCGGCCCAGCTGCTGCGGCAGGGAGGGCATCGAGGATGCCCGCCGCGTCGCGCAACAGCTTGACATCCGGCACTACGTCTTGAACTTTGGCAAGGATTTGGAGCGCCTCATCATCCGTAACTTTGTCCACGAATATGTTACCGGCCGCACGCCAAACCCCTGCGTGCGCTGCAACCAATATTTGAAATTCGGCTTGCTCCTCGCCAGGGCCCGCGCCATGGGCATCCCGTACCTGGCCACCGGCCACTACGCGCGCATCGAGAAGCGCGGCCGCGCTTATTCCCTGAAGAAGGGCGTTGACAACCGCAAGGACCAGTCTTACTTTCTCTGCCAGGTCCCCAAGAAGGAGCTGAGCCATATTCTATTGCCATTGGGAAAGTTGACAAAAGACGAAGTGCGCTGCATCGCCCGCGACAAGGGCCTCGCCGTCGCTGATAAGCCGGCTAGCCAGGAGGTGTGTTTCATTCCTGATGATGACTACCGCGCCTTCCTGAGGGACCGACTGGACGCCTCCTACTTCAGGCCCGGCGATATCGTGGACACGGACGGCAACGTCCTCGGCCGGCACCAGGGCATCTTCAACTTCACCCTTGGCCAACGCGAGGGTCTGGGTATCTGTGCTCAACACCCGCTCTACGTCCTGAACATCGATCCGGCCCGCCACCGGCTCACGGTCGGCACGCAGCAACAGGTCCTGCATAAGGGCCTCATCGCGGATGAGGTCAACATATTTGAAAGGGAGGACCTCGATAAAAGGCGTTCCCTTAAGGCCAAAATCAGGTATAATCATCCGGAGGCGTCTCTGCGCATCCTCTGCGCCACCAAGGCCTGCCTCAAGGCCGAGTTCTGCGAGGCCCAGCCGACCATCACGCCGGGCCAATTTGCGGTCCTCTACAAAAACGACACAGTCGTGGCAGGCAGCCGCATAACAGGGAGTTTCTAAGAGCCATGTCCCAGGAACTCATCGACAAGATCACGAAGCTTAAAGCGCAGAAAGATGCCGTCATCCTGGCCCACAACTACCAGATCCCCGAGGTCCAGGATATCGCCGACCACTGCGGCGATTCGCTGGAGTTGAGCCGCATCGCGGCGAAGTCCGAGAAGAAGATCATCGTCTTCTGCGGCGTCTACTTCATGGCCGAGACCGCCTCGATCCTGTGCCCGGACAAAAAGGTGCTGATCCCCGATTCCCAGGCGGGCTGCCCCATGGCCAACATGATCACGGCCGAGGACGTCCGGGAGTTGAGGCAGCGGCACCCCGGCGCCGTCCTCGTGGGCTACGTCAACACCTCCGCCGACGTCAAGGCGGAGCTCGACATCTGCTGCACCTCCACGAACGCCGTCGACGTCGTCGCCAAGATAGACCCGCACCTGGAGGTTATTTTTGTCCCCGACAAGTACCTCGGCGATTACGTCTCCAAGAAGACAGGCCGCCTCATCCTCTGGGACGGCTACTGCCCCACGCACGTGCGCATCGCGCCCGAGGACATCGTCAGGCAGCTGCGCCAGCACCCCAAGGCCAAGATCATGGTGCACCCCGAGTGCCGGCCCGAGGTGATCGAGATGGCGGACTACGTCTTCTCGACGGGCAAGATGTGCGCCCACGCGCGCGAGAGCCGCGACAAGGAATTCATCATCGGCACCGAGATCGGCATCCTCTACCGCCTGACCAAAGACAACCCCGGCAAGATCTTCTACTCCGCCTCCGAACACGGCATCTGCCCCAACATGAAGCGCATCGACCTCGCCAAGGTCCTCTGGTCGTTGGAGGAAGAAAAGTACGAGGTCCGCGTCTCCGACGACATCCGCCGCCGCTCCACCGCCGCCCTCGACAAGATGCTCGCCATCCTCTGAAAATGAGACAAAAGAGTCAGACTCATTTGTCTCAATCTGAGACAAATGAGTCTGACTCTTTTGTCTCAGGTGTTGAGGATTCTCGACATTCCCTAACCCCTTTTATTTAAGCCTGTTACGTGTCGGCGAGCACGGCCGGATGAGACCCAAAGACAACACAGCCGGCCGCGGCCAACTGGCAGGACCAGCCGATAACGCCGCCCACCCCGAACGAAGGCTCCTCTTACCCCTTACCGCATAAAGGGTTAAGCGGGCCCAAAATTATAGCCCCCAAAGCCCTCCTTGGCACGCCTCCTGCATATATAGAAATTTGCTGGTCAGTCCATGACATAACCGGACATATATAGACAAACACAAACAATATAGGACAAGCCCTTCGTGCCCCGCAACAGGCTCTTCAGCGTCCACAAGGAGAACGGTATGCAAAACGGAAACGACTTTCTGACCATCACGGAGGCCGCGCGCCTCATCGGCGTCTCGGCCAAGACGATCATCCGTTGGGAGAAGGCGGGCAAGGTCCGCCGCTCCAAGCGCGACTTCCGCGGGTGGCGCGTCTTCGACGACAAGGACTTGAAGAAACTCAAGTCATTTCGGGAGACGATTTTTTATTAGCACGACGAAAGGACGCCTTGGGCGTCCTTAAACTTTTTTAAGGGAGGTTTACGATGAAAGTTCTGTTGAAGGTTTTACTGGTGACCGTCGCGGCGCTGGTCGCGGCGGGCTTTGCGCGCGCCGCGGAGCTCGAGATCGTCGAGACGTCGCCGCGGCCGGCCGACGAGGCCGTGGACGCGCAGACCGGCCTGCGCGCCTCCGACATGGCCCTCTTGAAGGAGGCGCTGGGCCAGGACGTGGTCGTAAAGGCCGAGGAGAACGGCGCCGGCAAAAAGGACACGAGCGGCCAGGAGGCGCAGACCAAGGCGCCGGTCACCCCCAAGGCGGCCACGGAAGAGCCGACGCGCTACACCCTGGGCCCGGATGACGTCATCGAGATCAGCGTCCGGCGCCACCCCGAGTTCAGCGACAAGTTCATCATCAACTCGGAAGGCAAGATCCAGTACAAGTTCGTCGGCGACATCGAGGTCAAGGGGATGACAAAGACCGAGGTCAAGGACCTCATCACCAAGATCCTCGCCAAGTACATCATCACCCCCGAGGTGGACGTCACGATTCTCGAATACCGCAGCAAGGTCATCTACGTCATCGGCGAGGTGGGACAGCCGGGCAAGTATTACATGAGAGCGGACAAGATATCCCTGCGCGAAGCGGTCGTCCAGGCGGGCCTGCCGACCTTGTCGGCCGCCATGCGGCGCACGTCCCTTATCCGGCCGGACAAGAGCGGCAACCCCCAACAGACCACGGTCGACCTCTATGCCCTGCTGTATGAAGGCAAGCTCGACCTCGACCGCGACATGTTCCCGGGCGACGTGGTCGTCGTGCCGGCGACGCTCTTTGCCAAGATCTTCCGCGTGATCAGCCCGGTGGCCAGCACCGTCAGCACGGCCAAGGACACGGCCACCCCTATTTATTGATCGGAGAAAAAGAGGAGAATGCATGAAAACCGAAGGATTGCTGAGCGCCACCCACTTACCGATTCGTTACGCCAAGATCTTTTTCAGGCGCAAGTGGCTCCTGCTCATCCCGGCCGTCGTCGGGATCGTGCTCGGGATCGTCACGGGCGCCCTGTTGCCCAAGGTCTACGAGTCCTACAGCGTCGTCATGATCGAGGAGGAGAAGACCCTGAACCCCTTGATCAGCGGCATCGCGGTCTCCGCCGACGTCGTCAGCCGCATGCACAACATCCGCGAGCAGATCCTGGGCTGGAACAGCCTCGTCCAGCTCGTGGAGCGCCTGAACCTGGCCAAGGACGTCAGGTCGCAGTATGACTTCGAGAAGCTGGTCCTGAACCTGCGCAGCAAGATCAACGTGCGCATGCAGGGGCCCAACCTCATCAAGATCAGTTACACCACCGGCAAGCCCGCCGAGGCCAAGAAGGTCGTCCAGACGGTCAACGACATCTTCGTCGAAGAGAACATGAACGCCCAGACCAAGGAGTCGTCGATCGCCATCGAGTTCCTGAAGGACCAGATCAAGGTCTACCGGCGCAAGATCAAAGAGGCCGAGATCGCGGACATGCGCGAGAAGCTCGACGAACTTTTGATCGACTCGACCGAGGCGCACCCGCTCGTCGTCGACTACCGCCGCAAGATCGCCGACATGGAGACGCAGCTCCAGAACGAGGCGTTCGACGTCGAGAGCGCCCAGCCGATCCCCACGGCCGCCTCCCCCTATGCCAACGTCATCAAGGAACAGATCGACACCGCGCTCCAGCAGGTCCAGGCCCAGGCCGCGACCGCAACCGCCGCCAAGGACCTCGTGCCCCTCGACAAGCTCAACCCGTCGGCCACGGGCTCCAACGAGGCGCTCTATCAACTGCTCCTCCTGGACAAGATGGACACGACCATGGCCCGCGACGCCCAGGTCAACGAGAACATCTACAACATGCTCCTGCAGCGCCTGGAGACGGCCAAGATCACCCAGCGCCTGGAGGCCTCCAAGCAGGGCACGCGCTACACGGTCCTGGACCCGCCGCGCCTGCCGCTGAAACCCGTGCGGCCGAACAAGCCGCTCATCGTCTTCATCGGCGCTTTCCTCGGCGTGGCCGCGGGCATCGGCCTGGTCCTCCTCATGGAGTTCACGGACCACTCGATCCTGAGCATCGACGAGGCCAAGGAATACCTGGAATACCCCATCCTGGGCGGCATCTCGAAGATCCTCAGCGAGGAGGACATCGCCCTCAACCGCAGCCGCAGCCGTTTCAGGATGTTCGTCTTTGTTTCGGTCAGCACGCTGCTCATTTTGATCACAGGGCTTTATTCGCTGTTACAAAAACCGTAAAGGATCGCCATGTACGAGTCCTTTTATAAGCTCAAGGCCAAGCCCTTCAACAACAGCCCGGACCCGCGTTTCTTTTACCCGAGCAGCAAGCACGCCGAGGCCCTGGACCGCCTGTATTACGCGGTGACCGAACGCAAGGGCTTCGTCGTCATCACGGGAGACATCGGCGCCGGCAAGACGACCGTCTGCCGCGCGCTTTTAAAGCGCCTGGACGACCGGCACAACGAGGTCTGCATGATCACCAACACGCACCTGACGGCCAAGGACCTCATCGTCGCCATCCTCGAGGACCTGAACATCTCCTACAAGCCGGCCACCAAGGCCAGGCTCCTCTCCCAGCTCTACGACTACCTGATCGAGCGCATGCAGAAAGACAAGAACGTCATCCTCATCATCGACGAGGCGCAGAACCTGACCCCCTCGGTCCTGGAGGAGGTGCGCATGCTCTCGAACCTGGAGACCGACACCGAGAAGCTCCTGCAGATCATCCTCATGGGCCAGCCGCAGCTGCGCGAGAAGCTCAAGATGAGCAACCTCGAGCAGTTCCGCCAACGCATCTCCATCCGGTACCACCTGTACCCCCTGGACCCTCAGGAGACCGTCGGCTACGTCAACCACCGCCTGGGCGTCGTGTCCGAGAACGGCGGCGCGGACACTATCTTTTCCCCGCAGGCCTTGGAGCAGGTCTTCATGTTCTCCCAGGGCATTCCGCGCCTCATCAACTACATCTGCGACAACGCGCTCCTGAGCGGCTTCGTCTACGAGCGCAAGGAGATCGACGGCGGCCTCATGACCGAGGTGATCAACGAGTCCCACGCCAAGATCCAGGAGGCCGCGGACGTCGTCAAGACCTTCTGTTGCGAAAGGTGCCAGTTCACGTCCAGCTGCGCGACCAAGTGGATCCGCGCCGAGCACGGCAAAGAGCAGATTTGCTGCGAGCTGTGCAAAAATTACAAGAACTGCCATTGATCAAAGGAGACTAAATGGGAAAGTTCACCGACGCATTGAGAAAAGCGGCCGAGAGGCACATCGAGCGCATCGAGAAGCGCGAGGAGTTTAAGCCCTATGTCGTGCGCGCGGCGACGGAGTCCAAGGTCGACCCGCACGTCGTGGCCTACTTCGACCCGTCCTCGCCCATCGCCGAGCAGTACCGCATCCTGCGCACCAACCTGCAGGCCATGAGCGACAAGCACGCCCCGCCCAAGGTCGTGACCGTCACCAGCGCCATCCACGGCGAGGGCAAGACCATCACCGCCATCAACCTCGGCGTCACCTTCGCGCACGACTTAAGCAAAAAGTCCATCCTCCTGGTGGACGCGGACCTGCGCAAGGGGACGATGAGCCGGACGCTGGGGCTGGAGGCCTCCAAGGGCCTCTCGGACCTCCTGATGAACGGCATAGCCGTGGAGGAGACGCTCCTGCGCATCAGCGGCATCGACAACCTGCACATCCTGCCGGCGGGCAGCCGGCCGCACAACCCGGCAGAGCTCCTGGGCGCGGCCAGGCTCAAGGAGGTCATCGAGGAGCTGCGCAAGAACTACGACTACGTCATCTTCGACGCCCCGCCTGTCATCCCGGTCACGGACGCCGGCGTCTTGGGCGCCCAGACAGACGGCGTCATCATGGTCGCCCAGGCAGGCCGCACCCAGCGCGGGATCATCGTGCACGCCCAGGACCGCTTGAACACCGTCAAGGCGCGCGTCCTCGGCTATGTTTTGACGAACATTGAGTACCATATCCCTGAGTACATTTACCGATACCTATAACCTGACCTGACCGGCCCGAAAGTGACCGTCGTTTTTTGACCGTCACCTTCGGTCATATATAGCGGGGTTTCATATAGTGGGGTCTCCCATGTATCAGAGGACGTTCTTCGACAGCATCAAGCTCGCCCTCCAGGGCCTCCGCTTCATCCTCACCAGCGAGCGCAACATGAAGGTGCACCTCTTCTTCGCCTGCGTCGCGCTCGCCTGCGCCGCGGCCTTCCGCATCACGCCCATCGAGTTCATCTTCGTCGTCTTCGCCATCGCGCTCGTCCTGATCGCCGAGGCGGCCAACACCGCCTTCGAGCTCCTGCTCGATTTCCTCCACGGCGACGAGTTCCACCCCAACGTCAAGTTGCTCAAGGACATCGTGGCCGGCGGCGTCTTCATCGCCGCCATCAATGCCTTTGTCATCGGCTCCGTCATCTTCATCCCGCGCTTCATCAAACTGGTGTCATCTTACTTCTAACACGGAGGTTCCATGGAATTGATCAAGAAGATCCAGGCACGCAAGATACGCAGCGCGGTGATCGGCTTAGGCTACGTCGGCCTGCCGCTGGCCGTGGAGTTGGCCCGGGCCGGTGTCGAGGTCGTCGGCATCGACACCGACAAGTCCAAGGTCGACGCCGTCAACCGCAAGAAGTCCTATATCCGGGACGTGCCCTCCGCGACCGTGCGGGCGCTGGTCTCGAAAGGCCTGCTCTCGGCCACGACCGCTTACTCCGCGCTCATGAACGTGGACACCGTCAACATCTGCGTGCCCACGCCCCTGCGCAAGACCAAGGAGCCGGACATCTCCTTTGTCATCAAGGCCGCCGAGCAGATCGCGCGCTACCTGCGCCGCGGCCAGCTCGTCATCCTGGAGTCCACGACCTACCCCGGCACGACCGAGGAGGTCCTGCTGCCGTTGTTCGAGGCCAAGGGGCTCAAGGTCGGCAAGGATTTCTGCCTGGCCTTTTCGCCGGAGCGCGTTGACCCGGCCAACCCGATCTACACCACCAGGAACATCCCCAAGGTCGTGGGCGGGGTGACCAAGGCCTGCACCAAGGCGGCCAAGGCCCTCTACGAGCTGTGCATTGAGACCGTGCACCCTGTCTCTTCCACGCGCGTGGCCGAGACCGTGAAGCTCCTTGAGAACACCTTCCGCGCCGTCAACATAGGAATGGTCAACGAGCTGGCCCTGATGTGCGACAAGATGAAGATAAACGTCTGGGAGGTCATTGACGCGGCCAAGACCAAGCCCTTCGGCTACATGGCTTTTTACCCGGGCCCGGGCCTGGGCGGCCACTGCATTCCCATCGACCCGCTCTATCTGTCGTGGAGGGCCCGTTTTTACGGCTTCGAGGCGCGGCTCATCGAGGTGGCGGCCCAGATCAACCGCTCCATGCCCGAATACGTGGCGCACAAGGTCTCCGCTGCCCTGAACTCCAAGGGCAAGAGCGTCAAGAACGCCAAGGTCCTCATCCTCGGCGTGGCCTATAAGCGCAACGTCAACGATTACCGCGAGTCCCCGGCCTTCGAGATCATCGAGCTGCTGCAGAAGCTCGGGGCCAAGGTCACGTATCACGACCCGCACGTCCCGCACTTCAGCGAGGCCGGGCTCGAGATGAAGGCCGTGCGCCTGACAACGCAGGCGCTCAAGGCCGCGGACTGCGTCGTCATCGTGACTGACCACGACGCCTTCGATTACGCGGCCATCGTCAAGCACGCGAAGCTGGTCGTGGACACGCGCAACGCCACCAAGTCCAAGAACGGCAAGGTCGTCAAACTGTAACGGTCGTCAAACTGTAACGGGGGAGATATAAATGAGCACTTACCTGGTCACGGGAGGAGCGGGCTTCATCGGCAGCAATATCGTCGACCGTCTGATCGCCGAGGGCGACAAGGTCCGCGTGCTGGACAACTTCGTGAGCGGCAGGGAAGAGAATCTCAGCCAGGCCAAGGCGGCCGGCAGGGAGCGGCTCGAGGTCGTGCGCGGCGACATCCGCGACAAGGCAACGTGCGAAAAGGCCTGCGAGGGCACCGACTATGTGCTCCACCAGGCCGCCCTGCGCTCGGTCCCCAAGTCCATGAAGGACCCGGACAGCTACAACAGCGTCAACATCCAGGGCACGCTCAACATGCTGCAGGCCGCCTCGGCCAAGCGCGTCAAGCGCTTTGTCTATGCCTCCTCGAGCTCGGTCTACGGCGACGCGGAGAGGTTCCCCGAAAGGGAAGACCTCCTGCCGGCCCTGATATCGCCCTACGCCTTAAGCAAGCTGGCCGGCGAGTACTATTGCAAGATATTCGCCGAGTTCTTCAACGTCCCGTGCGTCGCCCTGCGCTACTTCAATGTCTTCGGCCCCAAGCAGGCCCTGGACGATGAATACGCCGTCGTCATCCCCAAGTTCATCACCTGCATCCTGAAGGACGAGCCGCCGCCCATCTTCGGCACAGGCAAGCAGTCCCGCGATTTTACCTATATAGACAACGTGGTGGAGGCAAACATCCTGGCCGCGACCACCCCGGGCCTGACCTTCGAGGTCCTGAACGTCGCCAACGGCCGCGACAACACCGTCCTGGGCCTCGTGGACGCCCTGAACAGGATCATCGGCAAGAAGATCAAGCCGCGGTTTCTGCCGGTGCGGCCCGGCGACGTCTTCCGGACCCTGGCCGACATCTCAAAGCTGAAGAGAATCCTCGACTTCAACCTCGTGGTCAACTTTGAAGACGGCCTGCGCCGGACAGTGGCACACTTTAAGGACAGAACAAATATGTCTTGAAACTTAGTTAAAACTAAGTTATACTACATATTAGAATGAAGGATATAAACTATAACCCATTGCAAATGAGAGAGATACTTCATTTGGAGTTCCTTCGCTGGTTTGGGAGAAGGGTCAAGCCCCACCATTATGCTCTCAAGGGCGGCTCCAACCTGCGTTTCTTTTTTAACAGCATTCGCTATTCGGAAGACATGGATATCGATATTTCGGACATTCGCGTGGATGTGGTCAAGGATGAAGCGATGAAGATCTTCGGCGCCTCCTCGTTTGGGGAGGCATTGGAGTCTTTTGGCGTCAGCCGGGTCGTGGCGCCCGACATGACCAAGGCAAAGCAGACCGAGACCACCCAACGGTTCAAGGTTCATCTCCTAACGGCCGCCGGCGAAGACCTTTTCACGAAGATCGAATTTTCCCGCCGCGGTCTAAAGGAGGGGGTCGAAACGGAGCTCGTCTCAGAAGCGGTCCTGCGGCCGTACAAGATGCCGTCTTTCCCTGTGCCGCATTACGGCCTACGCGCGGCGCTCACGCAGAAGGTCCACGCGCTGGCAAGCCGTTCGAGCGTCCAGGCCCGGGACGCCTTCGATCTCTATATGCTGGGTTCCCAGATGGCAGGGCAGACCGAAGTACGGATAGCGTCAGGCCCCGCGGTCCGCGACAAGGCGGCAGAACAGGTTGTTTCCATCAGCTTTGAGCAGTTTCGGGACACGGTGATTCCCTACTTGCCGCCCGACGACCAGACCGTTTATCAAAAAGCGGATGTCTGGGATGAGATGAAACTGCGCGTCGTCCGCTGGCTGGAAGAAATGGAGAACATCCATGGCTAATATCCCCGTCCTGGCCGCCATAAAAAAACTGGGACGCCCCTTTTTCACGACGCACGAGATGTGCCTGTGCGGGACCGGTTCCGCGTCCAATACGGTCCAGGCGCTGGGCCATCTGGTTCGTCAGGGCGTGGTCATGAAAGTGGCCCGCGGTGTATGGCTTCTCGAAGGCGAAAAAGACAAAATTAGCCCTTATGCCGTCGCGGCGCTCCTGTCGCCCCGCCACCGCGTCTACGTGTCTTTCACGAGCGCGCTGCACCTTCACGGCATGATCGAGCAGATTCCGCAGACGATAACTTTGGCTTCGACGGGTCACACGCGGACGCTGCGCACCCGCATGGGCACCTTTTGCATCCATCGGATCTCCCCGGATTTTTTTAAGGGGTTTGATTGGTATCGGGGAGGAGGGAGTTTTCTGATTGCCGCCCCTGAAAAGGCCCTGGTCGATTGCTTGTATCTTGCTTCACGCAGAAAAAGGCAGTTCGGACATTTTCCTGAGTTGCATTTTCCGCGTTCCTTCAGCTTTGCCGGAGTCCGTCGGTGGGTCCGGGAGATCCCGAATAAAAGGGTCCGCGCGGCCGTTCAGAAACGCCTTGTTTCCATAACCAAACATGTTTGATTACTAAAAGGAATGCGATGGATACTTATGCCGTCATATTAGCCGGAGGAGTGGGCAGCCGCTTCTGGCCCATGAGCCGGGAGCTGGAGCCCAAGCAGTTCTTGCCGTTGAGCGGCGAGAAGTCGCTCCTGCAGGAGACGGTCAGCCGCGTCCTGC
>Ga0172362_10004878_pt1 | contig 11645 bp, 5 predicted proteins | sample LakKivs1_kivu2a2_FD_114534 | JGI IMG/M metagenome (GOLD analysis project Ga0172362, IMG submission 114534) | Sediment microbial communities from Lake Kivu, Rwanda - Sediment s1_kivu2a2 | ecosystem: Environmental > Aquatic > Freshwater > Lake > Sediment | place: Rwanda: Western Province, Lake...
TATTAAAAGATCCACCAATTAGAAAAAGACTATTTGCTCCAGCAATTGTTAATCTTGTTATTCCACCAAAAGTAGTTGGTAATCAAGAGATAGCCTTTGATGTAGAGCAGGCTATTAAAGAGCGAGAATCATTTGGTAGAATTAACTGCTATAAAGACTTTGACGTTCCATTAGTTTGGACTATTGATGGACGAAATGTTAGGTCTTCCCCAGACTTCTATCTATATAACTATAATGATCCGTTATATTATGCACAGACATATATACGAGATAGTACCGAAAGAATGCTTACTGCAGCCCGTAGAGGAATTCAAATGTGTCTAGTAGAACATAAAGAACTATTAGATCGTTTTGATGTTCTTATATCTGGAGTAAGAGATTCTAAAAATCTTGAGCAAATTCTTTTTGGTCCAGATGGCGCCACAGGCATAGCTAAAGAACTTGGCTATGTAAATAATCTTCAAGACTCACAGCTTCAATTAGCTCAGATGTATAGAATTGCTACCCTACAAGAGAATGGAACAATAAGTGATATTACTAGAGAGAAGCAAAATTTAAGTTTATCTCAAAACAAAAAAAATGAGTATCTTGGAGAATTTGCAAACGCTAATGCTGAATTAAGAAAAAAAGATTTAACAGCGTACCAAAACGAATTGAAAGCATTTGAATACTTTTTAGATACAGGAATTACTCCTAAGGTTAATATAGACAAGAAGAAACTAAATCTTGTCTGGACCGCAAGAATGAGATGTTTGTTAGAGCTTGTTGCAATGGCTTCAGCGATTGAGTCTTATTACTCAAGCGCATCTATTACTACAGGTGGGGTTCCAGTTAATGAAAAAGAAATGGAAAAGATTAAAAATAAAACAGATTTAAGCGACGCAGATGCAATACTTGGAACAGTAGCAAAAGCACAACTGTCTAAATTAAATGACGCTATTAATGGAGTTCTTAAAAACTGGCAAACAGTTACATCTAATACTCTTAATGCCGAAGGAAAGTTAGATCCTGGATTGGAAATAGCTAAATCTCAAACATCTAAAGGATTAAGTTCAACTCCAGTAAAAGCAGATGCTAAGTTAAATTTACCATCTATTAAAGTATTAGAAAACGAAGTATATAATAAAATTGGTTATTATATACGTCTTAATACAGCTATAGAGCAGTATAATGAAACTGGACAAGCAATTAATCTAGATAATTTACCAGACCTTCAAATGCTTGATGTTTGGAATCTTAGAACTACAGAGTCTGCATTTAGACAACTAGAAATTGAAAAGCAGTATTTTGATTCAATGAGAAGACAAAATGCTCCAACTCTAAAGTTTTTCCCAACTTTTAAAGTCTATTTTATTGAAGAAGATACTGGTCGATCTAACTTGCTTGATGATTTCTATGCATATAATGCTGTACAAACAATTGAAATATCAAGAAATAAAAACTCATCTAGTTCGGTTGCAGTACTTAGATTAAGTAATCTAACAGGAACTATGACTGATAAGTTATCTTTTCATAGAGAAAGGTCTGACTTTGCGACACAGAGGGATCCTTTTGCTTCTGGAGATGAAGCGTTCTTTGGAACACTAGATGTAAAACCTGGAACAAAAGTTCAAATTAAAATGGGATACGCTGCTGATGAAAGATATCTTCCTACAGTATTTACTGGAAGAATAATTGAAATGCAAGTCGGTCCAACTACAGAAATGATCTGTCAGAGTTTTGGTGCGCAGCTTCAACATAAGATTTATACAGCTAAGTTTGGATTCTTTGCATCAGAAAAAGAATACGGAGATATTGCTTCAGCGCTATTAGATATGATTCCTGGATTAGAAAATCTAGGTAAGAAAGATATAATTACCTTTGGACTACTTGGTGGTTTTAGTGGAAGAGATATTGGAAAACTTAGAAAAAGTTTATTTGATAACTTCCTATTAACTAATTTGCTTGGAAAACTAACAGCAGATATAAAAGCCACCGACAATCCAAGAGACGAGAATATATATTTGCCATTTAATCTTTCTCTATATGCTCCAAACAAACCAAGATTTGACTGGGTTGTATATAATCAGTCAGTATGGAATGCTATACAAGAACTTTGTTTATATACTCAGAATACTGAACCAGTTATTAAGCAGTTTAATAATGATCCATTCTCTAGTCGTAGTGAACAAAGAGAAACGCTTGTAATTGGAGATAAGTCTGGATATTATAAATACACAGACGCTCTATCTCTTAGTTCATTGGATACAGATTCAGTAGAACAAGCAATTAAGCAATTTGATGTAGTTAAACCTAAGCTTAATAATCCTAAGCTAAAAGCTATAGCAAGAGGCATAACTGGAACCCCTAAGCTTTATGGTATAATACACGGTTGGGAATCTCAGTTACGTATGTTATCCTGTTCTTGCTTAGTGAAAAATGTTCAAGATCCTTATAATGAATTATTTAACACTCCTACCTTTAGACGTTCTAGAGCATTTGAAACTGGAGAATATCATATTGATGGAGTCTTATTAAACACGGACTGGATTAATGCTTGGAAATTCTTTAGTAATCCTCTTAATGTAAATATTATTAAGAAAAGATGTCTACAATCCATAGATATTAGCATTAGAAAGTCTTGGCAGTTTATAACACAGAAGATGGATCAAGAGATTACAAAAGCAGGATTAAATAACTGGCATGCGTCTAAAGCTATAGAGGCGTTAACAGTCTTTTCGAATTCAAGCATTCCAAGAGATCCAGTTAATACTCCTATTCCAGTTGAATTAGCTGATGTGTTTACTAATATTATTTTTCACATGACAGCTCTAGGCCAGATGCCTGCTCCAGATTTTAGGAGCACTGACTATTCTATTGATAATAATGGAAATGCAAGTGCCAATCGTAAACCAGTTTCACCCTCATCAATTACCTGGTTTTGGGACTTATCTGTTGATGAATTCTATGGTGTAACGGGAGGAATTAATAATACAAATCCTGCTTTATCTATGGATCCTAGATATAGGAAAATACAACAGCATTATCTAATTACAGATTCCACCAACCTTATAGATAATTCTATTTCATTAAACTCTAATTTCTCTAATATGGTAAACGTCTATTATTTAGATGAACCTCAGTTTATTAATGGAATAGACGGAGTTCCTCCTGAAAAGTTTGATAAGCTTAACGTCTGGACTATTAAAGCCTTTGGTGATATTAAAGACGAACATGCTCGTCCACTAGATACCTTTCAGAAAAATATAGACCCTTGGTGGTTTGACATAGCCGAAAAACAGGGAGCCTTCTTTAAGGGATTCCGTAGATTAAATTATCAACACATGACGGATATTAGTAAAAAGGGTAAAAAAGAATCTAAAGACTTTAATAGATATATTGAATCTTTAAGTTCTGGAGTGTTTAATTTAGGAACACCAGACTGGAGAGCGTTCCCAGCATTTCAAGTAGTTGGAGTTAATTTATTAAAGAAACAAGTTGCCCAGATGTATAGAGGAGCAATTCAGATTGTTGGAGATTGTTCTATCGAGCCAATGGATATTGTACATCTGGAAGACTATATCAACGATATGCATGGAGTAGTTGAAGTAGAAGAAGTTGTTCATACTTTTACTCCAGATAGAGGCCTTATAACAACTATTACTCCTTCTCTAATTACGTATGATAGAGATCCAATACAACACGAAGACGTTGGTATTATCAATAGAATTTATGATATTGCTGAGACCAAGAGAAAGGTAACTAATGTTAAGGTTGTAGGAGGCATACTAGCAGCTACATTAGGAACTACTCTAGCTGTTAAAGGAGGCCAACCAGTTATTGGCACAGCCCTAGGTGGTGGAGGAGCGTTAGCTGCCGTCAGTGGTCTTAAAAGCATCATAGGACAAGATTATCATAAGTTCTTATATGAGCAGATGGGTAATATAATTGGAAGAGACTGTATTAACTTTACAGCTCTTATGTATCACGGAATGCCATATATGTGCGGCTTCGATGGTCTAGACTACACTAGTCTTAAGACTCTAATGATACATAAGGTTGAAGGTTTAGAGAATCCAGTTTCAAGAATTACAGCATTTAGTGATCCGTTTGCTGCATCTGTTTATACTAACTTTAATCCAGCTAACTTTGGTGCTGGTCAAGCAATTGTTCAAGGAACGTTCCTTAAATGGTTGGTTGGTTATCCTACTCATGGTAGACTTAACGACGCCTTTACCGTTTGGGACAGACTTAATCCTCTAGGGAGCGGTTAATGGTTGATGAATCAGACAAGTGGGGATTCTATGTAATGGAGTTATCAAATAATAACTTCTTTAATCCCACTCACTCTATTATTAGGGTAAAGAGACAAAGTAATTACTATGACTTAAAAGCTATCGTCGGTATAGAGAATCCGAGCCCAGCAGACCATTTATGTCTTGTAGTTGCTCCCGAAAAAACTATAAATACTAGATATCTTGATAAATATAGATTAGACTTTCCTCCAGGACTAAAGTCGTTAGATGATGCCCTAGCAGAGGTTCCTCTAGGATTCGCGTTTCTCATAGATAAGCAACAGCGTATTAAAACAACCAATCCTCAAAGCGGATCCGCTGGAATGTCTATATCTGGAACTAATATGTTTGATCCAGAAAAGGTGCTTCTTGCTATTTCTCCTAGGCTACCTAATCGAGACTATACTACCCTTAAGGATCAAAATTCAGATCCAAACGTTGAGTCAGTTGGTCTTTTTATTAATAGAGATGGGTCAGTTTTGTTGAAGTCTACTGGTGGAGCTATCACTCTTGGAAAAGAGGGAGTTCATATTGGTGGCAAACTCTTTCATGAGTCATCTTCAGTTGATACAGGAGTCTTATCTGATAACACAATTGCAGATATGATTCCCTCAACAATACCAACTGCTGGGGCTTCGTTCCCAAAACTTCCAAACATTGGACAGATAGCTAATATGGCAAATGCTGGCGCAAAATTTGTTCAAGTATCTCAAACCGTTAAAGCGGTTGCACAGTTTGCTACTGCAGCATCTGCGATAGTTTAAAAAGGAACTAGAATGGCCACAGAACCATTTAATAAAATGAACGACATTCTTCTGGGATATGATACTGATATCTATTTTGATAATGATGATCTAATGCTTACTAATGGAATCGACTTTATCGAAAGAGAAATGTACAAATTATTAATTACTGAACCAGGCCAGTGGAAAGCAGATCCAACTATCGGAGCATGTCCTAATAAATTTACTGGTGAACAAAATACACGAGAGATCGGAGAAGCAATTGAAAAGTATGTTGAAAACGGACTTAAACTAACAGTTGCTCCTGGCGTGCCTAAAGTTAGAGTAGTACCAGTTGGCGCTGAAAAGATAATGATATTTATAGATATTAATCTTCCTGAGTTTCAGAGAATAACTGTTCCTTTTGAGTTTGACTACATAAATGGAATACAGAAGATAACTAAGATCGACAGCAAGACTACTCCAATCAAATCATCACAAAATTATGATATTAACAACATATCTAATCTTAGAAGACCAAATAAATACTGGTCTAGACTTAGCTATACAGCAACTAATCAATTGTAAGAGGTAAGAATGCCTACTCGCAGGAACTACGCCAATATTTATCAAGATGGCAGGATTAGAATACAAAATAATACTCCTGTAAATAACTTTAATCCTCAAGGAACTACTAAAGCTTTCTTGGATATCCTTGGTCTTGAAATGGAAAGGCTATATGATAATAGCGAGTTCATTTATAGATCAATCGATCCAACAAGGGCAGTTGGCCGAGACTTAGATCGAATTGGTTTTCTAGTTGGGGTTTCAAGACAAAACTCTGTTTCTGCATCAGACTATAGTGAGACTAATTTCTATTTCTATATAGATAAGAAACTTAGCTGGAGTATTAATAAACTTGTTAATGAACTATATACCCCAGACGAAATATTAGTACTAGAAACAAATGGATATATTTATAAAGCATTTGATGGTTCTATTGAGTATCTAATTGTACCCCAAGGTACACTAGTTAGCAATTCAAATGAATCAAATAGTTATGTTACTGTAAATGAAATTCATATTACTGGATCAGCAAATGCATATGGTCCAATTCAAGCTGTAGGCGCGGGGCCAGCATATAACGTTGAATCCAACTCTCTTATCACCCACTCATTGTACCAGATTCCTGAACTTAGAAAACTTGCTAAGTATATTAAATGTACAAATACTTTTCCTATTCAAAATGGAAAATATACTCAGACAGATGAAGAATATAGATATAATATTACAACAGCTAAGGCAGCTCTTCCATCTAATGAATTATATATTAGACGAACAGCACTATCAGTTCCTGGCATAAGAGACATTCTTTTTGAGAAGAATAAGTTTGGAAATGGAACAGTTCATATTATTGTTGATGGCACCTCGCCTATTATGTCTCAAGGACTTATTTCTGCAGTTCAGCAACTGTGTCAAACTATTGCATCATATGGAGACGTAATTATAGTTAGTGCTCCAGAATATCTTGGAGTAGAACTCAACTTTACTATAAGAGTAAATCCAACGGCTACCGATCCTTTTACTATAAGGAATGCTGCTCGTAATGCAATTATTGGATATATTAACAATCTTCCTATTGGTGGAGAAATTGTATGGAACAGACTAGTTTCTACAGTATTGGAAATTGGAGAAGTAATCGACTTTATTCCTAACTATTTTAAATATGGTAAGTATGACACTGCTAACAAAATTAATAGGGAACAAATTATTCTTAACTTTATTAATCAGATGGCTAAGTATAACCAGAAGTGGTATACAGATACTGGACTAATTACCTGCTGTGTTGGATAAATAAATGAAAACTAGAAAACCAATCCAAGCTAAAAATACAGAAACAATAATCAAAGCTATATTACCTGAAGACTTTAGGATAGCTAGTGATAAGACATCTAATGGTTATAAGTTTCTGAATCTTTTATATGGGGTTGAAGTAGATATGGCAAGAGATTATCTGCAACATATCTATGATAATTCTTTTTTAGAATCTAGCGATCTATCTCTTGAAGGTATAGTTTATGAGGCTCAACTATCAGGTCTTCCATCTAACCAATTTTTGAACTCAACAGTCCCTGGCGGTGTTCAAATTAAAGTTACTAACTGGGGAGACTCTGGTGGCGAATATGAGTTTTGGGATGGTCCTCCTACAAGAGTTATAGAACAAACTCCATTCTCAATTTCAGGCATAGTACCAACAGGAAGTTTAATTGGACTTAATTACTTTAGAGAAAATCCAAGCGGATATGGATATCTAATAGTAAACTCACATATTAATCAATCTGAGTATTCTAATTATAGTGGATCAAGTTGGAAAATCTATCTTGATAATCAAGGTGTAATCGAAACCTATTCAGGAGAATGGCCTGGAGTTGGAACCCAAAACTTTGATACACAAGGTAATGATGACTTATTAACTCCTTTAGGATCTGGATACTTATCAAAAACATATCCTCTCACTAGAACTATTAAAGACGATAGCGGAGTCTATAGAATAATAAACCACTATGAACCATATCTTGGATGGGTGAGAGATGTTGATTTTAATGTAGTAGCAAAGGTTGATTATCCTGGGAACTATTATTATGATGGTGACGGTAAAAAGATATGGTATAGAACTGCGTTTAATAATCCTTATGGCTCTGGAAATTATACTTCAGAATATCTAGAACTAAGAAATATTCCTATTAGTGGTACTCTTAAACTTTATGATATAGATATCCTAGACAATAGCGGAAACGCCACAGAAGTATCTATGTCTGGAGCTAGTTTATATAAACTAAAATCCTCAAATATGCTAATTGGTGCGGCTGGTGACTATTATGATAAAACAGACCCTAGTGGAGAATTTGATCCAATCTACGTTGGTTATGATTCTGTTGTTCCACTTGATAGAGGTTTTGGAGACATTGAAGGTCAGGCAGCTAACTTGCTTCAAACTACCTCGTGGGCTTATCAACAAGAGGGTGGGTATGTTGATGAAGGAACTATGCGTTATGTAGAAGGAAGCGGTGATTTTACTAACCGTATAAAAATAAATAATCCATATAGTAGATACGTCGCTGAATACAAGTTTAGAAAATATAACTACGCTAAGTATATTACTTCATTAGAGGCTTCAAAATATTTAAGCTTAGATACTTTTAATCCAACGTTTTCAATAGGAACTATTTTTAATAATGAAGAGCAACTAGACTATTCATTTACCAATGATCCAAAATTTTCCTTAGAAAAATCTAAGTTTCTTACTTTTGATGGTTGGAAAATACGCCCTCTAAGTAAGATTTCTCGTATTGATTTTAGTATACCAATACTAATACAGTCTGGTATTTTAGATACTTTTAAAGTAGTTCCAGGAAGATACGACTCAATTGGTTATCAAGCAGGATTTGTTCCTGATATTACTGGTCCTGATAGTACTACAAGTAGAAACTATAGTCTTAACTGCCCATTTAAAACAATAGTTAGTTTGGGTACTGTTACTGAGTCTGATTTATCTGGTAGTGGAAACTATCTTGAGTGGTTTAATAATGGAGCAAATGAAATATATAGAATTCCAGCACACAGCGCATATGGTAAAAGAATTCGATATGTAAACAATTCTGGTTACTATTATATAAATTCACAAGAGTTTATTAAAGATAATACATTCTTTAGATTTAGTTTTAGATCCCTTGTTCCAAACGAATTAACTTTGATGGAACTCTTGGAAGATACCAATGATTATTATATTAAAGTTATAGTTAAGACAGATGGAACAGTTGTTATTTATTCTAATGGCGTTGAATATTATACGCGACAGAAGGTCCTTTTTGGAAGAGAGTTTAACGATATAATCTTACGATACTATCCAGATAAAGAATATACAGATAATCCTGTATTCGAGATATATCAAAAGGGCAATCTAGGCTACACTCAAATGGATACATTCTTAAGAGAGACTACTAAATTCACTGTAAGCTCAACTTATTTACATGTATATCAAAACTGCAGCATTGATGCTGACGGTTTCCAAATTTATTACGAGACAGATAATGGAAACACTATATAAAACTGTAAGACAAGATGGTGGTGGAGATTATACAGACTTTGTCACAGCTGTATCTAGCATACTAGCCAGTGGGCTTGCTGCTACTGGTCAATATGATTCCTATGTATTATCTGTTGATAGCGGAGTTTACTCTGGATATTTTATAGCAAACGTTCCCTTTTCTGGCAGTTTAAGCATTATTGGAAGTGGAACTTGGTGGTATCCTCAAGGAGCATCAGTAATATCAGGAATTAGTCCACTTGGAAGTCTATCTAATGTAGAACTCTCCAACTTTAGTATTGTTGGAACATCTCCTTTGCACATATTTGATATCTATTCTGGCGCATCAATGAAGTTATATGATACAGAACTTATAAATATAACTAACGGAATTTTAAACTCTGGTACTGTTACAATTGAAAATGTAAGTTCTCAAGGACTTGGCGTGGTCAGTGGTGGATGTTTTCTTGAAGATTATGGAAGATCTCTTATAGACAATAGCAGAATTGCTTACTTTGTTAGTGGAATATATACTTCAGATTGTATGATAACAAATTCAATCTTCAATGATAATAACCAGCATATTATAAGTAACAACTCTGGTCTAATTAGCGTTAGTAACATAGCTATCAATGGCGGGGGATCTGGTATTGTTTTTAATAATCCAAGTGGAGAATTGTATATCTCGTCTTCAAGTATCAAGTCGCACTGCCCAATTAATATTAACGATATCAATCTTTATGTTAACACATCAATACTGTATGGATCAACTTACTGTATTACAGGATCTGTTCTTACAGGAGTTCTTTCTGATGTTTGTATGTATCCAAGTGGTACCTTAATTAGTCTAACTCAGAATAACGTAAAAATTGCTGATCCCCAGTTTAAAGATAGCGCTAATAGCGACCTTAGATTAGTTTTTAAACAAACAACTGGTTCTCCTTGTGTTGAAGTCAAAGACCAAGAAATACTTTCTTCTAGCGTAGACTTGTATACAGAACAAGCTCAATTTGATATTAAAGATAGTAGAGGAACACCTGCTACATATACGTTCACAGACTTTATTTATAAGCAGGGTAATACTCTCTTACTTAGCGATTATATGAAAGAGATTAAATTTGCAAAGGCTGTAGAAAATTTCTCAAATTTAAACTACAGAGTTGAAATGATAGCAAACTTCGAGGTATCAGGAGTTTCGGTAAGAGGTGCTTTTAATAGAATTGATGCTCCATTTCCATATGACTGGAACTACAAAACATTTAACACAACTGAAATTACAAATAGACATAAGTATATAATTCCTAGGTCAGTAGTCGATGTAGTAGAAGCTATTACCGACTATGTGGGACCTTATATTCCAAGAGTAGTTTTTAACAAAATTGATAAGAGGCACATTACTCCTTATCTTTACGCAGACTATAGAGGTGTGGCGTTTGATTACGATCTATCGGTTCCAGGAAAAGCAGTTGTCTGGATGATTGAAGGAAATAATCAAACACTGGTTCAGCTAAATGCTTATACTGGGGAGCGTTTAGCTGAATATCCACTATTTGTTCCATCAATGTATGGTGAAGCATATGTAAGACCGTCAGGAATTATAAAAGTTGGTGTTGAAAAAGATGAGTTTAAATATGTTCTTGAAAGTGATCCTAACTACGAGTTACTTTCCAAAAACGATAATGGACGATTTGATTGGATCTCTACAGAATTAGATACACATAAAGATGCCCGAGGTCTTCTAGCATATAAAGGAAATCTTTATATGACAGTAACAGAATATAATCCTCAATCTATATTGGATAGAGATTCAATTCCAATGTATAGCGGATCAGTTGGAAAACTAGTAAGGTATAATAACAATGATACCTTTGAACATTATATAGCAAACTATACTACTCAAGCAGGGCCTTCAGGTTTCTTGTTAGGATCTGGAAACAGTTATCCTACAGACATTACCGTATATGAAGATGGAAGCTTGCTAGTGGCAGATTGGGCCCAAAGAGATAGCTTATTTAGATATAAGCTAGCATATGACTATGCGTTAGTCCAATCAAGTTATGATACAGAAACTCGCGTACTTCTAAGAGAGTATTACGATAACGTTGAATTATAAGGAGTTATAAAAATGGCATATCCATATGGAATAGCAGGTGATGGAGTATATGATGTCTTTGATACAAGCTTTTCTCCAAACGATGTTGTAAAAGCAATTATAGACAATTATAGCCCAGTAAATAGAACAACTATGATGAATAGCGTTGGCTATCAGGTTAGCCTTGTCCAAAACTTTGTTAACTCAAGTTGTCTTGGGCGCCCTGAAGTGCCTGTTCAAAATGCGTATATAAGCAATGCTTGGAGCTCTGGCGAGTTTACAGTTTATAGCGGATTACTTCCTGGCAGCAGCAGCACCTGGGCAGTTCCTGGCGGTGGCGTCTGCGCCCCTCTTAAAAAGACATCCTCTAAACCAGATTATTTTGAAGCATACGAAACTGGTGTGGCTTTCTCTGAGTATACACGCGTTTTTCCGTCTGGAGTTGGGCTGCAGTATAATTCTATTTATGA
>Ga0172362_10004879_pt1 | contig 11644 bp, 7 predicted proteins | sample LakKivs1_kivu2a2_FD_114534 | JGI IMG/M metagenome (GOLD analysis project Ga0172362, IMG submission 114534) | Sediment microbial communities from Lake Kivu, Rwanda - Sediment s1_kivu2a2 | ecosystem: Environmental > Aquatic > Freshwater > Lake > Sediment | place: Rwanda: Western Province, Lake...
AAGTATTTCAAGCCAGTGTTCTTTGACGTACTTCTCTATTTCTTCCTTGGTTGGTCCCTTAGGTGCTTCAACTTTTGGTTCTTCTTTCTTCTCTGGTTCCTTAGGTGCTTCAACCTTAGGAGGTTCTTTCACTTCAGCTTTAGGCGCTTTAGGAGTTACTACCGGAGTAGGCTCTACCTTAGGCTCTTCAGCTTTCTTCTCTTCCTCTTTCTCAGGACATTTCTCACAAGGTTCACTCACAGGAGTTTCCACCTTAGGAGTACTTGTCCCTTCCTCCTTTTTAACTGTTTCAGCACTAAGTTTCACTCCACTTGCTATTGCAGCTGCTTGTTCTGCTGGACCTGGAAGTGCTGCTATCTTCTCACCTGGTTTCATATCAGTGAATTCTGTTCCACCAGAAGTCTTCTCTTCAGGAGCAGGATATTTCTCCTTCTTCTCAACAGGGACACATTTCCCTTCTTTTTCATCAAAGACTTCGCCTTCCTTGCACTTCTCTTCAGCTTTCTCTTCTTTAGTTTGCTTCTTGAATGCTTCTGCACATTCTTTCATTCTCTTGACAACTGGCATTGTCTTGCTCTCCTTCATACATTTCTTCATGAAAGCAATATACTCCTTAGGAAGTGCCAATTCATCTAGAGTTGCAAATGCTTCAGTAAGTTCCTCAGACAATTTCTCCACACATTCTTTCTTCTCAGGATCCCATTCAGTTCCTTCTGGGCATGGATAAGGCTCTATCTTCTTAGCCTTCTCTTCAGGAGCTTTGACACATTTCTTCTCTTTCTCGTCAAAGACTTCTCCTTCAGGACATTTATATTCTTCCTTGGCAGCCTTCTCTTCTGGTGCTTTTACACACTTCTTTTCTTTCTCATCCCATACTTCGCCTTCTGGGCATTTATATTCCTCTGCTTTCTTCTCTTTATACTTGTATGGGTATTCATAATAGTATTTCTTAACTTTCTTCTTCTTAGCTAATTCATCAAGTTCTTCCATAGTATCAAACTCTACTGTCTCTTCCTCACCTGCTTCATTCTCCACTATAGCAAGACCCATCTTTTTCTTTCCATAGTATGGATAGTATGGGTGATAGCCATAGTACTTCTTACCATAGTAAGGATAGCCATAATGAGGATAGCCGTAATATCCATAATAGACTGCCTTCACTTTCTTACCTGCCTTCTTTAAGCTCTCAATCTCTTCTGGAGATTCAAGCTCTAGGAGTGCCCATAAGGATTTCTTCTCCGGTTTCTTGTAGGGATACTCTTCATATTCTTTCTTGTCTTTTGCATGCTTAGTTGGATACTTACCATAGTATGGGTAATAAGGATAATATGGGTATCCATAATAAGGATACTTGCCCTTATAGCCATAGTAGTGAGGATATCCATAGTAGTATGAGACAACCTTCTTAGCTAGTGTCTCATCAAAGTCTGTCAATGCATCTACTTCAACAACAGCATATAGGTGTGGCTTTTCCATCTCTGAAAGATCTACCTCTTCCTCTAGTTCCTCAATGACTTCTTCCTTCTCTCTATCTGTCATATTTATTTCCTCTTTATTACTTATTACTGGAGGACTTTGATTATTTAAGTCTTGTTTCTCCTGGTCTATCTTCTTACTCAATTCCTCCACTGCGAAGATAAAACATTTCTCACACGCTGGAGTTCTAACCAGGGATAACTCATTGAAGTTAAAGTTGAATCCTACACTCTGCTCCTGATTAACAGGGAACTTGTCTACCCAAGTAGAACAAGATACTGCAGGGAAGGTCCCATCTTTAACCATCTTGATTGCTTCAGGATCAGTTACTTCAGCCTGGAAGACAATCGACTTAAGTGCTCTATCGTAATAGGCTTTCTTGATATCACCTACTTCTCTATTCTTAAAGTTCTCATCAAGGCCATGCTCGACCTTAAGTGGTTTGTCTACTAGATTAGCAGCAGACTTCTCTATCTCCTCTGCTGGATATAAGACATTCTTCCAGATACCTTCAGCAAGAGCAATACCTGTAATAAGTAGCTTGCCTTCCTTCTCTTCGAGTGAGAAGAATGGTGCAGCAGTTAAGATTACCTTTTCCTTAACTACATTCTTCGCTACCTTATACATACGTTCTAATTCTTCTCTCTCGGCATGAAGTTCTTCAAAGATACCCGAGTTATCAGACATTAAACATCACTACCTAAATGAGGTCCATTTGTATATTTAAAGTTACCTTTGTACTCGTGGTTAATGTGGCATTTGATTTTATTACAATTAGAGCACAGCAACTGATATTCTCTGGAACCACTTTTGATTTCCTCTAAGATCTTGCGATAGTAAGCTGCATCAGTTCCCTTTCTTCGAGTTTGATTACCTCCCCCATTTACATGATCTATTTCCAAAGCTCTCCAATCATCGAATCCACATCTACAACACTTATTTCCAAGAAGTTCCATAATTTGGAAACGGATTCGTTTTCTATAGTCTACCATTCTTTTGTTAAATTGCTCTCGATGAGTGTTTCGCCATCTCTCATTTTGTTTAAAGAATCGTTCCTTATTTGCTTGATAATATTGCTTAAGATACTCTGGATTAGTTTTCCACTTTCCATCAACTTTAATATTGCTGCCTACCATTATTCATCACCATTCTCATCCTCTAGGATCTCCCAGAGTACTTTCTTGAAGTCCTTCTCTCCTTCGCAAGAAAGCTTCAATTCAAAGCTTGTACTAGTTGTGCCTAAGAGTTGTAAACTTGTGGAGACAGATTCGCTTAAGTTACCCTGTACCTTATAGATTTCCTGAATATTAGAGAACGGTGAACCTTCTACAGGACTCTTGACTACTATAGGTACACTAGGACTTCCAAGAGCAGGAAGGACTAATTCCTTTCTTTCAAATGGATTGCCTGTAATTAAAATTGAACCTTGAACTGAGAATGTAGGATAGCCAACTACAGCGATTGTCTGAATAACTTTCTTTCTCTTGATAGGAATAAATCGTTTAACTACTTTCTTGACTACTTCTTCTATCCAGTGAAGCCAATCATATCCTTGAGTAATGATTCCTTCACTCCCAAGTCCTTTAGTAACAATTGACATTTAGGTCGGACTCCTCTCTGAATAGGCTTGATGTTGTTTCCCTGATAGTTTGAAAACTCTTAGAGGAGTGACTCCATCATCATCAAAGATAATGAGGCGATTGTCTTCAACTAACCAGCGATTGCTCTCTACTTTCTTTAGAAATTCGATATTGTTATTGATTGAGTCAATAAGATCTTTAATGATTGGAATCTTATCCGTCTGTGCTTTAATCAAATCCTCTTCACTTTTAATTGTATCAACAGATGCCTGAGAAGCCCGTGTGTTGACCTGCGTATTAGAGGCTGGATCTGCTGGAATCTTATCTTCAACCTCAATCAATAAGTCCTTTATTTCCCCCAATAGAACCTCTTCTTTTGTAGGCATAGGAGTTGGAGGTTGTCCTGCACCAGTATTATAATGTTGAAGTACTTCTTCTGAGCTTAAGACACCTTGATAGATAGCAGGTTCATCTATCTTCCCAGCAAACCAGTAGCCTGATGAATCTTCCGCTCCTATGCAACAAGGAGTATCAGTTATTATGGAACCAGAGAGAGTATTATAATTTACTGTTAAAGCTTTATCAACTCCATTCACATAGATATGAACTCCAGAAGCCAGTGAACCACCATCATAAGTTGCTACTACATGGTACCAGTTATTTGGAATTATTGCTTCTGTAGTATTTACGTAAAGTCTTCCTGATGAACCATCGTACATCCCAAACCAGAGTTGAGCATTGTAGATCTTAAAGAACCAGCCTATATGGTTTCCATGATAATCCATCTTATCTAAGATTGTTCTATGACTTGTAACAATTGTTGGGTAGATCCAAGCTTCTAGACTAAATGCCTGATTCTTCTCGAAACTTGCTATAGCTCCACAATTGATATGCTCATTTACTCCATCAAAAATTAAACAATTACCAAGTTTCCCAGTTATCCAGTCAGATTCTTCCATATTTACTAATATTCCATGCCTATTATTTCCTGAAGAATCTGAGGCAAACAGTCCAGAAGTTTCATCAAGTTTCCAGTAAGCGTAAATAGAAACCAAAGTTATTCACCTGTAAGCTAGAAGGGAGAGGAACACCAACTATCTTTAACTACCAAGTTACCACTTTTGATAGGAACAATAGCGGCTATCTTCTCTCCCCCTTCTTGATGGTAACCAATATATTTTAAGATATTCTCCTCCTCTTATTTTAATCAAGTTTTCTCCCTTATTATTGTTTCAGTTACTTCAGCAAGATAAATCTCTTCTCCACGTATCACAAGATCTACGGTTAATGCCTTCTTGAACTTAGCTGAAGGTCTCCATTTGAGAACCAAAGGTTCTATCTTCCCTGGTTGAATTGTTGTAGGTCCATGTACTTCAAGAATTTCACCGAGGGGAAGTGTTGGGAAATCAAATATCAGATTAGAAAGGACAGCCTTCGAATCGTTCTCAAGATAGATTGTGAGTATCTTTTCCTGTCCTATCTCAACCTTACCAAAATGAATTCTTTGAATAGGTGTCTTCTTCTCAGTTTCTGCCCAGAGTCTCATTCTTATTCACCTTTCTATCCTTGAAGCCATTTCTCTATGAGTTCAAGCTTCTTCTTCTTTAGTTCTAGTTCAATCCTTCTTTCTTCAGGAGTCCTCTCTCTCTCTCTCTCTCTCTCTCTAAGTTCTTTATCTATGATCTTCTGTAGAGCTTCATCTTCTATACTCTTGTGTTCCTCCCTTATAAGTTCTCCTTCATATGTGTGAAGCTTGTTTCTCTTAACCCATTCACTTGCACCTGTGGCAGTCCATTTGTCAGAGAATCTAACTCTTGAGACTCTTGCACCATGAATAGTTCCTGGGCGAGGATATAAGCATATAAGAATATCTTGTACTTCTTCTGGTACACTTAAATCAGGTAAATATTTCTTGTAATCTTCTACACACCTACTAAAGGTTTTCATATCATAGATCTCTAACCAGAAGTAATCCCATCCTTTCTTTCTAATTTCTTGGAATGGAGTGTAATAACTTCCTGAGCTAGGATCACCTGCACTTAATGGATGAGGTACTTTAGCTCTTTCAAAGAATCCTAGACCTTCTCTTTCTAGGTAGACCCAATATCCTTTGAGCTTCTCTCCTTCAAATTCCATTGAGAGGAATCTAGGTGGACTTTGATCTATAAGTGTAACTTTACCTTTATCGATGGGTGTCACATAAGTTTGAAGATTTCCAACCTTCATTGGAGTCTTAGCCTTGTCTATTGCCATCCATGCCTTTACATCTCTACAGATCTTGTAGACTGCCTTATAGCCAGTTCCTTCTTCTTTAATCTCTAGAGGATTACCCCAGATATTGAATTCAAAACCTTTGTCTATTCTTATGTCCCAGTGCTTCTTAAGTCCCTCTTTAGTCTCTATCTCGTGGAGTTGCAATGTGAAGGTAGCGCCTTCAAGTTTCTCTGCTAGTTTCTCTATTGTATATGTTGCACTGCCTTTCTCTTCTTGCATAATAACATGTTTGCCTGTTAGCTCCTTACCATGGAAGATAATTGAAAGTCTCTCAGCACCTTCAATAGTCTCAGTATCTACTGAGCAGGAGCCCTTATCTACCACTTGCATCTTAGCAGTCAGGGACTTAGATGGATTGTATTTCGTATCTGGCTTGATGTCTCCTTCATAGTCAAACCATTTATTATCTACCATACCCTCATATTCTAGAGCCACCGGAGAGAATCTTGTAAAGTCTACATCTGCAGTCCATGAATATATCTTGTCTCCTTCCTTCAATCTAAGAAACCATTTTTGATGAGGAATTCCTCGAACTACAATCTGTCCCATGTAGGATAAATAATGAACTATAAACTTCTCACTAGTTCCTTCTGTTTTTGCTTTGATTCCTCCACAATATCTCTTGCATCTTTCTTCATCCCAATCTGGATGATCAACCTTTGTCTTTCTGATACAGTCAGCCCAGTTCTTAAAATCAGCAAATGGTAACTCCTCAAGTGATCTCGCTTTCTCTTCTTTCCCTTTGGTAGGGGTTTCAGTTCTTCTTCCAGCCCAAGCATCTTTAACCCACTTCTCCCAAGTTTCATACTTCTCACCCTCTCTCCATTCTGGTGGTACAGGAATGTAACCCTTAGGTGGAACCCACTTCTTCTTAAACCCTCTATCTATGGCATACGGAACTTGATCTCCAGGAATCAATACACGCCACATCAATTCTGTTCCCTCCTTAGGCTTCTTAGTCTCTGGATCTATCACATTAACATTAACTGCTCTCACCACTATTCTAGTCCAGTCTCCTGAACTGAAAGGTCCATCCTTCTTATTGCTCTTAATGAAATATTCATGGAAATAGGGTTTCTGAGTGCCAAAGTATACTCTACCAGTGTCAACAATTACTAGGACTCCTGGGTGTTCTTTTGTTGCTCCAACCTCTCCAGGTTTAACTACTCCTTCAACTGTTAACCAAACCTTAGGTTGTCTAGCTTTAGTCTCGGCTCTGAAGCCTTTATTCTTAATCTCAGTCTTGAATTCAAACCCTGTGGTCTTAACTCGCTCTTTGCCTTCTTCAACTGTAGCAGCAGGCTTGTTAATTCCACCAGGTGTTAAGACTGTCCAACCTACCAAATGATCATCTACTTCCATTCTCCAGTCTGTGTGGACAGATCTGCCTCTGATGTGCCATTGCATTACGTACTTTAGCTCCTTCTCCACAGAAGGCAGTTCCATGTAAGGTGCAAGAAGGAAACCTGGACTCTCCCCTTCTTTAGGTATACCTTTAAGCAATTCTAGCCAGTTGACCATGCTTCCTCGAATTTTCAATGCGGCATCTCCTTGTGTTTTCTATATAGTTCTTTATTTAGAAATCTCTTTTGCCAGTTGCAATAGACACAAAGTAATTGGTAATTCTTCGAACCAGCTTTAATCTCTTCCAAGATTCTTTTATAATAGGAATAACAGGAAGGATTCTCTTTGCTTCGTTTTGCGCTACAACCTCCACCATTTACATGATCTATTTGAAGACATCTTGGATCAAGTTTCTCTATTGGAATTGGACATTCTGGATTGTTGCATTTATTTCCTAGAAGATTGAAGATTTCTGCCTTTATTTTATAGTAATATCTTAGAGTTTTCCAAGAAGTTTCTTCTTGGTGAGTCCTTTGCCAAAGAGAGGATAAGAGCTTTTGTTTAATAGCTCGTTCTGGATTCTTCAACCGAAGAACTTTCTCATACTCATAATTGTATTTCCATTTTCCATCTTTATAAACTCTAGAGGATGGTTGATTGGGATTTCGTCTTGTCATCTAATCTTCCTCTCCTGTTAAATTCAAATCGTCTTCATCACAGACCGATTTAGTTTCCCAGGTTCGATATCCATAGTAATATTTCTTCAAGTATCTACACTTATAATGGTTAGCAAATCTACACACTACCGGGAATCTCAAATATTGTACTTTGATTTCACTTAATTCGTCCCTTGGAAGCTTGAATCTCTCTTTAAGTATGCAGATCTGAGAATCATTCCAGAATGGACACACTGGCAGATCAAAGACCTGAGTACTCAATTTCTCTTTCCCTGGTCCTGTTCCTATGGCAATCAGCTTCTTAACTACATCTATTGAATCTGGTGCAGTCTTAGCTGGATGTTTACCATCATAATATGGGAACATCCAAGTATAATAGAGTTTACCCTTAGGATCTTTGAATTCGGCTACTCGGATAGGTCTTACTATTATTATGGTTCCAGGACTAACTTTCTCTCCCGTTGCATAACTTCTTCCTATCCATAGATAGCATTTGCCTTGAATCTTTACCACATCCTTCTCTCTGTATTTACTTTCATCTGCACATGGAATTGAGAACACACATTCATACAACCATTGATTAAGTGGTTTACCAGCAGAAGTCTTCTTCTGGATAACTTTCCAAACCATGACATCTATTTCTTTCAAGTTCTTTAACTTAGCCCATTCAGCAGTTCTATTCTCTCCAGAGTACTTGATTGGGTACTTGGAGTCAGAGGCTTTAGCAACTATGCCCTCTGAGTTAGTCAAAGAGCGATATTTCTTAGCTAGAGAGAAGAATCCTCTCATGTCATGAGTCTCAGTTCCTTCAACTTTCTTCCAATGCTTTAATTCACTAAAGATCTTACTAATAGCATTCCACCTATCAACGTAGCCTTTCTCATTAAGTGCTTCTCCATCTAAGAAGGTACAATCGTGTATATGGAAGACTACATTCTCATCATCCATTTCCTTCCTCTCTGCACCTATCCACTTGATCATTTCCTCTCGTGGCATTTGCTCACAGAGATCAGGCCTATTAGTGATCTTAGTTCCACAAGCATACTCTACCATCTCAGCATCTACTATGAAAGAATCAACCTTCTTATGCTTAAGAATCTCAGCTATTGATTTCTTGAATACAGTGGCTCTATCTCTCTGTCGATCTTCAGTGAAGCACTTGATCTCTTGCCCCTTACAGTGTATTTCAAACCTCATTCCATCAAACTTCTTCTGGATAACTATTCCTTTGTCAATGTAATTCTTAGCCCATTTCTCCCACATCTCTTTTATATCCCAGAACTCATTCTTCTCGAAGCCGCTCTTAGGTTTCATTCCTATGTAAGGCTTGAATACTTGTGGACCAGCAACAGCTAAGAATTCAAAGGGTGAAGTCTTCTTCATCTCATCAGGTCCTACTCTTATGAATGCTAGTCTATACATAGGAACTGTATTTCCTGACCAACACGCTTTACCATTGCGTCTTACAAACAAGGTTAAGTTGGGAACTTCTGCACAATAAATCTTGCCTCTATAGGGTACTTCAAGATAAGACTCCTTTCTTAACCTAAAGAACCTGTCATTAGATTCATAAACTTCAAAGGTTTCCCGTTCTGGTCGATATTTAATTTGAGCGGCACTCCCAGTCTTTTGCATTAACTCTTGCATGTTATCAGCTAAGAGTTTGGATGAAGTGAAGAACCTCCAATTGCCACATTGAGTGCCATCACCTTTTAACATAGCCTCCTTCAAGATCTTGAGTTGTCTCTCTGATAATTCAAGATACTCTTGAGGAATTCTCTTCTCTCTATTTTTACCAAAAGACTTGAGATAACTCCAAAGTTGTCTATCTTTGATATGGAGTTGGACATTCTTTCTATGTGAGTCTTTCCAATAGTGAATTCCAAGGGTTTTTAAAGTCTTTTCCATTTCCTGCAAAGTACTTCCTTCATTCTGAGCTAAGCCAATCTCTCTCTCTGTAGTCCAACCTTCTGTAACCCAGAAACCAAAGAATTTGAGCCATAAATCCATTGGGAAGGACTGTTCGGGTTTAAAGTATCTGTGAGAGGAAGTCCATATCCTATCTCCTCTTCTATGTCTAATCTCCCAGGTCTTAGCATAAGTAGGTAAGATAAATATTTCTTCCTCTTTTCCTATCCAAGGGATGTCTCTCCTTATCAAGTGATGAGTTACCTTCTCTCTTGCTAATCTAAAGAAGGGACTCTTAGTGTGTCGCTCAAAGAGCAACAATCGGTGTGGAGGGTTTACTTTTAAATCAAAGTTATTTTGATTTTTAATTTGAACCATAGTACCATCATAATCAAAAGCATGAGATATGCACTTTTGATACTCTGCTTTTTCTGTATTAAGGTTTAGAGTTAAAACCTCTTCTCCAGAAGTCAGGAGAGAGAAAGGCAGCCAACCCTTCCTAGTTAGCACTTCAGTTTTCTCGTCATAACAATAGCCTATGTGCGGACCAGCTGAGTCCCAGACAAAGTGTAGTCGTTTAGACACTTCTGGATTCCTCTTTGATACTTCATCCAAGAATGTTTTTACAGTAGGCACGTGATACCAGCCCTGTTTAAATAGCAAGTCTAGATCATGAGAAGAAGGAATTTCTCCTTCATTCACTACTCTTCCACAGAGATAGACATGAATAGGATCGTCTATTAAGATATGATCAGGGAACGCTTCAAGTACTTCTTGTAGCTTAATATTCTTAGCAAATTCTTCTAATGAAATCTTCTGAGGTTCTCCCTGTTCAGGTTCAGGATATTCTATAACCTCTAGAGAGGTTTCTCTTGTTAAGCCATCTTGAATATCATGAGGAAGTTTCCTTTTGCGCATCTCTTTCCATACAAAGATGTGAGCATTTTCAAGAGGCTCTGTGACTTTACCTATCTCCTTAAAGATCTCGTGTAATTGTTTGTCAAGAGCAAGTAGGTCTTCATCAGACAAAGATGCAGCATATACATCATCCACATCTTCTAAATCAGGCCTCTCTATCTTCTTCGGTTCTGGTACTGTTTTAGCCTTCTCTTCTTTATCTTTGAAAGGTACGTTTTTCTCACCTACTTGAGAGATTATCCATTCATACAATTCCCTAGCATGTTTCTTATAAGTCTCTGGCTTATTGAAGGTAAATCCACGTCTTATCATCTCTTTGAATATCTTAAGTCCTAACTCTTTGCAATCTTCCAGAGTTATCTCCTTCTTTTCATCTCCTACTTTCTTGAAAAGCTTCTTGCCTCGCTTTAACGAAGAATACCAACCTAACACGATTCTATAATCATCACCAAGTTGTCTATCATTAGGCTTATTCACATCATAATCAGATATCCAGCCTCTAATTAACTGAAAGACTTGACTCTTGAACAAGTTTCTATTAAACAACTCTTCGGTTACTTCAGCAAAGAGTTCTTCAGATATAGCTACTCCAGCATAGTCAAACAAGTCTAAGATAGTTAGATTCTTCACATCTTGAAATTTGATATTCTTAGCATCTACAAATACCTGAATCCCTTGAGGTATTTTAACTGGTAAAGGTGGATCCCATATCTCTTCTATTCTAAACTCATAAGCAAATAATGGAGCATCCTTCTTCCAACCCCAATGTTTGAATGCTTCTTCATCTGTTATCTGATGTTTCTCTCTTAACTTCTCGAACTCTATAGGAGTGATCTCTCTTGGTTCCTTGAGAGTAATAATTCCATAGCAGACTTTATCTTGTAGTAGATAGATCGGCTCACCTATATGAGCTTCGAACTTCTTAGATTTGACTATCAGAGTCTTCTGCGTCGTTGCTATCATCTCACCATGAGGTGCTACTAGATAGAGTCCTGTCTTAGGTTTCAGCTTAACTATTATCTTAGGAATCATAGGTTCAATTTCTTCTGTAGTAGTCTTACCCAACTTCGATTCCTCTAACTCAATCTCCTTACCATCAGTAGCAGCTTCTACTTTAATATCATTAGAATATCCTCTTATTTCTTCTTTCCCTTTCTCAGGATCCTTAATCATCATCAGATTCACGCTACATAGGTTGCTTTTTCTTTAAATGATTTCTCTTCCTTCTCCTTAGCAGCAGTTGCTTTCTTGGTTTTAGTTTCCTTCTGTTTTGCACTAACAACTTTAGTATACTTGAGATCTAACTCCAAGAAGGCAAGAGCTAACTTCTCAAACTCAGTGACAAGCTCTTTTAATTGATCCTCTGTTAATTGCTCCATTACTAATGGGCTTGCCAACCATGAGTTCCAACCAGTTACTGATGCGGCCATAGTCCCATTCATGAATGCTAACTTAGATACAATTGAA
>Ga0172362_10004881_pt1 | contig 11641 bp, 15 predicted proteins | sample LakKivs1_kivu2a2_FD_114534 | JGI IMG/M metagenome (GOLD analysis project Ga0172362, IMG submission 114534) | Sediment microbial communities from Lake Kivu, Rwanda - Sediment s1_kivu2a2 | ecosystem: Environmental > Aquatic > Freshwater > Lake > Sediment | place: Rwanda: Western Province, Lake...
AGCGTATGATTTCATGCAAATCTTTGCCGTCTTCTTCTCTGCCCAAAAACAAAAGGCCTTTGTAGTCGGAAGACACAAAGCCAGAGGGCTTGTAAACGTACCTTCCGGGATTCTCTTCAATAAATTTTAAGGCAGAGTCGTAATCGTCAAAATCCCAGTGGGGAAGAGTCAGCATTCCCAGCCGCTTCATCTCCGACTGGCCGAACTCCCGGTCTTCTTCAAGTTTGTCGGTGTAGGCGCTCCCGCCGACGACCGCCTTTCCTTTTTTTCTAAGTTCGTCCGCTTCTTTTCCGAAGCCGACATCGTCAAAGACAACAACGTCTGCCCAATCAACATTTTCTTTCCAATCGGAAACTTTGTCCAGAAATCCGTCGTAAACGTCTTTGTCCCCTTCGTTTTTTATATAAACTTTTACTTGGTGCCCCTCCTTTTTAATTTTCCAAGCCAGATCTCCGCTTAAACTTTCCCAACTGACGAACAAAAAATTGAGGGGCTTTTTAACGGGATTGTCCCCGTTCTTGTTTTTTCCGTTCTGATTATTCATAAGTTTTGATTGGTCGGGGTATGGAGATTTGAACTCCAACTAAATCCACCCCATGGACTCGTGCTGCCGTTACACTATACCCCGGGTTGAAAATTGAAAATTAGTTATGTTTCCCCATCGCCTTTATGCACTTTGCACAAGCCAAGACCCGTTTTCCGGAACTCAATTTAGCCCACTGCAGGTTCGGGTATTTTCTTTTTTTGACGGTGGGATTGTATTTGCCCCTGAGTTTTTTGAGACGCCACACCATCATTGACGATTTTTTACAGATCGCGCACTTTTTTGTCATAATTTTTTTATACCGTTTTAAAACTAAAACCATCTTAACATCTTTCTGCGCTCTTTGCAATATTAAGAAATATAAGATATAATTGGAGGATGGAACTGACGATTTTTACTTTAATTGTTTTGCTTTTTTCCATCATAATTCACGAGCTCGCTCACGGGAGCGTTGCTTTGTATTTGGGCGATCCGACCGCCAAGGTCCGGGGTCGTTTAACCCTGAACCCTTTGAAGCATCTGGACCCTTTTGGCTCAATTGTTCTGCCTTTGCTGATGCTTCTGATCACTTTCGGCAGGGGTCCGGTTTTCGGCTGGGCAAAACCCGTGCCGATCAATCCCAATAATTTCCGCGACAAAAGATGGGGGTCTTTGAAGGTGGCTGCCGCCGGCCCCGCCGTCAATTTTTTTGTCGCCATAATTTTCGCGCTTTTAATCAGATTTTTGAATTTGCCAGATTCCTTTTTTCTTTTTTTCAGCATTATCGCGATTTATAATTTTTTGTGGGGCATTTTCAATCTTTTGCCCCTTCCCCCTTTTGACGGATCTTGGATTTTGTTCAGCTTGTTGCCGGAAAAATGGCAGGGGGTAAGAGTTTTCCTGCAGGAGTACGGCCTGATTATCATCCTTTTTATTATTTTTTTCGGATTGGGTCTGCTTGCAAAGGCGGCCGAATTTCTTTTTTATCTTGTTTCGGGCCAGCCATTTTTGTTTTGAAGCATTGACAATTTCAAGCGGTTTTGATATTTTGAAGCGTAAACCCCATTAGAGGTTGGCAGGTTGAAAAAAGCGCAGAGAAAAAAACTTCCACCCTTTTTAGGGTTTTCATTTTAATTTTTAATTTTTGACTTTTAACTTTTAACTTTCTACCGTGCCGACAATTCGCCAATTAATTAAAAAAGGAAGAAAGAGCGGGAAGAAAAGGCCGAAGGCCCCGGCTTTGGGATTTGGATTTAATGTCTTAAAAAACAGGCCCAAAGATTATCCTTCTCCTTTCAAGCGCGGAGTTTGTTTGAAAGTGTTCACGTCCACCCCGAAAAAACCTAATTCCGCTTTGCGGAAGGTTGCCAGGGTTCGTTTGACAAACGGTATGGAGGTAACCGCCTATATTCCCGGCGAAGGCCATAACCTGCAGGAGCATTCCGTTGTCGTTATCCGGGGAGGAAGAGTAAAGGACCTGCCCGGAGTGCGATACCACATAGTCCGGGGAATGCTTGACGCCGGCGGAGTTGAAGGAAGAAAGCAGGGCCGGAGCAGATACGGAGCGAAAAGAGCGAAATAAAAACATAAAGATATAAAAACCTAAAAACATAAAATCTGAAAAACGAGAACGCAAAAACTATTTTTTATATTTTTAAGCTTTTAAATTTTTAAAACGATGGCGAGAAGAAAAATCGCAAAAAGAGAAATAGCGCCCGATCCTTTGTACGATAACGAAACAGTGGCAAGATTTATCAACCAGATAATGCGAAGGGGCAAGAAAACCACAGCCAGAAAAATCGTTTACGGCGCTTTTAGCATTATAAAAGAAAAAACAAAAAAAGACCCGCTGGAAATTTTCAACCAGGCGCTTAACAACGCCGCCCCTTCTTTGGAAGTGAAGCCGCGGAGAATCGGCGGAGCCACCTATCAGGTTCCCAACGAGGTAAGGGGAGAAAGAAAGATAGCTTTGGCCGTTCGCTGGATAATTAAGGGAGCCCGGGCGAAAAAAGGCAAGCCCATGGAAGAAAAAATAGCCCAGGAGCTGATGGACGCGGCAAATAACGCCGGTTTCGCCATAAAAAAGAAAAGCGACACCCACAGAATGGCGGAAGCCAACAGGGCGTTTGCTCATTTTGCGTGGTGAATGAGCTACGAAATACGAATTTTTTACGAATATACGAACATGAATATACGAAAATAAACAATGAAAGAAATAAAAAGAAAAGATTTGGTTTATCCTGATTTGTGTTATCAGATAATGGGAGCTTTGTTTGTCGTCTGGACGGAAGTGGGATTTGGGCACAAGGAGCGATTTTATCAGAAAGCTGCTGGAAAAGAGTTTAAAAATAGGAGATTAAAATTTAAAGAACAGCTGCCGGTTAAAATCTATTACAAAAAAGAACCAATTGGAATATATTATTTTGATTTTTTAATTGAAGATAAAATTATATTAGAATTAAAGGTGAGAGATTATTTCTCAAAGAAAGATATAACCCAAATATACGGATATTTAAAAGCCAAGAATTTAAAATTAGGATTAATTGTCCATTTTACAAAAAGCGGGGTTAAATTTAAAAGAGTGGTTAATCTTATTTAAATCAGATTCGTATATTCGTATTTTTTCGTATTTCGTAGCAAATTTATGCCAAGAATTTACCCTTTAGAAAGATTCCGCGACATTGGAATTATCGCCCACATTGACGCCGGGAAGACAACCGTCAGCGAACGGATTCTTTTTTATACCGGAATATCTCATAAAATCGGCGAGGTTCACGACGGCAAAGCCGTTATGGACTGGATGGAGCAGGAGAGAGAAAGAGGCATCACCATCACTGCCGCCGCAACCACCTGTTTTTGGACTCCCGGAGGCCTGGAGCGCAAAAAAGAAAACGAGTACAGAATAAACATCATTGACACCCCGGGCCACATTGATTTTACCGCCGAGGTTCAGAGATCGCTGCGGGTTTTAGACGGAGCCGTGGTTGTTTTTGACGGAGTTTCCGGCGTTGAACCGCAGTCCGAGACGGTTTGGCGTCAAGCGGATAAATTTAAGGTTCCCAGGTTATGTTTTATAAACAAGATGGACAGAATGGGCGCCTCTTTTGAAAACAGTTTGGATTCCATCCATCAGAAACTGACCCCGAACGCAGTGGCGGTTCAGATTCCCATAGGCAAAGAAGAAAACCTTGAAGGCGTAATAGATCTTTTAAAGATGAAAGCCCTGAAGTTTGACGGCGATTTCGGCCAGACAATAAAAGAGGAAGAAATCCCTCAGGACCTGACGGAGCAAGCCAAAGAATGGCGGAAAAAAATGATAGAAAAAGTCGTTGCCGAAGACGAGGCGCTTTTGGAAAGATACCTTTCGGGCGGGGAGATCCGGCTGGAAGAATTGAGAAAAGTCCTGCGCAAGGCAGTGTTGTCTTGTAATCTTGTTCCGGTGTTTTGCGGGTCCGCCCTGAAAAATAAAGGCGTTCAAGAAGTTCTTGACGCCGTCTGTTATTATCTTCCCAGCCCGATTGATCTTCCGCCGGTAAAGGGTTTGGAGCCCAAGACGGAAAAAGAGATTGAAAGAAAGGCAGACGATTCGGAGCCCTTTTGCGCTTTGGCTTTTAAGATCGCAGCCGACCCTTATGTGGGCACGCTTACCTTTTTCAGGGTTTATTCGGGAACCCTGTCCGCCGGTTCCTATGTTTTGAATTCAAGCACCGGCGAAAAAGAGAGAATCGGCAGAATCCTGAAAATGCACGCCGACGAAAGAGAGGAACTCAAAGATGTTTTTGCCGGAGATATCGCGGCAACGGTCGGCTTAAAAAACACGAAAACCGGCAATACTCTTTGCGACGAAAACAATCCGATTATCCTTGAGCAGATCGTATTCCCCGAGCCGGTTATTTCCATCAGGATTGAGCCAAAATCAAAAGCCGATCAGGAAAAAATGGGCCTTGCCCTCAAAAAATTGTCGGATGAAGACCCGACTTTCAGAGTCAAGGGCGATTTGGAAACCGGGGAAACGATTATTTCCGGGATGGGCGAACTGCACTTGGAGATTATCGTTGACAGAATGAAAAGAGAATTTAAGATGGAGGCCTCGGTGGGCAAGCCCCAGGTCGCCTATAAAGAAACGATCAAAGAGGAGGCGGAAGCGGAAGGAAAATATATCAGACAGTCGGGCGGCAGGGGCCAATACGGCCATGTTTGGCTGAGGGTGAAGCCGAAAGAAAGAAGCAAGGGATTTGAATTTATTAACGCCATAAAAGGCGGAGCGATCCCGAGAGAGTTTATCCCGGCCGTTGAAAAGGGAGTGAAAGAGGCCCTGGACAGAGGAGTCGTGGCTGGCTATCCGATGATAGACGCGGAAGTTACTCTATACGACGGGTCTTTCCACGAAGTTGACTCTTCGGAAAACGCCTTTAAAATCGCCGGCTCTATGGCATTTCAATCGGCGGTCAGAAAAGCCAAGCCGATATTGCTGGAACCGATTATGAAATTGGAAGTGGTGGCTCCCGAAGAATTTTTCGGAGATATTATCGGGGACTTGTCGGCAAGAAGAGGAAAAATAGAAGAAACCAAAGACAGATTGTCTATGAAGGTCGTTGACGCCAAGGCGCCATTGGCCGAGATGTTTGGCTACGCCACCAGCTTGAGGTCGTTGACCGAAGGCAGGGGAACTTTTACCATGGAATTTGACCATTACGCCGAAGTTCCCGGCAATATAGCCCAAGAAATCATTGAGGGAAAAAGGAGATAAAACCCTTGACTGCCGCTCAATTAGATTATATAAAGAATGCTATGGAGCGCGTTGACGGGAAAAGGGCATTGACTTTATTCCTTAAATGCAATAAAATAATTATTACGATTTTATAAACTTAATAAATTATTAATAAACAACGGGTTTTCTGCGATTATGCTTTTTTCATAGCCGCAGGCGATTCGCTGTTAGTTATATTTCATTATGGCGGAGAAAGAGAAATTTGAGAGAGTAAAGCCCCATGTTAATGTGGGCACTATCGGTCACGTTGACCACGGAAAGACAACGCTTACGGCGGCCATCACCAAGGTTTTGGAGATGAAGGGCCAGGCGACATACAAAAAATACGAGGATATTGCCAAGGGCGGAACGGTCCGCGCCGCCGGCAAGATTCTGACAATCGCCGTTTCTCACGTAGAGTTTGAGAGCGACAAAAGGCATTATGCCCACATTGATTGTCCGGGCCACGCCGATTACATTAAAAATATGATCACCGGAGCCGCTCAAATGGACGGAGCAATTTTGGTTGTTTCGGCGCCGGACGGCCCGATGCCTCAAACCAGAGAGCATATCTTGCTTGCTCGCCAGGTGGGCATTCCCTCAATCGTTGTGTTTTTAAACAAGTGCGATTTGGTGGATGATCCGGAAATCATAAATCTGGTTGAAGATGAAGTCCGCCAGCTTTTGAAAAAATACGAATTCCCCGGAGACCAGATTCCGATAATCCGCGGTTCCGCCCTCAAGGCCTTGGAAGCAAAATCAGCCGACGACGAAGCGGCAAAGCCGATTCTTGAATTGGTAAAAGCGCTTGACGAACATATTCCAGAGCCCGTGCGCGACATTCAAAAGCCCTTCTTAATGGCTATTGAAGATGTGATGTCAATTGAGGGCCGCGGCACAGTCGCCACCGGCAGAATAGAGAGAGGAATCATCAAGCCCAACGAAGAAGTGGAGCTTGTGGGCGTAAAACCCACGATTAAAACCGCGGTTGTAAGCGTGGAGATGTTTAAGAAAACCCTTGATGAGGGAAGAGCGGGCGATAATGTCGGGATTCTGTTGAGGGGTCTCAAAAAAGAGGATGTGGAAAGAGGACAAGTGCTGGCAAAACCCGGATCAGTTACTCCTCATACCGAGTTTGAAACGGAAGTTTATATTTTGACAAAAGAGGAGGGAGGCAGGCATACGCCTTTCTTTAAGGGCTACAAGCCCCAATTCTATATAAGGACAACGGATGTTACGGGAGAAGTGGAACTGTCCGAAGGCACGGAGATGGTGATGCCGGGCGACACGGTGAATCTGAAGGTTAAACTGATTGTGCCTATTGCTCTTGAAGAAAAGCAGAAATTCGCCATAAGAGAAGGAGGAAGAACGGTCGGAGCAGGCGTGGTCGTAAAAATAATGAAATAAACCCCGATATTAAAAAATTGGGGGTCAAAAGGTTCTTTTAAGATGCCGACAAAAAAGAAAGAGGCAGCTCAAGCCACAAAATCAAAATTGAGAATACGGCTTAGGGCGTACGACTACAAGGTGATTGACAACAGCGCCAAACAGATTATTGAGACCGCTCTGAGATACGGAGCAGAGATTTTGGGGCCGGTTCCTCTTCCCACCGAAATTCAAAAGCATACGGTGAACAGATCTTCCTTTGTGCACAAAGACAGCAGAGAGCAGTTTGAGATGAGGACCCACAAACGCCTGATAGATATTTTGAGCCCCAACCCCAATGTCATTGACGCGTTGATGAATCTGACTTTGCCTGCCGGAGTTGATATAGAGATTAAAACCTAAGGACGAATTAAAAGCTGAACCACATTGCCTTTTGAAAGAACTGGGCAATTGCCCAGTTTTTCGTTACCGGATAAATTATTAAAAAGAGATATGGCTTTCATTATCGGAAAAAAAATAGGGATGTCGCAGTATTTTGACAAAGACGGAAAAGTGACGCCGGTGACTCTTGTTGAGGCCGGCCCTTGTCGCGTTGCCCAGATTAAAACAGAGGAAGGAAAAGACGGATACCGGGCTCTTCAGATAGGTTTCGGGAAAATAAAAGATTCAAAGATAAAAAAAACCCAGAAGCAAAAGGCCTATCGCTATTTGAAAGAGTTTAGGACGGCCGAGGATGTCGGCAAATACAAAATAGGAGACCAGATTGACGTTTCGGTTTTTAAAGAAGGAGAAAAAATAAAGGTTTCCGGCGTCTCCAAGGGCAAAGGATTTGCCGGCGTAATCAAAAAATGGAATTTCAACAGGGGCCGCGCCACCCACGGCCAGAAGCATCAGGAGAGATCGGTGGGGTCGGTGGGCTGCCGTTTTCCCCAGAGAGTGATAAAAGGCAAAAAAATGCCCGGGCGCATGGGGTCCGAAAGGACAACGCTGAAGAATTTAAAAATCGTAAAAATAGATAAAGAGAATAATCTGATTGCCGTGAAGGGGGCGGTGCCGGGGAAAAAAGGAACATTGCTAGAAATAAGAGCAAAATAATTTGAAATTTAAAATTTAAAATTTGAAATCAATTTCTAATGTTTTAATTATTAAATTTGAAAACATAGCGAGTTTTAATCATTTTAAATTGAATAAATCCAAATTGATTAAAAAGCAAACCTTCGGGGAGTCCGCTTGGCTGGCAGAAAAATTTCAAATTAAAAATTTTAGTAATGAAAACCATTGTTTACAACCAAAAAGGCGAAGAAGCGGGGCAAACAGTTTTACCGAAAGAAATCTTTGAGGTTTCAATGAACCTTGATTTGGTTCATCAGGTTGTTCTGTCGCAGATGGCGAACAGAAGGCAGGTTTCCGCCCACACCAAAGACAGGGCGGAAGTCAGGGGAGGAGGAAAAAAACCCTGGAGGCAAAAAGGCACGGGAAGGGCAAGGCATGGATCAATCCGTTCTCCTTTATGGGCGGGCGGCGGAGTGACTTTCGGCCCGAGGAAAGAAAAGGTTTTGACCAGGCAAATACCCAGAAAAATGAAAAGAAGCGCCTTGTTTATGGTTCTATCCGCCAAGGCAAAGGAGAAATTGCTTCTGGTGCTGGAGGATTTTAAAATGGAAAAAACCAAAACAAAAGAGGCGGCGGCGGTCTTGAAGAACCTCCCTTCAAAATCAAGCTCTTTGCTGATTGCCCTTCCAGAAAACGACGAGAAAACCATAAGGGCCGGCAGGAACATTTCGGGAGTGGCGATAATGCAAGCCAAAGATCTTAACGCCCTTGATTTGCTTTGTTATAAATACCTTTTGCTGCCCAAAAAATCACTTAAAATCATAAAAGAAACCTTTATCAAAGACGGCAGATAGCCGATTTTGATTATACAAAAAAATGAGTTTGCTGGATATTTTAAGAAAAAGGAAAAAAGCGGACAAAAAACCGTTAGCCCCCAAGCCGGTTGAGAAAAAAACGGAAGAAAAGAAAGAAGCCCCGGCCGCGGTGAAAATAGAGCCGCAAAAAATGAAGAAAAAAACGCCGGGCATGGCTTTTGGCGTTTTACGACATCCCCACATTACAGAAAAAGCGACTTTTTTGGGCCAGACCGGCAGGTATGTTTTCAAAATTCGGGACAGGGCGAATAAGAATGAAGTTAGAAAGACAATTGAAGATATGTATGGCGTGGATGTTGCGGCCGTTAAAGTTATAAATGTTCCGGCAAAAAAGAGAAGAAGAGGCCGCAAGATCGGATGGATCGGTTCTTACAAAAAAGCAATTGTTGAAGTAAAGAAAGGCCAGAAAATAGATATACTGCCGAGATAAGGTTTCTTAAGGCAAACATCCCCGAAATTTATAATTTTTTTATAAGGATATGATCAAAAGACAGAAGCAAAATCCAACAGCGAACATTTTGAGCAAAAAAGGGCCTGAAAAGAGCTTGCTTTTGCATTTGAATAAAAGATCGGGGAGGTCAAACTCCGGCCGCATCACGGTTCGCCATCGGGGCGGCGGAGTAAAAAAACTTTACAGAATGGTTGATTTTGGGCAGGAAAAGATGGATATGCCCGCAAAGATTGTTTCTTTGGAATACGATCCCTACCGGACCGCATTTATTATGCTTTTGCAATATGAAGACGGCGAAAAACAATATCGTTTGGCTCCGGCTGGCTTGAAGGCCGAAGATAAAGTGATTTGCTCCGAAAAAGCGGAGATTAAAATAGGCAACAGGATGCAGCTGGGGAATGTCCCGGTGGGAACCTCTGTTTTTAATGTGGAAATTGAACCCGGGAGAGGAGGAAAACTGATCAGATCAGCCGGATCTTCGGCAAAGATTTTGGCTCAAGAGGGCAAATACAGCAATTTGCAGTTGTCTTCGGGAGAAGTCAGGAGGGTTTTCCAAAAATGCTATGCGACGATCGGAATGGTTTCTTATCCCGAATGGCGTTATGTCAACATAAGAAAAGCGGGGAAAAGCCGATTAAGGGGCAGAAGGCCGGTTGTCAGAGGCACTGCGATGAATCCCTGCGATCATCCTCATGGCGGAGGCGAGGGAAGAACGCCCATCGGTCTGAAGCATCCCAAAACCCCTTGGGGCAAACCGGCTCTGGGCGTTAAAACCAGAAAGCACAAATGGACGGATAAATACATTATTCAAAGGAGAAAAAAGAAGTAAGCTAATCCGAATGATGCGAATAAAATCCGAATGCTACGAATGGCAAAAATAGTTTAATTCGTAAATTCGGATATTATTCGTAGATTAGAATTATATAATTATGACAAGAAGCCTAAAAAAAGGTCCATATATTGACGAAAGATTGATGAAAAAAGTGAAAAACCAGAAATCCGGCCAGAAGACCGTTATCAAAACATGGTCCAGGTCTTGCACAATTGCTCCGGAAATGGTAGGTTTTGTATTCGGAGTTTATAACGGCAAAGAGCATATCGTTGTTTCCGTTACCGAAGAAATGGTCGGGCACAAACTGGGGGAGTTCGCTCCCTCAACAAGATTCGGCCGTCACGGCGGAAGAATGCAGAGGGAATTGGAGCAAAAGACGGAAGAAGTTGAGGCGGCGAAACTGAAAGCCGAAAAACCGGCGGCGCCGGCAGGCAATAAAACCAAATAAAAATTATGCAGGTGAAGGCGAAATTAAGATATTTCAGGGTCGCGCCCAGAAAGGCAAGATTGGTAGCCGATCTTATCCGCGGAAAGCAGGCGAAAGAAGCCCGGACCGTTTTGAATTTTACGGTGAAGAAAGCGGCAAGTCCCATGCTTAAGCTCTTAAAATCCGCGCTTGCCAACGCCAGCAATAATTTTCATCTGGACGCCGATAATTTGTATATTTCAAAGATTACGGTGGACGAAGGCCCGAAATTCAAAAGGTGGATGCCGAGAGCGCGGGGTTCTGCTTCGGAGATACAGAAAAAAACTTCCCATATAACGTTGATTTTGGAAGAAATAAAGCCGGGCGAGAAAAAATCCGCCAAGAAATCCGCAGGAGAAAAGAAATTGCCGGAAGGAAAAGAAGAAAAAGAATTTATTGCAAAGAAGCCGAAGGCAAGACAGGCGATAAAACCGTCCCTTGAAGAATCAAGACCTAAAAAGGCCGTGAGGGGGATAAAAAGAATTTTTCAAAGAAAAGCGATATAATAATAAATTCAATCTAATTTTGAATTTGAGCGAAAGATAATATGGCTCATAAAGTTCACCCAAAAATATACAGAATAAGAAGGCTTGCCGATTGGGATGCAAGAGGTTTTTCCAAAAACCCCGCCGAATATCTGGAAGAGGATTTTAAAATTAGGAAATTCCTTCAGGAAAAAATCGGCAAATCCGGAGTGGAAAGGGTGGAAATAGAGAGGTCTCCGGGGAAAATCAGCGTGATCATCCACAGCGCCAGGCCCGGACTTATCATCGGAAGGGGCGGAGAAGGGGTGGAACAGTTTAAACGGACACTGGAAAAAAAGGTTCTTAAACTGCCCGAGGGGAAAAAAGCAAAAGACAAAACCAAGAGAAATCAGAGAAAGGAAATAAGAATTGAAATCCGCGAAGTCAAAAATCCCTGGACCTCGGCGAGCTTGATAGGCCAATGGGTCGCCCAACAAATTGAAAGAAGAGTGGCTCACAGAAGAGCTTTAAAGCAGGCCTTGGCAAAGGCGTCGGCGAACAAAGAATCTAAGGGCGTAAAAATAGAGATTTCCGGCCGGCTTAACGGCAGCGAGATCGCCAGACGCGAATGGCTGAAGATCGGCCGTTTGCCGCTTCAGACATTAAGGGCCGACATAGATTATGCAAAATGCGAGTCCCACTGCGCTTACGGCGCGATTGGGATAAAGGTGTGGGTTTATAAAGGGGAAAAGTTCGAATAAGCGAGTACAGGGACAGGGGAGGGACAGTCCCTCCCCTGTCCCTCCCCTGTCCCTCCCCTGTCCCTCTGGGGATTCGCACA
>Ga0172362_10004882_pt1 | contig 11641 bp, 9 predicted proteins | sample LakKivs1_kivu2a2_FD_114534 | JGI IMG/M metagenome (GOLD analysis project Ga0172362, IMG submission 114534) | Sediment microbial communities from Lake Kivu, Rwanda - Sediment s1_kivu2a2 | ecosystem: Environmental > Aquatic > Freshwater > Lake > Sediment | place: Rwanda: Western Province, Lake...
GAGGATAATTTTTTTTTATTACATGAAATAAGCGTTTAGTACGTACTGCTGTATCATCCTGTTTGTGTTAAAGAACGATGCGTTTACCGCTATACAACTTCTCATTGTTCTTATCCAGTTGTCTCTATCTTTATAGAACTTTGGCATTATCCATGTCTCGAGTTTGCTGTATAGATCATTCCGGTCAGCGTCATCATCTGATTCTCTTTCATTTGATTTTCTTGAACCAATCGCCCAGCCTGTGATGTTTTCTATTCGCCCTTCAATCCACCAACCATCCAATGTGCTTAACTGTGGTACACCATTATGCGCTGCTTTCATACCTGATGTGCCTGATGCTTCTTGTGGTCTTCTTGGTGTGTTAAGCCATAGGTCAACGCCAGACGTCATCAATTTGCTAATCGCCATGTCGTAGTTGTGGATGTATGCTATTTTTACTTTGCCGCCTAGGTTTTTCATTACCTGAAAAATATTTTTTATTGAATCCCTGCCGCTATCATCTTTTGGATGGGCTTTACCGGAATATATTATTTGGAAAGGACCTGCTTTCTCAGCTATTGTAACTAGTTGCTCAGGCTTTGATATTAGTAGCTCAGGTCGTTTGTAAGCTGTTTGTCTCCGCGCAAAACCTATTGTAAAATCATCATAGCTTAAACCAGTGTTATACCTGTTGTTAACGAAATCGATAAGCCTTTTTTTTGCTTCCATATGTGCATTCCATATCTCACTTTTATCAATGCTAAATGCTCCTCTAAGTAGGTATGGATCTGAACGCCAACCAGGCATATACTTGTCAAACAAACGCTGAAAAGGCTCAGACACCCAGGTTGGTGTATGCACACCATTTGTTATGGAATCAATGGCATAACCTGGAAACATCATACGTGAAACTTCGCCGTGCTTTTTTGCTACACCATTAACATAATGGCTAAAAAACAAAGCAAGCCTTGTCATATTCAATTTATCCTCAAAAGTGATATCATGTAGAATATGGTCAGGTAGCATATCTCCAAGCATAGATTTTGCTAACGGCAAATCAAACTGATCATGACCAGCGGCAACAGGCGTATGCGTAGTGAAAACACATTGTTGTCTAACTTTTTCAATATCTTTTAATTGGTTGTATAACTCAAGTGTGCTAAGTGCAGCATGGCCCTCGTTCATATGATATTTATCAATTGTTTTGTATCCCATTGCCTGTAAAGCACGAACGCCACCGATACCAAGGACAATTTCTTGTGCAAGACGATATTTATTATCGCCACCATATAGATACTTAGTTATCTGTCTATCATAATCAGAGTTTTCAGATAGATTTGTATCAAGGAAAAAAACAGGGACGATATATCCACCTAAGCCTTGTATTGGATAATACCATATGCGTATGTTGACATTTCTGTTTTCAATTTTCACACTCGTTCTAGTTGGTAGGAAATTAAGAAAATAATCTATGTTGAAATTATGTGGCAGTTCAATCTGGTTTCCCTCAGAGTCTATTTTTTGATAGAAGTACCCTTTTTCAGATAGTAATGTAACACCAACAATTGGCACATTCAGATCTGCGCATGCCTTCAGAGTATCGCCAGCTAATATGCCTAGTCCGCCACTGTATGTTGGGATATGCTCGTTTATGCCTATCTCCATTGAAAAATATGCTATTTTTGGTTTCCCTGCAAACCCTAAATTATTATTAGAGTTATTTTTAATTTCTGTATTAGATGTTTCCATTAATCTCCTTCCACCTAAATCCGAGCAAGGTAATGTAACACACTTGTTATAAAATGTTTTACGGATTTTTCATTTTTAACTAAAATTATATAAGTAAATTAACATATATTATATATTTGCGGGGTGGTATCTTCATGATAGAAAAAACATGCAGTTTATGTAGTCGTAAGATTAATTTAAAAGAAAACTTAGCTGGTTTAGTATTCCAGGATGACCATTTTTTATGTGAGGAATGTCGTTCTACCCACTCAGAAGAATACATTAATAATTGGACAAAAACCGTTATGAATGTCTCGGGAAATGGTATGCCTATAGCGTTATGGTTAATTCATGAGCAAAATAAACAAAAAGAGATGATGGTAAGAAAACGGTAAAAATAAATTAAGATTTACAGCATTTAAGACTTTTTTTTGTAATTTAATTTATATGTTTTTCGTCTCTTAAATTTTTATTTTTTATTCTTGTAATTTATTATGGCTAAAAATAATAAAGGTGTTTACATAAAAATCATAAATTATTTATAATCATAAATCGTTATTAATTAATATAATTTAGAAATTAGGTGATTACCTATTGATAAAAGTATCAAATAAATTAAAAATGATTATATTTCTATCAATAATAATCATATTAGTATTTTCTGCATTTATTCCGATTGTTAGCGCAGTTGATATAAACAAAATAAATGGCACTAATAAAGGTCCTTCTTATCTCCCTTTAGTTCCTCTTAAAAATGTTTTTTTAATAAATTACGATGAAGATAGTTATCTTGATGATTTTGCCTATTTGGCTGCTGTTCCGTCAAGTGTTTTTCATGATAAAGGTCGTTTGTTTTCATATCCTCTGTTATTTTTTGATGAAGAATATAAGTATGAAGAAGATAGTGAACGTACGTTGAATCCACGTCAGGGTTTAGATTATTTCATGGAAGATTGGATGAGTTATTGTAATGGTCAACTCGATCAACTTAAGTCTATTAATATTGGCATGAATAAATTGGATAAAAGCTGGCGTGCAAAAGAATATTTCATGATTGATAGTAACAGTCCTCATAATATTGCCAAAGAGATAGCATTACATGATTGGTCTTTTTCAGATAGTGCTGTCATTGCTATTATCAACGATGATTTTGAGAAACCTGATAACTTTATAAGTGGTGTTGTCGAAGGTACAATTTCTGGTAACAAGGATATTCTGCAGAAGACTTTTTACTCAAGTCAGTTGGACAAATTAAATCCTCGTTTCCATGATTTTGATGTACCTGAAGGTTATAAATATTTAAAATCTAGAACTTGGTGGTCTTGTATTGAGGTTGGAAAGGGTGGCGAATCTGCTTTACCTTTAGGCATTAAGATACCTATACCTGCTGCTGATCCTGATTCGCAGATATACTGTAATTATAATGGTGAATGGATGCAGGTGGCAGTTACCGCAGGGTGGAATATTGAAGGGATGGATAAAGAGCGAGCAGAGACTTATGTTTATAGAAGTGGTCCTTGGAGGTTAGGTGTCACTGATGTACCTACAGAAGCTGGTTTTATTACAAAACATGGTACATTTTTAGATATTTTACGTAATATGATACGTGGTGTCACTTATCAAACTGATATTACAATGTTCCCTGGTGCTGAGATAAACATCCCTGTTAAACCTAGTTTTGGTTGTAGAGATGCAAAATTTAAATTAATCTGGAACAACCCAAATATAAACCTTGGTTTTTCGGTTATTGGCCCAAGCGGTGAAGAAATATTATCTGCTAGTAAAAAAGATACTAGTGGCTATCAAGAGATACATCTTAATCAACTTGGTGAATGTTTCCCAGATGAGTATTATGCTATCAGTGTTTTTACTTTGGATGAATTATCAAATCCTATTAATTTTAAAGTTGAATATAGTTGGCGTCAGAATATTTCTAAAACTTTATCGGATTCTTTGAGTTCTGCTGCCGAAGGCTCAATTCTTGCTAGCACATTGAATGCACCATTACTCTACATATCTTCATCTGGTTTATCTCATGAAGCTAAAGATGTTCTCTATAAATTAGGTGTAAAAAACGTATATTTGGTTGATTTTGGTAATCGTCTTTCAAATGACGCCAAAAAAGATATTAAAAATGTTGCATCAATAAAAGAAATATATGTTGAACCAACTGAGATTTATCAAGATATTATGGATTTAACTGATCAGAATGACATAATATTCTCAACAATTGATCCTTGGACTAGATGGTACGTCCCTGAGATGAAACCTGGTGATGAGACTGAAGCTGGTTTGTTTGTCGGTCCTGCGGCTTATTGTGCTGCTCACCACGGCAGTCCATTGCTTATAGTGGATAATCATCCTGATTTATCTTCTGCTCTTGTTTGGCATAATGAGTTTTGGAGTCGTTTTGCTAATGGTTTCAAGGCGCCTTCTGTTGCTCAGATGTACTTGACAGGTAATCGTGTATATGATTTCTTGAAAAAACTTGGCTACGATAAAGAAGGTATGGAAACAATGATAACTGTTGCTGATCAATACGAGTTTGGTGCAACATGGGATCGAACATTTGTTGGTAAAGCAAAACCAGGACGTTTCTTTGGCCATCCAGTTGATACAGCTTATTGGATTTCTCGTAGCATGTTTTATCCTCAATTAATTTTTAACAATCCTGCACTCAATCCTAATGGGGTATCTTTAATTCAAGGTAGTGAGAGTGTTAGACGTAAGATTTTTTCATGGGGTAGTTTCGGACTAAAAATCACTAAGCCGTCTCAAGAAGAATCATTTAAATATCCTGTTCTACAGATGTATATTAACCCAAAACACCACCTTAACGATGCATTTGAGAAATACTATGGATTCAGGTACAAAACAGCTGACAATATAGTTCCCGGTGTTACTGAATCCTTTAATCCAATTGATGAAGGAATAGTTCCAGGAAAAGAAGGCGCTATTTGGCCGGATATAACAGTTACTGAAGTGATTCCAACTTATCTAAATAAAGGAGGATACGATAGTGTATTTTCTACAAATTTCGAAGCTGTGACAAATAATCTAAACAAAGGATCCATTCTCTGGTTTTCAGCCTCTCATGGTTCTTCATCTGAATCTGGTATTCTATTATCATGGGATCCTGATAAAAGCCTATTTGGCATATTACCTAAATTTTTAAGTAAAAGATTTGGTTTCACAAAAGAAACCAACCCTTGGAGAGGATATGACTGGTATCTTGGTTCTACAGAAAACCCAGATACTATGACCATGGAAGTACATGGTTTTATACCTGCTTTACTAGGTAACCCTAACATGCAGGGTTTATTTGCTACTGGACAAGATTTCTGGCCTTCTGAAAGACCGATATATCATGCGCTTACCAATCTTCCAATAATAAAATGGTTTATGCCAAAATGGGCAAAAGACAGCAGCTACTATAAAGATGGAATGATAACATCCCATACTTTTGGCACTATAGCTCTATCTACTTCTGCGATGACTGGTTTAAATTTAGATAATGCTCTTGAGAATGTTTACTCATGTGGTTGGCTTAACACCGCTTGTCTGCCAGCATATAAATACATGCATTTAACAATGGTTAGGCATGGGTCATCATTCCAGGTTATAGATCCTTGGGGTACATCCTGGTATGGCTCGTTTTGGCTTCAAACAATACCACGTGATATAATTCTAGGGGATACAGTTGGAGAAGCATATACAAAAGGTATAAGCCATGTTGGAATACTTTATATTACAGATCCTCCTCAATTCTGGTGGGATATAGCAGAGAATGTTTGTTACTTTGGCGATCCTGATCTACGTATCTTTGTACCTGAAACAAGATATAGTAGCTCTAATTACTGGACGAAAGAAGATACAAAACCACTCTCTTACGATGCAGATGTTCTAATAGATGGCCATATGCCATATGGCGCAACAGGCTATCCAAATCAAATCAAGCCTTTATCATTCGTAGAAAAATACATTGTTTTGTTAATCAGTTTAGCAGCTATACTAATACTGATAGTAATCGCTTTATTGCTCGGAAGAAAACCTAAAAGGTAGCTTAAAACCTTCATTTTTCATTTATTTTTTAAAAATCGAAGGTTTTTATGAAAACGCTTTTTAGATTATACTGGATTATGTGGATTATGATAATACTAAAACTTGGCGGAAGCGTAATAACAAATAAGGGGAAACAATGTTCTTTCAGACAAAAGACAACGAGTAGTTTGGCTAAGGAAATTAAAAAGGCAAACAAAGAAATTATCTTGGTTCACGGTGCAGGTTCTTTTGGTCATATACTTGCTAAGCAGTACAAATTGAATGAAGGACATCTAAGAGAAGATCAACTAAAAGGTTTTTCTATTACGCATGCAACTGTTCAAAAATTAAATTCTCTTATCCTAAAAACTTTGCATGATAATAATATTCCTGCTGTTTCTATTCCTCCACATTCTATATTGAGGCTTAATAATCACAAATTGATGCAGATGGATTACAATATTTTTGAAGAATATATAAATGGGAATTTTGTCCCAGTAACATTTGGTGATGTTGTTCTTGATAAAAAACTTGGTTTTTCAATTTGTTCAGGTGACCTGTTAGTTAGTGCTCTTGCTGAATATTTTAAACCAGAAAAAGTTGTTTTTGTTATTGATGAGGATGGTTTATATACTGCCAATCCTAAGATAAATAAAAACGCGAAGTTCATAGATGATGTTAAATTGAAAGATCTTGAGAGGTTGACCACCGCTGCAGATAGCCATGCTGATGTTACGAGGGGTATGGGAGGTAAAGTTGATATAATTAAAAATGTTGCCAGGCTCGGAGTTGATACTGTTTTGCTAAATGGTAATAAACCTGGTAGGTTATATCGTGTATTGGTTGGGAAGGATACTAAATACACTATTGTTAGGGGTATGTGAAAAATGAACCAAACTGAGAGTAGAAAAGATGAACATGTTAGGCTTTCTCTTGGTAAAAATGTCTTGGCTCATCATAACTTTTGGGATGATGTAAAACTAATACATAATGCTATGCCTGAAATAAATAAGGATGAAATTGATCTTTCTACGAAATTGTTTAAAAAGAAACTTGGTGCGCCTTTGATCATTGCTGGTATGACCGGTGGTTATAGGCGGGCTAAACAGATAAATGAGAATCTTGCTGTTGCTGCTGAAAAGTTTCAGATAGGTATGGGTGTTGGCTCTCAGAGATCTGCTTTGGAAAACAAGGAGTTAAAGGATACATATAGTGTAATAAAAAACTATGATGTTCCTTTGCGTTTCGCTAACATTGGTGCTTCACAACTTGTTTTATGGGGTCATAAAAAAACGTTGGATAATGTCCATAGAATGATTGATATGATTGATGCTAATGTTTTTGTTGTTTGTCTTAATTTTTTGCAGGAGGTTGTTCAGTTTGAGGGAGAGGCTAACGCAAAAGGTTGTTTAGATGCAATAAGGATTTTAGCTGAGAATTTGGATGTACCTCTGGTTGTTAAGGAGTCTGGTGCTGGCATCTCTTTTGATGTTGCTAAACGCCTCTCAAAAACAAGAATTGCTGGTATTGATGTTGGTGGTATGAGTGGTACATCTTTTGCTGCTATTGAGCATTATCGTGCTAAGATGATAAATGATGCTCTTCATGAACGCGGTGGCATGACTTTTTGGGATTGGGGTATACCAACTCCTTTGTCTGTTTTAGATGCTGGAGAGGCTACTAACTGGAAGATCCCTATTATTGCTACTGGAGGCATAAGAAACGGTTTGGATACAGCTAAGGCTTTAGCACTTGGTGCAGACTGCACTGGTGTGGCTCATGCGTTTTTAAAACCAGCAACTACCAGTAAAAAGTCTACTGTTTTTGAAGTTGAGTTGATGGTTAAAGAGTTGCGTGCTGCTATGTTTCTTGTTGGGGTAGATAAGATTTCTAAGATGCCTGATGTTGGTGCTGAGGTATGGATTTAAAAACTGAGCTCGATAAAAGAGCAAACCGTTTTAATTTGAAACTTCATCAATTTTTGAAAGATGGTAAACCACAGGTTCTTTATGATGCAGCTAGGCATCTTCCAATGGCTGGTGGAAAGAGATTGAGACCAGTTATTTCCATGCTTGCTGGTGAAGCCGTATCTGGCGATTCAAAAAAAGTAATGCCTTTTGCAATTGCTATAGAGTTGATTCATAACTTTACTCTTGTTCATGATGATATTATGGATAAGTCACATCTTAGAAGAAATCTACCTACGGTTCATATAAAGTTTGGTGAGCCAACTGCTATTATGGCAGGAGACCTTCTTTTTGCTAAAGCGTTTGAATCGGTTCATAATATAGATGATGTTTCTGTTTTCAAAAAACTGGATTATGGTCTTGTGGAATGTGTTGAGGAGATATGCGAAGGTCAGCAGCTTGATATGGAATTCGAAAACAGGGAAAGGGTTACAGAAAAAGAATATTTTGAGATGATAATGAAGAAAACTGCTTTTTTGTTCATGTTTTCTGCAGAGGGTGGTGCTATATCTAGTGGTGGAACTAAAGAAGAAATTAATGCTTTGAAGGAGTATGGTAAGTTTCTTGGTTTGGCTTTTCAGATATGGGATGACTATCTCGATATGAGTAGTAATGAGAAAATCCTTGGTAAGGATATTGGGAATGATATAAGAAACGGTAAAAAAACGTTGATAGCTGTTCACACATTAAACAATGTTAGTAGTGTTGATAAAAAATTTTTAGAAAAAATATTCGGTAACAAAAACGCATCTGAAGAAGAGGTTGACAAGGTTTTTGATCTTTTCAAAAAGATGAAATCCATAGATTATGCAAGAAATACTGCTGTTACTTATTGTGAAAAAGCAAAAAAAGCTCTTGATGTTTTGAAAGATTCTAATGCTAAACAGGTTTTGTTAAGCCTTGCTGATTATTCGATTAAGAGAGAGAAGTAGTTTATGTCGGTTGATAGAATAAAGCAAACAGCTCGTAAGTACGCTCTTCAAAATGCTGTACAGTTTAATGGTAAAGCAAATGAGAAGGCAGTTGCTGGTAAGGTTATAGCTAATCTTAGGAAAGATGGTTTTCTCCCAAAAGACATAATACCTATTGTCGCACAGGTTGTTAAAGAAGTAAACGTGATTTCACCTGATAAACAACGCTCTGAGATTGAGAAAATAGCACCTGAGCTTCTTCAAAAAGAAAAGAAAGAAAGAGATTTTTCGTTATCTGAGTTGCCTAATGCGGTGAAAGGTAAGGTTGTTACCCGTTTTCCACCTGAACCAAATGGTTACCTGCATATAGGTCATGCTAAAGCTGCTATCATAGATAGCGAGTACGCTAGAATGTACGATGGTAAATTCATTCTAAGATTTGATGATACAAACCCTGAAAATGCCCAACTTGAATTTTATGATGCGCAGAAACAGGATCTCAGATGGCTTGGCATAGAATGGGATGAGGAGTACAATACTTCTGATCATTTAGACAAACACTACAAGCTTGCTGAGCAGCTGATTAAGCAGGGTGATGCCTATGTTTGCAGATGTGCACCAGATAAAATCAAAGAATGTCGTTTCCATGGCAAGGAATGTGAGTGCAGGGATGTTTCGCCTGATGGGAACATGGATGCTTGGAGAGATATGCTTTCCTCCTCTTTAGATGATGTTATTCTTAGGCTTCGTGGTGATATGTGCTGCTCTAACACTGCTATGCGTGATCCTACTTTGTTCCGTATTATAGATAAGCCTCATCCTATTCATGGTGATAAGTACCGTGTTTGGCCAACATATGATTTCGCTGGTGCGGTTGAGGATAGTATCAGTGGTGTTACTCATCCTTTTAGAACTAAGGAGTATGAGCTTCGCGATGAGTGTTATTTTAAGCTCCTTGATTTACTTAAACTCAGAAAACCAAATCTCATGGAATTTGCGCGGCTGTCTATTGAGGGTATGCCTGTTTCAAAACGTAAAATCAAACCATTGATTGAAAAAGGGTTGGTTTCTGGATATGATGATATAAGATTGCCCACGCTTAGAGGCCTTAAAAAGCGTGGGATTTTACCAGAGGCCATAAAACAATTTGTGCTCTCACAGGGTACTTCAAAGGTTGAATCCACTGTGTCTTTTGGTATTGTTGAATCATTTAATAGAAAAATATTAGACCCAAAAACAAAACGATATTTCTTTTTAAAAAATCCGATAAAACTTGTTGTTGAGAACGCTCCAATAATGAAAAAGACTATTAATTTGCATCCGACTGAGAAACTTGGAAGTAGAACAATAAAAACCGGTAAAACATTTTTTGTTCCAAAGGAAGATATGCAGAAAATTAATGTTGGGGATGTTTTTAGATTGAAGGATCTTTTTAATGTGAAGGTAAAAGAAAAGAATAAAGAGGTTTTTGCTGAGTATGCCGGAGATGAACTTATACCTGATACAGCTAAGATTCAGTGGACAACAGATAGTCATGTCAAGATGAAGGTTTTTGTTCCTCAGCTTCTTTTTATTGGCGAGGAATATAATCCTAAAAGTTTAGAAGAGTTTGATGGTTTTGCTGAGGAAGCTGTTTCAAATTTAAAGACAGGCGAGATTGTACAATTTGAAAGGTTTGGTTTTGTTAGAATTGAAAATGAAAATGGACATTTAACTGGGTTTTTTTCGCATAAGTAAACTTTTTAAGTTGTCATTTGTTTTCTTATCTTGCCTTTAAGTGATTCTTAAGGGTATTTGTGGAGTGGGATGACAGATGCAGTTTCGTAGGAAAATGATAGTAGTTTTGCCTATTTTTTTGTTGTTTTTATTTGTTGTAGCTGATAGCGTGGTTGCTGTTAATATTAAACCGGACTTCACTAATATTGGTATTTCTATAGCTGTTCTTATTGCTGCGATAGCTACTATTCTCGCTTTTTTTACTGCAGGTGGTATAAAATATGTTACACCTGAGAATGTACTAAATACTGAGATTAGGAAGAATTTGTATCAATACATAGATGAGTATCCTGGTTCTCATCTGCGTGAGATTGCTAGGGAGCTTGATCTTAAGCCTAGTAATGTTGCTTGGCATCTTCGTAAGCTTGAGCAAACCAATCTTGTTAGGAGTAGAACTATCGGTGGTAAGAGAGTTTACTACTTGGTTGAGGGCGGTATTGATGCTAGGAAAGAGGCTGTTGCTGAGGCTGTTTTGAGGAATAAGAACGCTCGTGATATTATGCGTTATCTACAGGATAACCCTGGTAAGCATCTTCTTGAGATTGCTCATGCTCTTGGTCTTAATCATCATACTGTGAAGTGGCATATTAAGAAGATGTATCTGGCTGAGCTTATTGAGGGCGATACAACTAATTCTGCTTATCCTGTTTATTATCCTACTGATATTGGTAAAACTGCTTTGTCCAGTATGTCAGATCATTTTAGAAGACCTGGTCATGCGTCATAAAAAAAATTTAGAGTCTTCCAACATCTGTTACTTCTGCACTGTCAACATTTTTAACTTTTAATATGGCTTCAGCTATAGGATCAAGACCACCAGCACCATCAGGTACTAAAACAGTGACGTTCAAACCCTTCAAACCAAAAGCAACATTCTTAACTTCTATTTTACCAACCCTTGCAGGTGGTTTAATTATTGCTTTAATATCCTCTATCATTTTCTCTATTATTTTGTCTTCTAAAACATCTGATGGCATAACTCGAATAAGACCGATTACTTCACCCATTAACAAAAACCTCCCTTTACGGACCTGTGAAACCACATTTTGGACAAACGTATTTTATGCTCTGCTCCCTGCAGTTATTGCATCTACCAATAATTACGTCACATGTTGGGCAAGGAAACGTTGTAGACCCCTGTTCAAGGAGTCCTCTTCCGCATGAGATACACTTGTCAGCTTTTTTCATAGGATGGGAGGTATACGTATCTAATATTAAAATCTGACGGAGTCGCCAGTA
>Ga0172362_10004884_pt1 | contig 11640 bp, 8 predicted proteins | sample LakKivs1_kivu2a2_FD_114534 | JGI IMG/M metagenome (GOLD analysis project Ga0172362, IMG submission 114534) | Sediment microbial communities from Lake Kivu, Rwanda - Sediment s1_kivu2a2 | ecosystem: Environmental > Aquatic > Freshwater > Lake > Sediment | place: Rwanda: Western Province, Lake...
TCTTGTCATAAGTGACCTTACCCGCCAGCTTCCCGTACTTCGGGTGATCCAGCCACATTGGGTTGCTGGTATGCAAAACGTAAGTAAATCGGCGCATCTCAGCGAAAGACATTTCCATGCAGACAAACATACCGTTCAGGCCCTGCATGGCCCCCTGATATGCGAAGTTTGAACATAGAACCGATTTGCCATTGCCGGTGAATCCGGCAACAAGAATGAGGTCGCCTGGTTTGAATCCTCTCACGGTATCGTCCACCTTGTCGAGAAAAGTGTACATGCCTACGGACGATAACGGGTCACGTTTTTTGGAGTCATACTCTTCACGGACCTCGTCAGCATCCTGTTCACTACGGATGTTGCTTTCAGTCTTGACCACGGCTCCCAGACGGAATTTGCGGGCCTCGGAACTGAAGTATTCCACGGCCTGATTGATTCCTTTGAGCTCTTTCTTACCTTCCTTGAGCCCACTGCTGACGATCTTCCATGCCTTCTCAAGTATGCTGCGGAAGTTGTCCTTGTTCTGTTCTTCCGTCTTGTCCTTGAGAATAGCCCGATAGTTCGACCCGATGTAGGGCGTCTGAGTGATGATCTCACGCAGACAGGCAAGTACGCCTTCCTTACCTTCGGATTCTGCCCGGTCATTGAGCAGACGGATATCGGGGATCTCCCCGAAATCCCTGAAATGGGCCTCGATCCAACTGTACAGTGTTACGTACGATGGATCTTCAGGCTTGACTTTGCAGGAGAGGAATGCACGGAAATTGTGCTCCAACTCCTTCAAGTCAATGGTTGGCTTGCCATCCTTGGGGATATTGATTATCGAACGAAAAACCTTCTTCATCGCAGTCCCCCAAAATTGGCTGCGTCATCCTTACGAGCGGCAACCGTGTCTTCTTTGCCATGCGCTGTGATTGTCAGGGTCTTGTACCCCGTCGTATAGCTGTCCAGCTCCGGAGAGTGTTCCTGCACGCACTGTGCAAGACCTTGCCGGTTGCTTGGCAAATAAAACCACAATGGTTTCCGGTCGCGTTGTCTGGTGTAGGCAATCTGGGCAATCACAGTTTTGAGTGCCTTGTTCGCCTCTTCAGTACCCAAACAGATGATCATCAGGCTGAACTTATTGGTGTCTGAGAGTTGAGGAGAAGTACCGTCTTTCTGCTCCACATAAAAATCGTGGAGAACATCGATGGCCTGACTGAAGTGTATCAACGGTTTGGGTTCTGCAAACCGATACTTCATCATCAGGGCTTTCACATTGAGTACCAATGCCGTGTAACTGCCCCGAATGATGTAGTTGGGGCATGACGGCAGGTCGCTCGGATTGAAGATAAGATTCCGGTCCTGCTCTTCCGGCAGAAGCCACGAATCTCTCCACGGTTCGAGCATCCGACAATCGTTTGACACAAGATCAGACAGGAAACACAAACACGGTTCAGTGCGTGATACCATCCGATTTGTGAATGGATGGGTGTATTTCACCAACCGTTCGCGTTGCCCGTTACACAGAGGACACATCATGATTCTTCGGCATCCCTCATCAAACTGCTGAACAGGTCATCAACCACACTGTCATCGCTCTTGGTAAAGTCCAAGGCGCCTTCCGCGGTATCCCCGAGAATCTCGTCACTGAGGTCCTTCTTGTCGGCTACCCGGTTCATGACTCGCATGTCTATGGTACCTTTGTTGGCAAGGTGGATGAGTAGAACGTGCTCCTGCATACTGCCTATACGTTGGGCTCTACCAATGGTTTGCACCAGATCTCCATAGCTCCACGGAGTGTCGATAAACATGACCACTCCGGCAGCCTGGAGATTCAACGCAGCAGAACCGGCCGTGGTAATGAAGATGACCCGGCACGCAGGGTCCTGTTGGAACTTGAGCTGGGCCTGTCGGCGCTCAACATCACTGCAATCGCCTGTGATCTTCACGTAGGGTATGTGACAACGTTCACAGATCACCTCAAGGAATGGAATGCCTGACTTGAATCGGGTGAACACGATTACTTTTTCAGTCAGGAGTTCCTCAGTCATGAGTCTCTGGAACTCGGCTTCTTTGCTAGATTCTCCAGGCTGGTTGAGCAGTCCGGGCCCATTGCTGATCATCTGGCAATAGGTCAGAGCTGCCAGCTTACCGCGTTTCTTGCCCTCCGGGGACAAAAACTGCTCGTATTTGGCCTTTCGTTCCTCGTAGGTCTTCATCGTAGCGTCGTCCGGTTTTCCGTCTGCTTCCCGGATCTTGTCCACGACCTCGAAGAAGGCCTGTTTGACTTTCTCCTCATAGAGAATTCCGGCCAAGGCTTCTCGATAGAGTTTCCGCTGCTCATCATCCATCTCCAGAACGATCTTCCGGGATATGAGCTTGGGAAGTTCCGTTGCAACCTCTTCTTTTCTCCTGAGAAGAAAATAGGGGTCGAGAACTTCTTTGAACTGCTTGAGATTCTTGTAGCCCGTCGTCTGAGGGATATAGCGCATCTTCCCCCCAATACGGAGTTTCATCATCTTCTGCTGACAGTAGTTGTCCCGGAACTTAGTGATGGTCCCGAACAGACCGGGGACTACGACCGCATAGATCCCGTAGACCTCTTCCAAACCGTTCTTGATGATCGTCGCTGATAGCCCATAGACCCGGCGGGCTGATTCGGCAAGCATTGAACAGGCAAAATGCGTCTTGGTCTTGCGATTCTTGATCGCAGTTACTTCATCCAGGACTAGCATGTAGTCAGCACCAAGAGCCTGCTTGATTCTCTCGTATTCTTCAAGTATGGTGGCATAGCTCACTACCAACACGTTTTCCTTAAAATCCTCGTACTGTAGCCGGCGGGCAGTGCTTCCTGTCTGGCCCGCATATTCATTGGTGATGACCCGAGTCGAAATTCCATTGCAGAATTTGCCAACCTCGTCCCCCCATTGGAACAGGGCAGATTTGGGACAAACCACGAGCATCTTCATGGAAGGGACTTGTTCGAGGAGCCAAGAATAAGACGCAATCGTGGTTAACGATTTTCCTAATCCGGTGGAATCTCCCAGAACCATGCGATCGAGCAGCATCATGTGCAGAGCCCCAACAACCTGATAGTATCGGAGTTTGGTGGTCTCCTTCAGGTACTTGTTGGGCTTGAACGCTGCAGTAGTTGACTTCCGCAGCTCAAGCAATTTTGGGTAGGCTGATGGGACGCCAACGAACGTCTTAGCCATGAGGCAAGACCCCTTTCTATACCATGATACGTCTCGGGAAAAACCGATTAGTCAATCGGTTAGGTAGGAAATCACAGATCCGTTTGGAAATGTTGGACTTAGGCCGTTTGAGAAGGCGTTTTGTCCTTGACATCCATGTGTTCGTGTTGGCACCGGACGAGCTGCTTCATGATATCAAAGCCACCCGTCTCGTATCCAGGCTCAGTGTCCATGGAGACAGGAACAGCGCCCTGTTCCTGTCTCTGTTTGACGGCATCGAAGACTGTGGCAAATTGGTCTTTCTCAGCCGCAGCATGTACAGCAAGACGATATACTTCCATGGTCACTCCGCTGGTTTGGCTTCGGGCTTCTCGCGATGCTTCATCCAATTCTCCACATAGCGTTTGACAGCCACCACGGCGCCGGCCACAATGACACCAACAGCACCAGAAATCATAGTTTCCTGGCCAGGTGAGAGCTCCAGAAACTTCTTCATCAGGCCAATGACAGCGATTGCCACGATCGTGGCAATGGCGCCGTCAATACTACCTTGGGTAGCCTTGGCCATCGACTTCTTCTTGTCATATGCCATCTGGATCCTCCTTGGTTGAGATCTCACCCACCAAACCTCGTACGAGCCCCGCTACAGGCATCCAACGCATCCTGTGCTTCTCCTGCCTCCGGTAGCTCCCGGGGCCCTTCTTGGGCATCTGAACATCAGTAGGACGGCCCCCGCGGAGTTTCAGTAACACCAACTTCTTACCTTGTGGATTCTCAAGGGTCTCTGTGAATCCCGCTTCTTTGGGCTCTCCAACAGCTCCCTGTATGGGTCCGCCCAAAGGGTTCTGGAACTTGCGGTCTTTGCGAAGTACCACGTAGAAATCATTGCCAAAATTCTGCTCAAACTCCTTGGAGGAGTACTCCGTACCCTCTTTGGGGTTCTTCAGGTCGGTGCGGTGAACATTCACATAGACAACCTGAAGAGCTGGATTACGCCTATAGGGAAACAGGTCCGGTTTGATGACTACATTCCGAAAGGTCTTCTCAACATCCTCAGGGCCTATCCGGAGTTCCACTGAGTCATCGGGTTTCATGGCCGAATTGGAGCCAATGACGGTCCCATCCCGTTTGCCGTCTCCCCATGGCTGCAGGCTCGTCCGATAGATGTAGTAATTCTCATCCCGGAGATCCTGCACAAGAGCCTGAAACCCAACCCATTGGAAGTTGGCTGCGAACTCTTTCTTGGGCTCTTTGGTGATAGTTGTGGCATCCGTAGGCTTCGGCGCTGAGAAGTAGATACGAACGTCATGCATCTCCAAGTCCGGAGAAGTCTCCGGTTTGGATTCTTCCGCGAATCGGCGAATCAGGTTGGCAACCGAAGACCTCTTACCCCCAATCTCGTTTTTGAACCTCTCCGCTATTTTGACTGATTTCTCTACAATGTCCTTCAAGAAAGGTAGGAAAACATTCCCGTACCATTCCATATCATGTCCACCACACCTTTTCTGTACTTCTTGTTGCTCTTGATCAACGAACCTCTGAATGACTGAGGCTGCTTGGGCATCTCCTGATACCTCAATTTCAATTTTCAGTAATTGAGATACTGCGGAGGACAATATGTGTGTGTAAACATTCTTCAAAGAACCTAATTTGTCACCCGTGATATTATCTGCATTAAATCTGATGCTCAAATTCGAGGGGTGTGATAGAACAAAATTGTTCCCATTTTTGACGATTTTTACTTCGGGGATTTTCGCTGAAATCCACTCGAGACCCTCTTCCAGATCTCTGTGAAAACGATCTGAGGTATCATCTATCCATCGATAAGGCATGGGACTCCTCCGCAAATCCACAGTCTGATTCAATTCGTCTATCCGCGAGCGCTCTTACTGAACCCTCGCTGTCAATGGCCGTCCCGGAAGGTGGAAAATATCCACCGTATCCATGGTCGACTGATGATTCAGATACCGTGATGTCGACGTATTGTCAGTCTCACTGCCCACCACTACAAGGCGCAGATCTCCACTCGAGTCTTTGTCCAGAACATAGGCCTGATAGGTTTTCTGGTAGTTACCTTTCGTGGACAGTTTCTCGAAAGACAGACCCAGCGTCGATGCCCCCAGAGATGCTCCCGGAATGTAGACCCCAGAACGTCCGCGGTCGGCAGCCCCAATTCCAAACCACACGGAAGTCGCATCTGCAATATCCTGTGTACGAGACAGTATGCGCGTTTCCAGAACAGGGGTCAGTTCACTGATAGCCGTCCCGAGCGCATCACTCTTGGCGCTGGAATCCGCGTTGGAGTCAAGGATCGGGAGCCGGTCAATGATGTTCGGATGTGTGAAGTATGGAGTGTCCCTACGCGTGATGCCATACGGACCGTTGTAGTTACTCTCCGAATCACCCGTGAGAACCAGTGTTTCATTATCCAGCACCTGATGCACGACATACTTCGCTGTATTGTTCGCGTCAACAGGACTGATCAGGTCTCCTGGGCGTACATTGGAGAGCCACTGTGTTCCGGCGTCACCGTCAACGACCGAGCTGTCTGCCACAAACGTGACTTCACCAACCGCATAGGTCCAATCTGTCTTGGCCCCAGACCCTGCAGTCGTAACGATCGAAGGTCCAACTGCCAATAGGTTCCCAGATGTAGAGCTGTCGAGCAAACCTTGATACGGGGTGGTCTCGTAGAAACAGGTATAGCCTTCAGAGTCCGTGATGGCACTACGAGCTAAGACGGGTACCTGAATGGGTTTTTCAGCACCCGGAGCTGTAGCAAAGGTCACCTGAACAAGGGTCTTGAACGTGCTGGTCGGGAGCGCATCGTTGTTGGTTGTCAGAGGTACCATCGAACCGTCAACGTAGGCATACCCGGCGCCGTTCTTGCTGAAGTAGCTGGCCAAAGCGAGAACCGGCCGGCTGCTGCTGTCCAATGTGAACAGGTTTGAGAATCCATCGGGAGTCTCGTTCGGGGTAATCTCCAGCATTTCGAAGCAATCGGTTATTCCGCGGGACTGCCTGTTCACATCGAAGAACTTGACCCCGGTGTACAAAACCAACTCAACATCACTTCCACTGACCGCGGTCGTTCCAAAATTGATGGAGTAGTCCGACGGGTCACGATTGACCAGAATCGTGTTGACATAAGAACCGTTGACCTTGGCCGATTGGATACCGAGAATCGGATACCCGTCAATGGTCCGCGGAAGTGTCATGATTGCGTTACCATTACCACGAGCATGATAGACCATCTGATGTCCGAAGTCAGTAGCTTCCGTAACTCGGGCCCCATGATTGGTCAACGTGTTGAAAAAGGTTCCATCCGTTGTTCCAACCGCGGAAGACCCACGAATAGGAATATCATAGCCTTGGACTGCGAGGGCCATGGTGGTATCTTCTTTGCGGAACTCCAAGAAACGATCCGGAAGACCCGTCAATCCACTTGGCTTGGAAGGAATGCTCAAGGTGTACTCAGCAATGAGTGGCAAAGAGGTCCCTATCAGAGGTGACAGAGCAGGAACCTGGAGCGTGACCTGTCCCGTTGACAATCCACCCGTTGTCAGAGTCCGTGCTACCCGGTCACTCGAATAGGTCTGCTGCACGGAAGGAATCACCGTACCCGCAGGATAGTTGGTCGTGGCGTCAATCCTGACTACATCCCCGAGTGCCCAAGGAGCCCCCACCGTTCCAACAGCCTTCTGCTGGACCGTTTTGACGATCGCGGTCTCGGGCTGTAGACCACCGGCATTGGAGAATATCCGACGGGCACCATCACCACGAGCAATCAACGTCGACCCGGCCTTATCCTCTTCGCTGCTGACCGCATCAGCCTGTGTCATCACCACAGCATGATGGTCTTCGCCCAGCGAGGTATAGGACATCTTGCCCCGCAGTCGCCCCTGAATCAGCTTCTGGAAGCCACTCTCAGCAAGTTCCTTCCAATTGGCTTCAGGGCTCACCAACCGGCGCATATCCAGAATGTCATTGGCAACAACAATATCATTGTACAAGCCATCCGGACGATCCGAGGCTATCCCGGCAAGGAAGTTAGCCTGGCTCTTGCCTGCACCATTCGAATAGGTATCAGGGTTGAACGCGGTCATGTTCCGTCGGGCAACCATGAACATCGGGATAGCATAGGTATGCCCATCAACCGTTTCCAGAGTCTCTTGGGCCACTTCATCGCCCGCCCCAGCAATCCAGAGTCCTGGATCACCCGGTACCGGTGAGAAATAGGCATGACTACAGGTCTTGATCGGATTGGCAAGTGGGCCCTGTACGAACACCTGTGCTGGGTCAAATCCATCCGGGTATCCATCAACATCAATTCCAGACACCACACGGAGCCGATACTGAACCTGAACACGCAGCGTGGTCTCTATGCCCATGGCTGGGTCGATCAGGTCATTGGACGGGTTGACTCCACCATAGAGCCAGTTTCCATACATCTTGACCGTATCACTGGGCGTCAACAGCTTGCGCCAGACTTCGAGAAACACGAAATCAACACGGTCACCAAAAGCCGGGGGCGTTTCAAGCTGAATGACATTATTCAGGGTCGCATTGGATGTCCCCTGCACCAATACCCGGTAGCCATTGACCCAAGCAACCAGACGCCCCGTCTGAACACCACGATCCAGAGCTACGAGCGTGAAGGCATTAGCCAGATTGGCGGGGGAACAGGCGATATCACCGGCAAGAAGATTGTTCAGTCCACCGTCAACGATGTTCCCAACCACGTCCCACCCACTCGGACCAATACGACGAGCGGTTTCTTGAGACTTTTGGGAAACAAGACGCCCCGAGAGGTCAAGCTCACAAGACAGAGGCGGCTTGCGCTTCTGATAGACGAGTTCTTCGAAATTGCGCTCGTCCGGGTCAAGAACTCTGGTCTGCTTAGGGCCGAGATAATCGCTCATCGCTGATCTCCTGCTTGCACACGCCACGCGAACAACGGCATGATCGCGGACATTTCGAGGGAAGCGGCCTTCACTATGCCCTTCACGAGGCTCTCAAAGTTGTAGAGAAAGTCGTAGTACACGGAAGGAGGAAAGAACCATGTCGCCGGATACCCGGCCTCCTTCTTGAATGTTCGATCAGCATCAAACAACCGATACGTTACTTGTGCTGTCTTGGACATGGTATCCTTGATGTCACGAAAACCTTCAATCAATCGGCCGGCAATCACAGAGGAAGACTTCCGATCATTGACTGCTGAGGCCATGTGCAGATTTCTTTCTGAATGCTCCACAGTCGCATCAAAACGGTCAAAATCACCCTGTAGCCCGTCCAGATCCGCCCGAATACCATTCAGGTAACCTTGAATTTTCTTCCCACCCCACATGGTTTTGGGGATATTGGTTCGGAGAAGACCATCTGCGAGTTCCCTGCATTTATTCACGGGTTCCGCAAAATCCGGCAGGGAATCCCGATACCCCTGCAGATTTGGAACCGATGCCTTCATCTCCCGCGGACCACTATCCTGCTGCTCATCAGGAGGCAGTGTCAGGACGGTCACCTTTGCATCATCAATCTTACCGTCCAAATGCTTCCTGATTTCATCCATGGCACCTTGATCACGATCTGTCTTCCAAACCAGCACCGGATTCTGTTTACAGATCTCAACCGCGGCCAAAGCCACCACGGGAACTGCATGATCCATGAACTTTCGTCTGGTATTGGACTCTGTAACCCGACACCCGTTCACAGTACTGTAGAACGACCGACCATCGATGTGCAGACCGATAAAATCCTGCCCATTCCCGATTTTGCCTACCAATTTGCCATTTGGAGCGAGCAATTCCATTATGCTGTGATCCTGAAAATGATCGTCAGAGTCATCGAGTTGCTCTTGTTGATGACCGGGAACGTCCGATAGTTGACTTCAGTACCACTGTCCGGGGCATCAACCGCATCACCTCCGAAAAGACCCATCTCAACCAGAGGACCCACAGCCTCGGTTTCTGCGAACGTCGCCGTGTAGTCCACCACGTTCGTAGGAGTCGTCACATGCTCCCCCGTCATGGGGTCCACGAACGATGTGTCTGACGTGGTGAAGGCTTTTCTGGCAATCTCATTCTCGAGATTCACTTGGGTGACGGTGGGCTGGGGAGGATTCTGCAGGTTCCAGCCTGAGGCCCCCGTACCAACCGCCAGATACGAGATGCCGGTCGTAGGCTCATGATTGTCCTTCAGAAGCCGGGCAATCAGCACCGAGGCCGAGTTCACGATCAGGTTGGTAGCATGACGCTGCTCAAGAATCTGACCGGTCGCAGCATCCCGAAGGGTCATCCAATATTCACCATGAAGGCGCCGGATATTCTCCGGATCCTTGGAGCCACCAAACATGAGCTTGAACCCACCAAACATGGTCTCTTTGGTCCGGCGAAGATATTCCTTAAACATCATGGGACAGAGTCTCCCGGTCAGCGTTGACAGCATACACAACATAAGGAAGGGTACATCAATAGATAATTACCTACCTGATGACTCCTAACCCTATATTTTCCACAACGTTACAGTGATAATACCTCGGTCATCTGTGTCGTCCTGAAGGAACGGTCAGGCATCAATTCCCTGTAAGTCTTTGTTCTGAAACGGACAAGAGGATCTGACAAGAAGTCCAGAGCCTCTGGGCATGACAGAGGGTCCCCACGTGTGGCCCGGTCCGGTATTTTGACCAGAGCCCCGGGGAAGGAGTCCGGACAGGCTATCTGGTCCTCCGCCGCGACATAGGTCTCGAACAGGGGCCCCGTAAAGACATGTTCCTCAACCTGATACGTGTCCTTGTTCAGGAACTTCATCTTGATACCGATACCGTTGTCATCCAAGAAATTGATGTATTCGTGGAAGACCAGCCCGGCTTCCTCAATCATTCCCGTGTCCGGACAGTAGCCCGGGAACTCATGTCCATCATCAAGGATGCGGGAATTGTCCGGGTCGATGACCGATACATACCGGGTATTTCTGATCAGGTATCGGAACTCAACCTCGACATCCTCTGCCTCATAGGTCAGTCGGAGAATATCTCCTACCTCAAGCAAACTCTCGAGAGGCCCATCACGCCAGATGAGTCTCTGACCGAGGACATAGAAGTCCGTGCCCTGATACTGAGAAGTCCCATGCACAATCGACAGGGCCACATTCCCGTTAGGGGCTTTCAACAGGTCAACCTCTCCACTGAGAATATCCTGAATCGTCAGTACATACTCAGCGGTATGAGCTTCCAGAGGCAGCGGATAGAGATCAATCTGACCGGTTGTTGGGTCAAACGACTGAATCGTTCCATAGCGCCGTATCCCATCCACGTAGACCTCTATATCACTCGGAGATGCCAGCGTCGATGAGTCATGCATAACCGGGAGTGATGGGAAATCAACCCAACCATAGGGTTCGAATTCCCGGGTGATGGTTTCAGGCAGCCAGAACGTGGTCTGGTCTGTCGTGACCTGCTCCGTATAGACGATCTGGACCACACCAGAACCGGATACTTCCCTGAGGATCAGATTCTCGCGGAGCCTGTAGTTCGGGTTCCGGATATTGTGAACCCCGGTCGTGGCATCTCCCGGAATAGTCAATGAGACTTCCATCTGTGTCAGAGTGTCCAAAATGATCCATGGTGCACATTCGGACAGGTGCGGAAGGTCCTCTCCAATTCGAATCTGGAACGTGTACTCATCACCATCACAGATTGAAGACAGAGGCAGATCCGGGTCGCCACTGACTCGGAATTCCTTGAGCAGGAGGTCCGAGTAGATGACCGGGTTGTGATGGCGCCGGATATCCTGTACTTTGTGGTCCTCGACCAGCCGCGGATGGTACGAGAAGGTCTTCTGGAACGGCGGCGTGCCCGGGCCCAGTTTGAGTACCGGGTCTAACCCGTTCTCAAGGTAAGCATCATTCAGGATATAGCTGGAAGTGTCGTACAGGAATTCCGGGCTGAATACCAAGTTCTTGAGATTCAACGTGTCCTGACGATTGGCTAACGATGCCCTCAGAGCCGGTTTCTGATAGTTGTTCAGAAGCATCGACTCGTAATGCAGGCCACCCGTGCTGTCGGCCGGGGCAAAGGTTGAATTCAGAACCGCACTGTGCTGCAGCAGATAGGCACGATACCGGTAACCAATCTCAAGGGGCTCCGGATTGGCCTGAGAAGAATCCCCTGACGCACCCGCATCGAAGACCAATGCGAACGGTGACCCCGGACCACCCGTATCCATGGTCCGTTCCATGTCGTCCAGAATCATCGGGTAAGTACCGCCCAAGCCCCGATAATAGTTGAACGCAATGTTGTCCCCTATCTGGGGGAGGCGTCCGATCGTCGTGTTCCAATATCCGGTCGAGGTATCAAGAACGACGTGTCCAAGCAACGGATAGACCGCCTGTACCACGTTGGGTAGGGCGGTGCTATCGAGGGTCACTGAGATGTCATCAATGCCTGCCAGATTCCCTGAGGAATCCGCAA
>Ga0172362_10004885_pt1 | contig 11639 bp, 9 predicted proteins | sample LakKivs1_kivu2a2_FD_114534 | JGI IMG/M metagenome (GOLD analysis project Ga0172362, IMG submission 114534) | Sediment microbial communities from Lake Kivu, Rwanda - Sediment s1_kivu2a2 | ecosystem: Environmental > Aquatic > Freshwater > Lake > Sediment | place: Rwanda: Western Province, Lake...
CCTGGAAACCAACCGTTCAAGGAGTATGGAATCGATGGCAACCCCGAGAGAAAGCGTCAGACGCGTACAGGTAACAGGCAAATCCACCTACATAGTCTCCCTCCCCAAGAAATGGGTAGAGGACGTCGGCATCGAACGCGGAGAAACAGTCACCATCCTCCAACAGAACGACAAATCCCTCCTAGTCGTGCCGAAGAGCGTGAAGCCCCCTGAGAAGCCCTCAGAAGAGAACATCATCACGTCTTCCCGAGAGAACCCCACCTCACTCATACGAAGAGTCGTCTCCCTCTACCTCATAGGCTACAACACGATCCGGGTCTCAACTAATGAGGAGAGGATTACAGCCGACCAGAGGGAGATGGTCAAGGAGTTCGTCCGCAAGAAACTCGTCGGGACCGAGATAATCGCCGACTCTAGGAGGGAGATGACCCTTCAGGTCCTCCTCAGCTACCCTCAACTCTCCGTAAACGATGCGTTGAGGAGAATGCACGTCATAGCAAGCTCCATGCACAGGGACGCCATGACCGCCCTATTGGAGAAGAACGATGACTTAGCCAGGGAAGTGGTTCAGACTGACGATGAGGTCGATCGATTCAACTTCTACATCATAAGGCAGTTGAAGGGGGCCGTCGGAGATGAGAGGATAGTCCAAGAGATAGGATTGACGAGGCCACGGGACTGCCTAGGCTACAGGCTTATCGCGAAGAGCATAGAAAGAATAGCCGACCACGCAGTAAGCATCGCCAGGAACGTCCTCAGAACCAAGAGCCCCCTCAACGAGAACATAGGCGAGGGGTTCAGGGAGATCAGCACCTTCGCCATAGCTGGCTTCGACGACGCCTTAAAATCCCTCTTCACGGAGGACTACTCCCTCGCAGACAATGTAATCGAGAGGAAGAGAAAGATGGAGACCATGGAGAGGGAGGAGACCGCGAGAATACTGGCCGCGAGGTTGGACCCGGAGTCGATATCGAGTCTCAGGTTAATCATGGACAGCCTTAGGAGGACGATAGAATATGCCAGCGACATCGCCGAGGTCGTCCTAAACCTCACTATCCTTGAAGAATGAGGAATAATCCGGGTTCATCTTAGAGCTAAGATTAATCTATTTATTGAGTGCCTTGGGGCGACATAGCTTAGAGTCTTTCCATTCACCCTCACCGGTTTCTCTGCCGGAGTCACTCTATTGGGAGCGTCAAAATCGTTGTGGTCTCTCACGTCTTGGGCGTCGAGAACACTCAATTCTCCTTTCTCAACTTCTTTGTCTCCGATCAGACGTATATCTGTCTCTATGTCTTCATCCAAGCTCTGATTGACCAGTGTTATGATGAGGCTTTTCCCATTATTTCTCAGAGACGATGATGCGTCTAATGTTGTTAGCGGTTTAAGTTTCCGAGTTGGTGATCTGGGGGAGGTGGGCACCGGCGGAGGCTCCCTTATTATAGGCGATTTCACCTCGACCTTCAAGGCTTCTCCGCCCATATGAGGCCTATACAGGTCGTAGACGTGATAGGTGGGAGTCAGTATCGTCTTCTCGCCTTTGGTTAGGCAGAGGCTTTGAAGAACGTTGACCGTTTGGGCTAGGTTGGCCATCACGACCTTGTTTGAGTAGTTGTTGAAGAGGTTGAGGACGACTGCGGCGAGGATAGCGTCTCTGAGGGTGTTCTGCTGATAAAGCCCGGTCTCAACGGTTGCTTGGGGATACCATGTTCCCCACTCATCAACTATGATTCCTATGTTCTTCTTCTTTTCCGAGAAGAAATCAACGATGCTTGTGACTTGCTGGATTTGGTACTCGAGATTTTGTGCGTCGAAGAGGAGGTTGAGGTACTCCTCGTCGGTGAATTCAATATCACCACCGATCTGATTGCGGAAATAATAGTGAATCGATAGGTGGTCTATGAGGAACAGGTGGTCTCTCAGGGTTTCCATGAACTTCAGGTTCCAGTCCCTAGATGTGTGTCCACACGCGATGAGTTGGATTGACGGTTCAATCCGCTTCAAGTAGGCCGCAAATCTCCGATATTCCCAGGCGTAGGACACAGGATCAAAGAAGCCGCCGCAGCCCCAATTCTCGTTTCCAACTCCCCAGAACTTGACTCCGTAGGGTTCTGGGTGTCCGTTCTCAGCTCTTTGCTTAGCGTAACTAGAATTTCCGGCATAATTACAGTACTCCAGCCAAGAGACGGCCTCCTCTGGACTTCCTGAACCCATATTCATACAGATGTAAGATTCAGCCCCGACGCTTTTGCAGAATCTCAAGAACTCGTCTGTGCCGAATTCGTTAGAGTCCTCTCCGCCCCACCATATGTTTGGGCGCCGAGACCGCGAATCTGCAGGGCCGATTCCGTCTTTCCAGTGATAGGCATCAGCAAAGCAGCCTCCAGGCCACCTAATCACAGGAGGACCTATCCTATGCAAGGCTTCAACTACGTCCTTCCTGAGCCCCTGTACGTTAGGAATCTTCGAGCGCTCCCCGACCCAGATACCTGGATAGATGCACCGCCCTAGATGTTCAGCGAAGTGACCGTAAATGTTAGGATTTATGGTTCCTATAATCTCGTCTAGCTTGATACTCAAGACTGCTTTTTTAACCATAAACTCAACCACCTACGTACAAGCATAATTGTTGTCTGCCAATTTTAGTATTTAAGTATCGTTTTGATCCTTTCCGCTTCATGATCCATTGAGTTTCCCATAGGGTAAGGGTGAGAACGTCGAGACTCTGATACAGTGCTAAACCGTGACTGACAGCTATCATGATGGGAACCCGCTCTCAATCCCATACATATATATGGCTCCCCGATAATCCAGATGGCGCACGGTGGCTCAGAACCATGGCAAGGTCGCCGAGAGGCCTCTACAGCGCACGCAAACTCATAAGTCTAAGGAAGCACTTCCGCTGGAAGTACCGCTACTACAAGCGCCGAGCCCTAAGGCTGGACGTGAAGGCCGACCCCCTTGCGGGTGCGCCTATGGGGCGGGGTATAGTTCTTGAGAAGGTTGGTGTGGAGAGTAAGCAGCCCAACAGCGCGATCCGGAAATGTGTGCGGGTCCAGCTCATAAAGAATGGTCGCCAAATCACTGCCTTCCTCCCTGGTGACGGAGCTCTCAACTTTGTTGATGAGCATGATGAGGTTGCTGTCTGCGGCATCGGGGGGAGCAGGGGCCGGTCTATGGGCGATATCCCCGGCGTCAGATATGTTGTTTCGAGCGTCAACGGTGTGGCCCTCAAATCTTTGATCCTCGGGAAGGCCGAGAAGCCCAGACGCTAAGATAGAGACCTCTGACCTGATGTGCCGTTTTCGGCACTCCATCGCAAGTCACGGCCTCAGAGGTTAAGCTTTAGCGCACACAACTCCTCTGCGTAGCACACTAACTTTAAGAGGACTGGATGCCGGTCTGCTACTTTGTACGCAACGAAGTGATTAGTGGTAACCTCATGGATCTCGTTATCGAGCCGATGCAGAGATCGGATTGGGAGACTGTATGCGCTATCTACTTAGAAGGAATTAACACGGGCAATGCGACGTTTGAGACCCAAGCACCTTCATGGGAAGAGTGGAATAGAAAACATGCAAAGGACTGTCGCCTAGTTGCTAGACGTGACGGACATGTTGTTGGCTGGGCAGCGCTCAGTCCTGTTTCGAGCAGATGCGTCTACGCTGGTGTTGCTGAGGTTAGCATTTATGTGGCCCGAGAGACGCAAAGACAGGGCGTAGGCGAAGCGCTTCTTCGAGAACTCATCGAGGAATCGGAACACTCGGGATTTTGGACCCTTCAGTCAGGTATTTTCCCCGAAAACGAGGCCAGCATCGCGTTGCATAGATCATGTGGATTCAGAGAAGTGGGCATCAGGGAACGTTTAGGCCAATTGAATGGAGTCTGGCGTGATGTCGTGCTAATGGAGCGTAGAAGCCAAGTAGTAGGTATAGACTAGCCGAATCGGATAGCGCGCTTTGACGACACAGAGACATCAAGTTTCTACCTTTAACATTTTTCTCATAGAATCTTCTATGAACCGCCGATTTGAGAGAAGTTTTCTGATCTGCTCGTCCTGTTTGCCATACTGGGAGAAGGCGTTTCCCCTTTGGAGATATCCTGAGTGTTGATCCTCCCCTGATACACTGGTTAAGAAGACAGCGCAGAGAGTCCTTGACGTCTCGATTCGTGGCAGGCCCAGAGAGCGTCAGCGAGAGCCAGCGGGGGGTTAAAGCTTTAGCGTGAGGCTAGGGCGACCCGCTCCATCTCATCGCATCTTGAGACGGCGAAGCTCCTGCTGTCCCGTTGAGAAGCGGCGATGAGTTCGTCAGCAACACGTTCCTCGATGGGCTTCCCCTTACCTTCAGCTCTCCTAGTGCCGTCCGCCAGGAACCTGAGGGCTAGGTCAATCCTCCTCTGAGGAGAGATATCCACCGCCCTATGGTAGACTATTCCACCGTAACCGATGCGGGTCGTGTCCTCGCATGGCGCACTGTTCTCCACCGCCGCCGCAAGAACCTCGACGGGGTTCTTGCCAGTCTTGAGATTGATTATGTCGAAGGCGGCTCTGACTATGTTCATGGCCTTGACCTTCTTGCCCCCGACGGAGCCGTGGCGCATCATGTTGTCGATGAACCGCTCCACTATGTTGACATTGGATTTAGCAAAGCGTTGATGCTCATGCCGTCCTCCGCTGTGGGGAATGAGGACAGGTCGGAGGCTCACGTAACGTTTCAGTCCGGGGTCTTGGACCGTTATGCCTTCGAAGCTCCATTTGCCCCAGAGCTTGACGATCTCGGCTTTTTCTGATGTTTCCTCGGTCAACGGTGGGACTCTTCCTTAGGTGTGGTGCTCTTACCGACGGGTCATAATATAAATCTTCCTCGATTCTTGGCTAAGGTCCTTAGCCCTTGGGCTGGAACCAGCAATACTCTTTAATAGAGGCGACAATTCATACCCCTAACCCTTATGTAAGGGAAGCCTGCGGATATAGTAACAGGAACCGGATGGGAAAGAATTGAGCAGCGAGAAGCCCCACCTCAACTTGGTCGTCATAGGCCATGTCGACCACGGCAAGAGCACCTTCGTAGGTCACTTGCTGCTTCTCAAGGGCATGATAAGCGAAAGAGCCATCAAGGAACATGAGGCTGAAGCCCAGAAATACGGCATGCGCATCGACGAGGTCAGATTCGCGTGGGTGCTTGACAGACTGAAGGAGGAGAGGGAGAGAGGCATGACCATCGACCTCTCCTTCTGGAAGTTCGAGACGAACAACTACTTCTTCACCATCATCGATGCACCCGGCCACCGAGACTTCGTTAAGAACATGATTACAGGAACTAGTCAAGCGGACGGCGCCATTCTCGTCGTATCGGCCAAGAAGGGCGACTACGAGGCTGGAACCGGCCCTGGAGGGCAGACTAGGGAGCACATGTTCCTCGCCTACACCTTGGGTGTGAGGCAGCTCATAGTCGCGATTACGAAGATGGATGACCCCACGGTGAAGTGGAGTCAGGAGCGATATGAGGAGGTTAGGAACGGCGTCGCTGACCTCCTTAAGATGACTGGGTACCCAGTGGGCAACATCCCCTTCGTTCCAATCTCCGGCTGGACAGGAGACAATATCATCGAGTCAAGCAAGAATATGCCTTGGTACAAGGGGGCAACGATAGAGCAAGCCCTAGACCAGCTGTCTGTTCCTTCGAAGCCGACGGACAAACCCCTCAGAGTCCCGATCCAAGATGTCTACACGATCACGGGCGTAGGCACAGTTCCCGTAGGAAGGGTTGAAACGGGAATTATGAAGACCGGTGACGCGGTAATCTTCATGCCAGGGGGTGCCAAAGGTGAGGTCCGTACTATAGAGACCCACCACGTTCAAATCCCTCAAGCGCTTCCCGGAGACAATATAGGCTTCAGTGTCAAGGGCATCTCCAAGAATGATGTGAGCCGAGGCATGGTCATGGGCCCAGCCTCGGACCCACCCACGACAGTGAAGGAATTCATCGGCCAAGTCATCATCATCTATCATCCCACCGCCATCGCCGCGGGATATACGCCCGTGCTCCACGCCCACACAGCCACCGTCGCCACGACCTTCGCCGAGCTCTTACAGAAGCTTGACCCTAGGACTGGTCAGGTCGTGGAGGAGAAGCCCGCCTTCCTGAAGACAGGCGATGGAGCCATAATCAGGTTCCGTCCTCTGAGACCCTTGGTTCTTGAGGAGTATTCCAATATTCCTCAGGTCGGCCGTTTCGCGATTCGGGACATGGGGACGACGATAGCGGCTGGCGTGGTTCGGAAGATAACGGATAAGCTCTAGGCCGCCACTCCTTTTCCTTTATCCTCTTTGTTTTTGCTGCTCGCAGGTGGAAGCCTTAAAATAGGTCGGTAGATATCGTCTTCGTGCGCTTAAAGGTGGAGCGTCCAAGAGAATGGTTCAGAAGGCCAGAATTCATCTCACAAGCACGGATAGGAGTAACCTCGACGGCGTCTGCAGCGAACTCAAGGACATCGCTGATAAGGCGGGGGTTAAGATAGCTGGCCCCATACCGCTCCCCACGAAGCACCTTGTAGTTCCCACACGTAAATCGCCTTGCGGTGAAGGAACCAACACCTGGGACCACTTCGAGCTACGAGTTCACAAACGCCTCGTAGACATCGATGCGAATGAGCGGGTTATGAGGCGAATTATGAGGATCAAGGTCCCTGACAATGTCTACATCGAGATCACACTAGTGTGAGAGATCATCGCCGTCTTGGCAGGGACCAAGACAACCGTAAATTGATGGGGGGTGTCCACTATCTCAGCCAAGGGCTTCAACCTTCTAGGAGAGATCTTCCGAAGCCAAGTGTTCGAGGGGACTACGTTAGCCCCATGTTATCACTACTTTTCCCGTTTGCTGGGATTCGAAGAGCCTGTAAGCCTCTTGCGCCTGCTCCAAGGGGAATCTATGGGTTATGATCTGTTTCAGCGGGATCTTGTGGTCGGCCACATAGTTGGCTATTTCTGATAGGCCATTGGTACTCATGGTCCAAGAACCATGGATTGTCAGCTGCTTGTGAATGATGTCTCGGCTGACATCGAAAGAAGTCTCACCGCCCTCTCCGACGAAGCATGCCCGACCGTATATTCTGGCGCTCCTTATCATATTGACCCGGGGCTCGGGAATACCCGTACAATCAAGGGTTGCATCAGCTCCTTCGCCATGCGTCAAACCTTTTATGGCTTCCACCGGGTCCACTCCCCGAGGGTCTATGGCAACATCACATCCAATACGCTTAGCCAGGTCCCGACGGTACTGAACCGGCTCAACCACAATAACTCGCGCACCAGTGGCCACACCGAAGAGAGCGGCGCTTAGGCCGACTGGTCCTTGGCCATAGATGACGAAGGTGTCTCTGCCGGTGACGCTCAGTCGCTTCACCGCGTCGTAGGCAGTACCTGTCCCGCAGGCGCAGGCGGCGCCCTCCTCAAAGCTCAGGTTCTCGGGCATGGGCACACAGGCGGTCTCGTGGACCGCGATACGGTCTGCGTGGCCTCCGTGGTTGGTCCCGCCGTAGTAGATTTTCTTGGCGGTTGGGTCTATACACATCTGAGAATAACCCACTCTGCACCACCTACAGCGGCCGCACCCGAGATAATGGTGGACTATGACCCGGTCACCGACCTTCAAATGACGCACGCCGGTACTCACCTCCTTCACTACGCCGCAGGGCTCATGACCCGCAGCCTTCAACTGCGCTGGGTCTCCACGTTCTGCACGAGGAGCCCTGTAGCCTCTGAGGTCGCTACCGCAGAGGCCAGAGGCGCGCATCTCAACGATTACCTCTGAGGAGCTGGGCTCTGGTTCAGGAAAGTTCCTTAGTTCTACTTGTCGCTCGCCGAGGAATATTATTCCCCTCATTTGAGACTCCGAGTTTGAGTTTAGCCGTACAGTGTTAATAAGACTAATCGGGGCGCGGGGTCTCTGACATGAGGACCCGTTTTTGGAACCTGTTCTAGAGTAGGGTGTTGGTTGCTGTCAGTCTCACGCCGCCGAAGAAGTTACCTAGAGACGCAACGGTCATAGATAACCGGAGATTGCGAAGGGATTTGACCATGATAGTCGGCGAAGTGCGGTTTTGAGCCCGACGGCTTGTGAGTCAGGCTTGCTTTAGACTAGTCGGGAGGAGTTTAGGAGTCTGATGGTTTCTCTAGGTTTTTTGCTAACTCGTAGCAGCCAATAAGGTTCTCGTAGATCTTCTTGAACAATTCGAAGTGCTTGGTGTATAATCTGTGCTGTTTTATTCTCGGTTTCTCTGCTTCTTTTACCTTAGCCAACTTTTTTGCTGTTAAGCGTGGGTCCTCATATATGCCGGCGCCGCAGCCGGCAAGGATGGCTGCGCCGAAGGCGGCTGTTTCTACCGTTAAGGGCACTTGTAGTGGGACTCCGAGAACGTCCGCCATAATCTGTCGCCACAGTCTGCTCTTCGCTCCTCCACCGGTCACCCTGATTTCCTTGATCTCCAACCCCCGTTCCGTAAACACTTCCATATTGTCCCGAACTGCATATGCGCCGCCTTCCAGAATCGCGCGGATTATATCGCCTCTCACATGGCTCAAGGTTAAGCCAAAGATAACGCCTCGGGCACACGGGTTCCAAATCGGACTTCTCTCGCCAGAGAGATAAGGCAAGAATATTAACCCCCGAGCACCAGGTGGGGATCTCTCAGCTTCATTATCCATCAGCACATAAGGGTCGATATTCAGTTTAGCTGCTAGAGCCTTCTCCAAGTCGCCGAACTCTTCCCTGAACCAGCGGTAAGAAGCCCCTGGTGTGGACATTCCTGCGAGGTTAAACCAACGGTCTGGGACTACGTGACATCGATTCATAACCCTAGCGTCGAAGATAGGCTTGTCGTTTACATATGCGAAGATGATGGATGTCCCGACCGATTCAAGGACCATGCCCGGTTCAACCACGCCGGCACCAAGCATGGAACAGGCCGAATCGTTACCACCAGCCACGACAGGTACTTCCCTTTGAAGCCCAAGGTCTTCGGCTGCTTCAGACGTGAGCCCCCCAACCACCTCCCAAGAACCCATGGCATAGGGTAGTTTTTCAATCGGTACTCCGATCAAGTCGCAGAGTTTCTCACTCCAACGCTTCTTAGCGGTATCGAACAGTAAAGTCGTAGAGGCGTTAGAGAAATCCATCGATAGTTTGCCTGTGAGTCGGTATGCGATGTAGCCATTGGCGTGTACGAACTTGAGGACTTTCTCGAAGATTTTGGGTTCTTTTTCCTTGAGCCAAAGCATGCTCGTGGCGGAGAAGGCCCCGGGAGCGATGCGGTTACCCGCTATCTCAAGAATCTCTCTTCCAACCTCTCTTTCCAGTCGCGCAGCCTGTTGGATACTTCGTTGGTCGAAGGAGAGGATTGCTGGCCTCAGAACGTTTCCATTCTTGTCTAGAGGAACCAGTGGAGGGACGAAGGCGCTTATCCCGATACCCCTGATATTCGCAGAGCCAGCACCCACTATGCCGATAACTTCTCTTGAGGTAGATCTAAGGGCTTGCCACCAAATCTCTGGATCTTGCTCCGCCCACATCGGTTGCGGGTGGCTAACGCCGTACTCTTTCTTAGCGGCACCAACTAGCCTCCCGTCCAAAGTCCACAAAGATGACTTAACACCATATGTCCCAACATCAATACCTAGGAGGTACTCACAATTTGTCAAGACGTCCCCTTACTGAGCAAAGACGCCACGCTATAAAAAACTGCGCCGGATCTGGGGGAAATCACTCACCCTTGACTTGCATCTCTCCCCGTGGAGAAACGGAAAAGGAGATTAGGGATTCTGGAAGTTCAAGCCCAAGTCTGTTAGGTACTTCCTGACCCTCCGCTCGTTCTCCAGATACTCCCGCGATATCCTTTGCTTGAAGAAGTCGTAGACCCGCATCTGAGGATCCAAGAGTTCCTTAGGGCGTTCATAGACCTTCATCCTGAAGTCGTAGGAGATCGTTTCCTCGATCCTAGGCAGCCTTTCCCTGACCTTCCCCTCCAGTTCCGCGTAGTCCTCTAGCTTAAATCCTGAGGCTATAGTAGCGTCGGAGACATCTATCGCCCAGCGCGGGAAGGTCGGAGGATTAGCAGAACCCGCGAAGTGGAAGTTGTCCCCTAGGAGAGTCGTCTTCATCGCCGAGAGGGCCGCCATGAGGAGGAACTCCTCAGACATCTGGTCCTCCGTCCGCTCGTGGCCACCCCAGATATTCGTCTTAGAGATGAACCTAGTATTCCTCGTCAACGCCTTCCGCGTCGCGAAGCTCAACCACTCCAGATTCTTGACTGCCCCAGCGCCCGTTGGACGCCCTTCAGCAGTCCCCAGCCTCTGTGGACCCGACGGAAGCGCTGCACTACCGGAGCCCTGAACCACATCCCGATAGGCCATCCAAGCCGTCAGCCGACTGGCCACGGAGATTATCATCGAACCATAGACATCTCCCGCGAAGGAAGTGCCTCCACCCTGATTCTCCTTATACGACAAGCCATACTCCTCGAAGACCAAGCTCGCAGCAATCATCCCAGTCTCAATGTGAAGGTCTGGCTGAATACTGAGAAGTGTGCCATCGCTTCTGCGTAGACCCTTATCTTGGTCGAGGGCAGCGGTTAGGACGAAGGCTCGAGTCTGCGTCGGGTACTGGATGAGGCAGAGGCCGGATCTCCCAGCCATGTTCAACCCGTTTCGAACACGCTCAGCAGCGCGGCGCGCTCCATACGCCCAGAGGGGCTCCCCCGTAATCTCCAGACCATCTGTCTGGGCGTATATGAAGCCTTGGATAGCATCGACCCTAGGGTCTCTCACCATCTCCCTGACGACGACCGGCAGAGGCACTGGAACCTCGTCGGACCAGCCTGAGTGGCCCGCCACGATGATGGCTGGTGGACTCCGATCCTCGATCTCCCTTCGCCGTATTATTCGGGTATCTCTTCCAGTTCCGATCGTTACTTGGGTTGGAGCCTCTCGTGCAGCACCTTGAACCTCATCTTCTGTGAACTTGGCGACGCGGTTGGTGGTTACGTCGTAGGCGCCCCATTCGACGAGGAAGTCGACTCCCGCTTGGAAGACAGCGTCAGCGTAGTCGTTGTCCACGTCCCAGAACTCTTCTTTTCCGAGGTTCCGTAAGTTGTGCCTCTTCGTCAATTCTTGGGTCTTCCTGAAGAGGCCCATGTCGTATTCCAGCGGCTCCATCTTTGGGCCGGTTCTAACCCTTTCCGCCACATCTAGGAGGCTTATCATAGACTCTCCCCACGAGTAATCTGTATTCAAGACTTTCTAGATAAGCGCGCTGAAGAAAAATTGAACGAGCCGAGATTAGGAGGAAAAGCGAGCCTAATCTTAGGAACCAAAACTCATCATCGCATTAACCCGAAACTGTTTCCTATCTGGCTACTCCACGAGGCCCTGTCTCTTTCCTTGGAAGTAGGCGTAGAAGAAGACCGTAGACATGACGTAGAACAATGACCCCGCATAAATCGGGAAGTCAAGATAGAGGGCCATTAGGACCCCCGAGGCCGCGGTGCCGGCTGCGTTAGCACCGTTCCACGCCATAGTTATCACCCCTGAAGCCGAGGCCCTCTCATCCCTTGAAACCGTACTCATCGTATACGCGTTC
>Ga0172362_10004888_pt1 | contig 11634 bp, 9 predicted proteins | sample LakKivs1_kivu2a2_FD_114534 | JGI IMG/M metagenome (GOLD analysis project Ga0172362, IMG submission 114534) | Sediment microbial communities from Lake Kivu, Rwanda - Sediment s1_kivu2a2 | ecosystem: Environmental > Aquatic > Freshwater > Lake > Sediment | place: Rwanda: Western Province, Lake...
GTACGTCGGGGACGGACAGGTCGTGGAGGCGATATCGGAGGGCGTGGTCAGGCGCAACGCGGCCCACATCCTATATAGCGACAGGGCGATAATTCTGAGACCCAGAGTATCAGAAGACGCGAAGACCCAGGCGATCGAGTGGGCTCACAGGATTGTGTCGTTCGGATACGATTTCATGTTCAACTTCAACGGCGAGGACGAGAGGGAGATGATCCGCAAGCATGGGATCGCCGCCAGAAACATGGGCGTCAGGTTCGCATGCACGGAAGTCCCATACTTCTGCTATCTTGACCACACGAGGGGCATGTCGATAAAGCGCAGGAGGAACGTGAACCTGCTCACGCGCTCGCTCTCGGTGATCGGCCTGAAGCCTGGGGAGGCGGTGGTGGACGCGGACATGTACGTGGTCGCGGACATGGACGTGATATGGTGTTCCAAGAAGTTCACGCCCGAGTATTGCTCGTCTAGGAGATGCGGCCCAGAGTACGTGGCCAAGGTAAAGTCTTGGTGGGAATCTGGCTGGAAGAGGAGGTTTTAGCAGCTTTCTGAACGCATCGGGAGAAGAAAGGCTCCCTTGCAAGTCTGGAGATGTCAGATTTCTCCAAATTTGCTAAACCAGGAGTTGATCATGCTCCTCGATTTCTTCAGGAGGTTGTTCGGCAGGAAAAAAGAGGACAGGGATCCCATCACTGGGGGCAAGGCCCTCATCGTCGCCGTGAACGACTACCCGTCCGCGCCATTACAGGGATGCATACAGGACGCCAGCGACTTCCAGCTCCTATGGATGGACACGCTCGGGATAGACCAGAAATGCATCAGGATGCTCCTGAACAAGGACGCGACGACGGCCAACTACAAGGACGCGTTGCGCTGGCTGGCTGACGTCAAGGACGGGCAGTTCGCGCTGCATCACTTCAGTGGTCACGGTGTTCAGACTCCGGGGCCAGAGGCGGACGGGTTATGCGAGGCGACGTGTTTAACTGGAGACACAAAAATTCCATTGGCCGATGGACGCGAAGTAACTATTGAAACTTTATGCGCATCTGGTGAAAAACCTTGGGTTTATTCGGTTGACAAGGATGGAAATATTAAAGCTGGTAAAGTTTCCAAGGTTTGGAAAACCTCATCATGCTCTAGAATTTTGAAAGTAACCTTAGACAACAACGAGTCAGTTCGTTGTACCCCGAACCATCCTTGGATGATGCGTGACGGTACATATAAAAAGGCAATAGATCTGAAGCCAGGCGATAGTTTGATGCCGTTATATCGACAACATTATATACAAAAGAGTAGATCAAATTATAAATACGAGATGGTTTTTAACCCGAGTACAAATGAGTATCAAAGAACGCATAAGGTTTTCGCGGGGTCTTGTCCTTCAGACGTTTTGGCAAAATCAAAAGAACAAGGATGTGGAGTTGTAGTTCATCATTCTGATTTTGATTCGCGTAATAACAGCCCCGAGAACCTCAAGTGGATGTCATGGAAAGACCATCAACTATTTCACAAGGCCTCTCCAGAAGGCAGAAAGAAAATAAGCGAGAACTCAAGAAGAATGTGGGCTGACCCAGAAACTAGGAAACGTCTTTCTGAGATCCAAGTACTCTCAGCGAAAAAAAGATGGGAAAGCCTAGATTACAGAAAAAAAATATCGGCAGCATCAAAACGTCAGGATCATAGCAAACTATTCGAAGGCCTCGCTAAATACAACGAGAGTATTGGCAAAGAAAAACGCTTTGGCAAGTCCTCTCATGCTGGAAAGTTCAATAAAGGCGTAAAGAAAAGCAAAGAGTATGTTGAAATGATGAAACAGAGATGGAAGGATCCAGAGTATAGAGAGAAAATGAGAAAAGCCCAAAGCGAGGCAATGAAACGAAGATGGGCCGACTCAGAGGAAAGAAAAAAACTACACACAAACCATAAAGTAGCCTCGGTTGAAGAGGCTGGATTAGATGAAGTTTTTGACATGAGCGTACCAGAATTTGAGAACTTCGCTATCTGCGCGGGAGTTTTCTTACATAACTGCCCGTACGACTTCGATTGGAGCCGCGACAGGATGATGAAGGACGACGACTATTTCAAGCTGTTATGGGAGATCCCCGACAGCGTCCGCTTCTATTGGACGTCGGACTCGTGTCATAGCGGGGACTTGACCAGGGACATGCCCTCGCCGAGGTCAACGAACAGGTCGATGCCTCTCCCGCCACACATGCTCGCCTTGGTGGCGAACCTCAAGGCTAGGAAGTTGCTGAAGCCTTTGATCACGACTCGCAGGGCCACCGAGCTCGACGTCGGCTTCGTGTCGGCTTGCCAGAGCAACCAGACGGCATCGGACACGGTGATCGACGGGAAGGCCTGCGGGGCGTTCTCTCACTTCTTCTGCGAGCGGATACGGAAGGACGCGAAGAACCCGCTCGTGAACGTTGTGGCCCAGACCGTGCAGGACTTGTCGAGCAATGGGTACTCCCAAATCCCACACGGCGAGGGGCCTAGGATCAAGTACGGGTATTTCTGCTAGGGTCTTGCCGCCTTGGCTCTGATCGAGTCGAACGTTTGAGGTTTCGTGACTGCCCCGTCCCTGAACACCTCGCGAAGGAGGTCTTCCCCCGGCTCGTCGATCTGGACGGTCTGGTATTGGCCATCCTTCTTGACAAGCTTTAGGCGTCCCTGCTTGGAGTTCTTGCCCGAATCCGTCTTCGGCTGCTTGAAGACCGGCTTCCATTCGCCGCCCATGTTGATCGCGGAACACTTGATGGCGAACTTGAAGGTGTTGCGGTTGCATTGCTGGAGGAGCGCCCCGCCCATGCCGAAGACGATGTTCGAGGTGGCGAAGTTGTGGTCCCTCACGTCAGCTTTGCGAGCCATTCCTTCCAGTGTTCGGTGAACCACTGGTAGATTGCCTGCTCGCCCAAGTCCTTTCCGGCCTTCTCGGACTTGAGCCACTTGTACTTGTCAGCCTCGTCAAGCGCCTCGCTGAGGGTCTTGATGAAGCTGTCTTCCATCTGTTCTTCGCGGTGATTGTTGATGTCGAGGTTCTTCAGGATGCAGAGAAACTGTTTCTCGTCCTGCTTGGTCTCGTGACACCACCTGATGAGGCCTAGGTTTTCGCCGTAGGCCTCGACGGACTTCATGATCTGCTTCAGGGTATCGGGGGCGGGGAAGTGATGGCCCGCCAGATCGAACTCCTCCTTGTCGAACTCGCGCCAGAACTTCTTGCCGAAGAGGTGTTGGACCCACTTGTCCCTGTACCAATGCGCGGCTCCGTCCTTCATGTGGAACCACTCTACGACCGCCTCCTGACCGACATCCTTTCCTTGGTCTTGCGACTTGATCCACTTGTATCTTCTGGCTTCACGCATCGCCAAGAAGAACAACAAAGACGCCATGGCCTCGGGGTTACGGGCTACCTCCTGGCAGGCCTCCATTGGACTGATTTTCTTCTGGCCCATCGTCGCGGATCTCCACCATGGACTCTGTTACCGACAAGCAACGTTGCGTTCGGTGTCCTTCCATTCCAACAGTAGCCAGTTCTTCCATCATGCTCTCCTTTTTTTCTTTGCCTAGGACGCCTCTGCTCCCTTGGACTCATCGATCACTTTGTGTAGGTCTGAGAGGACGTCCAAGTACCTGAGCTTCCCGAGACGGTGGTAATCCTCGAACCTCGCGTTCCATTGCTGCGGGAAGAGGATCGCGTTCCCCCCTGCTGCCCTGAATGTCGTGACTTTCTCGTTGTCGTCGTCGATCAGGACGTTGTTCGGCTTTGCGAGGAGATGCTTGTGGGTGGTCAGGACGTAGTCGCGGAATTTCTCGTCCTGCGTGAAGGTCCTGAGCCAGCGGATCTTGCCAGCGCAGGAGACGACATGCGTACTGGGAGAGGTCAGAATGTAGGTCGGGGCCATCTCCTTGCAGGCCGCGTAGAGCTGCGTGGCCCAAGGGTATGCCTTGATCCAGTTGGCCCAGAAGTCCTCACCGATGCCATCGAGCCGTTCCCAGAGCTTGTCTCGCGTGATCCCGAGTCCGACCTCGATGTCGAAGGTCCCAGAGGGCTGTATCTTGATGATCTCCTCAGGATCCTTTCCGAAGGCCACGCAAGCGGCCCCGACCCAGTCGCAGAGAACCCCGTCCATGTCCAAAAGAATGTTCATGACATTCTCCTACTCAAGAGCCTACCTAAATAACAACAGAAGTCAACCTGAAACTTGGTGCATTCTTTCGCCGATCCAGCGGATGACTGGGACGGCCATGGAATTGCCCAATGTGTGGTACCTTGGACCGTCGTGAGGTGGCTTGCCCCTATAGGTGATCATGGTGTAGTCATCTGGGAAACCCATCAGGCGTTCGCATTCCCTTGGTGTCAAACGCCTTATGACTCCATCGTGAAGGATTGCCACGTGGCTACCCGCGTTGGCGTGTGAGTTGAGGAAGTTCATGGATCTCAAGGTTGGGGCTATTGGGCCTGCGTCTGAGCCGTTGTCCTTGCAGGAGAAGGCGATTGGGTCTGAGCCAGCTTCTGGAGGGCCGTTTCTAGGGCCTCTGGGAGGTCTGTGGCGCGTTTTTTCGCCCTCTTCAGTATACCAGTAGCCGCTTTCGGGCTCAAGCAGTATTTGGGCAGGATCTGGCCCTTTTCTAGGACACGTGACAAGGAACAACCTTTTGCGTCTCTGGGGCAGTCCGAAGTATTGGGCGTCCAAGACACGCCAGGCGGCTGTTCGTAGGGGTCCAACTGCCACGCCACAGCAAGCCCATCGTCGCTTTGGAACCAAGGCGCTTCCAGCGCCAACCAAGGCAGAAAGGATGCATCCGAAGGCGTTGTCCTTGGCGGTAAGGACTCCTGGGACGTTCTCCCAGAGTGAGAATCGCAAACCCTTTTGGTGCAAGACGTTGACGATCCTGGCGTAGACAAGGGAGAGGTTTGCCCTGTCGTCGGCAAGAGATCTCCTAGCGCCTTGCGGAGAAAATGCTTGGCATGGAGTTCCTCCGACGAGAACATCGACGGGGGCGAGCTTGCCCTCCTCTGCGAGCGCGAGGACATTGCGGATGTCTCCTTTGTTCTCGACGTCTGGGTAATGGTGGCTCAGAATGGCGCTCTGGAATGGCGCGATCTCCGAGAACCACGCTGGTTCCCAGCCGAGGGGCTTCCAAGCCACCGTGGCGGCTTCGATGCCCGAGCATAGGCTGCCATATCTCATCCAGAACCCTTTTTCAGGGCGTAGGCCAGCAGGACCGAGCCGACGACCGACATGATGACGGCCAAGACGGCGTTCTCCTTGCTTTGCCAAGCGATGCAGAGGGACATCAGGATCATCCCGACGCCACCCGTTGCCAACCAAAGGTTGTCGTTGTTCTCGTTCATGACTAGCTTCCCGGAGAGGACACGGTCGCCTTGCATGGATGGGCCAAGGAGACGCGCTCGAACTTGATCTTGCAGGGGATCTCGCTGACGACCCTCGCGTTGTGGCTGATGACGAAGACTTGGTTGAAGTATTTGGGCAGGCTCATGACCATGGCCATGAAGTCGTTCATCTTGTCATCGTCGAGGGCGTCGACGGCCTCGTCTAGGATCAGGACCTTAAGGCCCCTCCCAGAGCGTTCGGCTTGGAGGATGGCGAAGGCGATCCTGACGAGGTACTTGAGCAGCTTGTTCTCGCCGCCGCTCCACGTCCTGATCTCGCGCCACGAGAAGCCGTCGTTGACCAGTATGTCGATCACGTCCTCGAGGCTCCCCTTCTTGGTTGCACGCTGGCTGATGACCTTTATCTCCATCCCGCATTCGAAGTCGGCGACGAGCTCGTTCATGATCTCCTCGAAGCGCGGGATCGTATGCTCCACGAGCATCTGCGGGATCCCGTCGCGCCCGAACGCGGACGCCAGCAGGGTCAGGGCGTCGATGGCCAGCTTCTGCGGGGCGATCACCCCAGCCAGCTTCTTGAGCTCCTCTATCTTCCTGTTGTTCTCCTCGATCTTGAATTGCTGCTTGCCAATGCTGACCGACCCCTCGCTGATCTTCTCGTTGAGCTCCTCGATGCTTTCCATGAACGACTTTTGCTGCGCCTTGAGCGAGATGACGTCGATGGGTTGCGGGGCTGATTCCCTTAGCGACGCGATCTCTCTGACCATGGCTTGGTGTTGCTCTCTGAGTTTCTTGAGCAAAGCCTCTATGGTCGTCACGCGGGTCTTGGCGGTTCTGGCCTTTTCGAGCGCCTGTTCCGCTTTCCTTACCTCCTCGGCCAGCTTGTCGTGTTGCTCGACCAGATCGAGTACTTCTTGAGCGGCCTTCTTCTTCTCGGCCTGCTCCTTGACCTTCTCCACCTCCGCGAGCAAGGCGTTGATCTTCTCCACGACATCCTTCTGGAAGGACTCGGGGTTTGGAGACGCCACCTCGCTGACTTGGCGATCCGTCTCGGCGACGTATTCGTCCTTCTTCTTCTCGCCGTTCTTTATCCTCGTCTTGAGGTTCTCGAGCTCCTTCTGCTTGGAGGGCAGTTCCTTCTTCGCCTCGACGCAGTCCTTGGCGAGGACGCAGGACTGGCATACTGGCTGATCAGGGAAGCCCTTGATCAAGTCGACCTTTCGGCAAGACTGAGCGATCTCGGAACTGAGCGTAATCGACTTGTTGTTGATTTCCGCGAGCAGGGCGATGATCTTGTCGAGGTTTGCCTGCCGCTCGGTCCTGATCTGCTTCTGCTGATCAACGGAATCTTGGACGGCCTTGGTGTGCGCCCCCGCCCTCTCCTCGCCGAGCCTTGATGCCTCCGCTTGGATCTCAGCCGCCTTGGACACGAGAGCCGCCTTCTCTTGGGCGATGGCGGAAACCTGTTCCTTGGCCTCGTTTGATTTCTCGAGCCTCGACTTCGCCTTAACGAGGTCGTCATTGGCCTTTTCCTGATCGATGTCCAAGAGGCCCTTCCACTCATCCCTGAGTCCCCTGCCTTCCTCCTCGGTCTCCTTCTTCTTCCTTTCCAGTTCGGCAATTTTGGAGTTTATGTTGATGCGTTGCGTTTCCCTATCCCTGGCCTCCTGGATCGACGCGTTGATTTGGTTGAGTTTCTTGGTGTTTTCCTCGACCTCCTCGCTGGTCTTCTCGTTCTCATCGCGCAGGCGCTCGAGCTCCTTTTCCAAGGCGTCCACTTCCTCGATGACGGCCTTGAGTTCGATGATCCTCGTCTCAGTGGCGCTTATGGTGGCCTGCGCGGCCTTCGCGCCGTCCCTCGCCTGCGTCGCCATTTCAAGGAACTTGTCCGTACCGATGAGCCTCGCGAAGAGCTGCTTCCTGTCGGCTGGACTGAGGTCGACCATGTTCCCCGAGTCGCTCTGGGCCGCGAAGACGCCAGCCAAGACGAGCGCCATGTCTCCGACGACGATGGACGAGGCTCGGTTGACGGCTCCGACGTTCGGACCCGCGATCGGGTTGTCTTCGCCCTCGAAGAGGAAGGCCTTGTGGATGATGGTCTTGCCGTTCTTGAGCTCGCGTCTGGCGATGTACTTCTTCCCGCCGCTGGAGAAGTGGACCTCTATCAGGCCAGCCTTGTCGGACATGGTGGAGATGAGTTCCTGCGCGGTGTGTCTCGGTGATTCTCCGTACAGGGAGAAGACCACGGATTCCATGACGGAAGTCTTACCAGAACCGTTTGGGCCTTCGATGCCCACGACCCCCTTGATGCCAGAAAGGTCGATGATGGTGTCCTTGTGGCAGGTTATGTTCTTGAGAATCACCTTATCCAGCGAATCCCACGACCCAATGCCTGCTTGTCCCTGTGGCGTCTTCATGGACTTGGCGATGTCCATGATTTCCTTGGTCACCTTCGCGCCCGACCGCTTCCCCCATTCTCCGAGCAGGAGATCGACGGGTGAGTCGGCGTCGAGGGTAGTGGTGATGGCATGGATGTCCTTCTTGACGGGCTTCTTCTCGAAAATGACTCCTGCGGGGAGGTCGTCTGGGCGATGTTCTGACCTCAACTTGACGTAGTCGATGTCCCTGCAAGAGACGGCAGAGAGCGACTCGACGGTGAAGTAGCGAGGGGAATCGGCGTCGTTCAGCCACTCGTCCTTGACGATGCTCCCGTGGTCGTCGATCTCGATGAGTCTGCCGCCCGCCTTGTTCTCCTCTTCGCCGAAGTTCGTCTGGCAGATCGCGCCCAAGTAACCATCGTTGGGTCGGGGTAGGCCCGCGAGATGCTGGCGCTTGTGGATGTGCCCGAGGGCGTAGATGTCGGCCCCGATGCTGGCCAGCGTGGACGGCGAGATCTCGAACATGCCGCCGCTTTGTGGCATCCCGCTGTCCATGATCGCTCCCGTCACCTCGAGGTGTGACAGGAAGATGGTGGGCAGGCCCTTCGTCTTGTACTCCGAGACGTACTCCTTCATCGTCTCGATCAGCTTGCTTGAAATGAGCTCGTCGATCTTCTTCCTGGCGTCCTCTGGGGAAAGGCCCTTCTTGGCCAGCGAGCGCATCAAGGTGGCGCGGTCAATCCACGGCAGCATGACGAGCCCGACCTTGTCGTCTAGGCTGATATGCGACGGGGTCCTGTAGACGAATATGCGGCTGTTGTGGTCGACGGGGACGAGGGCGTCCTTGTTATCGGGGCCTCCAATGTCGTGGTTTCCCACGACGATGACGAGCTTAGGCGACTTCCCGTCCGTGAAAGGCCTGAGGAACGTGTCGTAGATTGTCCCGACCGTCGCCTCCTTGCCGAAGATGTTGGCGTGGTCGAAGACGTCGCCCGCCTGTAGGACGTAGTCGCATCCTAGATCACGGGCCTTTTGGATGGAGCGTGACCAAGCCGAGGCCACGTCGTTCAGGCGCTTGGCCTTCAGGTGTACGTCACCGAATAAGGCAATCTTCATCGGCTGTTGAGCCAAGGAAACCCAGCGGTCTTTAGCCGCTGGGATGAATTGGCTCTTTCCCCTTTCCAAAAGATTCTCGAAGGATTCCACATGGAATCCTTGGGTCGAGCAAACCCACCCGTCTTCAGCGGGTGGGTAGTTGATCTACGTTTCCTTGTGGGCCACCTTTCGAATCGTCTTCTTTCTCTTCAGAGAGAACGTCAACTTGTCGTCCTTCACGGCGACGCAGATCGTCTGGCCCGTTTCGGTGGGCGTGGACATCAGGAACTCGCTCAGGCCGTTCTCCAGCTTCGACTCCACGGCCCTGCGCATGGGCCTCGCGCCGAACTTCTGGTCGAACCCATGCTTGATGAGGTAGGCCTCCGCGTGCTCGCCCAGCTCCAAGGAGAAGCCCATTTCGGCGATTCTGGCGGACACCTTGGAGACCTCGACCTTCAGGATCTCCTTGATCTGGGCCATGCCGAGCGGGTTGAAGAAGACCATCTCGTCTAGGCGGTTCAGGAACTCGGGCTTGAAGGTCTTGTCCAAGGCTTCCCTGATGCCCTGGTTCATGGCCTCGGCGCCCCGCGTGAGGTCGTCCTTCTTGCCGAACCCCATGGCCCCCTTCGAGCTCGCCTCCTGGGCTCCCACGTTGGACGTCATGATGATGATGCAGTTGCGCATGTCGACGATACGGCCAAGGCCGTCGGTGACGCGCCCCTCCTCAAGGATTTGCAGGAAGATGCTGAAGACCTCCTCGTCGGCCTTCTCGATCTCGTCGAACAGGACGACGCTGTAGGGCCTGCGCCTGATCTTCTCGACGAGCTGCCCGCCCTCCTCGTAGCCCACGTAGCCGGGAGGCGAGCCGATCAGCCTGCTCACGGCGAACTTCTCCATGTACTCGGACATGTCGAACTGGATCAATGACTCCTTCGAGGCAAAGAGGAACTCGGAGAGCGCCTTTGCAAGCAGGGTTTTTCCCACGCCAGTCGGGCCGAGAAAGAGCATGGCGGCGATGGGTCTCTGCGGGTCCTTGAGCCCAGCCTTGGCCCTTCGCACGGCTTGCGAGACGGCGAGGATTGCCTGATCCTGCCCGATCACCGTCTTTGCGAGCTCCTTCTCCATGGTCAGGAGCCGCGTCTTATCGCCTTCTGACAGGTGATCCAATGGGACCTTTGAGATCGACGAGACGACGCTCCTGATGATGCTCTCGTCGACGACCCCTACCTTGCTGCTCTTGGCGATGGATTGCTTGATGTGGATCAGCTTTTCGGCGAGTGACTCAGACTCGTCCCTGAACTTGGCGGCCCCCTCGTAGTCCGATCTGCCGACGGCGTCTTCCTTCTTGCGCTTGAGCGAGTCCAAGTCACGTTCCATCTGCTCGACTTCGGGTGGTAGGCATGAGTTGTCGAGCCTGACCTTCGCGCCAGCCTCGTCGATAACGTCGATGGCCTTGTCGGGCAGCAGTCTGTCGGTGATGTAGCGCTTGCTCAGCCTGACGGCCTCCTCGATGGCTGAATCGGTGATGGTCACCATGTGGTGGGACTCGTAGTGGGAGCGGAGGCCCTTGAGGATGTCGATCGACTCGGAGACGGTCGGTTCCTCGATGTTCACTGGCTGGAACCTGCGCTCGAGGGCGGCGTCGCGCTCCACGGACTTCTTGTACTCGTTCAGCGTGGTTGCCCCGATGCATTGGATCTCGCCACGGGCGAGGGCGGGCTTGAGCATGTTCGCGCCGTCGAGCGTCCCCTCTGCCGACCCAGCCCCGACGAGCGTATGCAGCTCGTCGATGAAGAGGATGACGTTGCCAACGGCGGTCACCTCTGACATGATGGCCTTGATCCGCTCCTCGAACTGCCCCCTGTACTTCGTACCCGCCACGATGGATCCGAGGTCAAGCTCGACGATCCGCTTGTCGATGAAGACTGGCGGGACCTTGCCGCTCACGATCAATTGGGCCAAGCCTTCCACGATGGCCGTCTTCCCGACGCCAGCCTCGCCGAGGAGAACGGGGTTGTTCTTCCTTCGCCGAACGAGTATCCGTATGATCCTGTCGAGTTCTTGGTGTCGGTTGATGAGCGGGTCGAGCTTCTTCTGCTTGGCGAGCTTGGTCAGATCCCTGCCGAAGGCGTCAAGGGCTGGGGTCTTCTTTGACGAAGACTTGATCGTTTGAGTGGGCTTAGGCTTATCTGGCATCGGGTCCATGAGGTTCGATTCTTGAGGTTCAGAAGACCCCGAAAGGTTCTCTGGCCCCAAGAACGAATAGAGCTCCGACTTGATCTTTTCGGGGTCGGCCCCCAAGGCGACAAGAGCTTGGATGGCGATCCCCTGCGGCTCGGAGATGAGGGCGAGGAGGATATGCTCGACGCCGACGTACTTGGTTTCCTTCAGCTTCTGGGCCTGCTTTATGGAATCGTCTAAAACCGACTTTGCGCGGGAAGTGAAGGGCAAGTCGGCGGCTGGCATGCCGATTGGCGGCTTGCTGAGCTTCTTCACTTGCTGGAAGACGTCGTCGTAGTCTATCCCCATGCTGTCCAGTACGTTGGAACCTACGGACGACGGGTCTTTTAGCATGCCAAGCAAGAGGTGTTCTGTCCCGATGTAGTCATGGTTCAGTTTCTCGGCTTCCTTCTTGGCGTTGTGGATCACCTTCCTGGCCTTGTTGCTGAACTTCTCGTACATGGCTCGCTCTCCTTGCCCTCTTCCAAAATCATACCGATTTTCAAGGTGTTCCCGATGCGGTTTGACCAAGAAGAGCAACCGCAAGGATCAAAGCCACTTTGAATGCAAGTCTTGCCATCACACCCTCAA
>Ga0172362_10004891_pt1 | contig 11632 bp, 14 predicted proteins | sample LakKivs1_kivu2a2_FD_114534 | JGI IMG/M metagenome (GOLD analysis project Ga0172362, IMG submission 114534) | Sediment microbial communities from Lake Kivu, Rwanda - Sediment s1_kivu2a2 | ecosystem: Environmental > Aquatic > Freshwater > Lake > Sediment | place: Rwanda: Western Province, Lake...
AAGTTTTGCCGGCTGTTCAAAAACTAAAAGAAAACGTCTGGAAGAAAAAAGAATATCAAGGTGGTGAACTCAAAGGTAAAAATCTGGGGATTATCGGCTGCGGCCGAATCGGAAAAAGAGTGGCGGAAATCGCCGAAGGATTTAATATGAAAATACTAGGCTATGATATCTTTGCTAACGACAATAATGATATGACGAACATTAATTTTTGCGACTTAGATACTTTATTAACTGGTGCTGACTATGTAACCTTGCATCTGCCAAAGCAAAATGTTCCAGTAATTGGTGAAAAAGAGCTTCGAAAAATGAAAAAAACTGCCTACTTAATCAATACTTCCCGCGGTGGAAACGTTGATGAAAAAGCTTTGTATGAAACTCTGAAAGAAAAATTTATTGCCGGAGCTGCCTTTGATGTTTTCGAAAAAGAAGGCAAGGAAAATGAAATATTTTTCAATGATTTGTTAACACTTGATAATTTTATCGGAGTACCACATTTGGGCGCTTCAACCTGGGAGGCACAAAAGGAAACCGGAATACAAATTGCTGAAGCAGTAATAAGGTATCTGAAAGAAGGTGATTGGCAAGAAGCCGTAAATCTTGGCGACGAAATAACTACGGAATCAAAAATAGAACCTTTAAACATTCTCTTTGTTTTTCATGAAGATAAACCGGGCATGTTTAGAAAAATAACCGAAATTTTTGAAAAATGCAAAATCAACATCGTGGATATGTCCTCAAGAAGAATAGATGATGGCGCAACAACCATTTTCAAAACAAAAGAAAGATTAAATGCAAATTCTGATTTCATCGAACAGATAAAAAAATTAGAAGGAGTGAAAAGAGTAGTTTAAAAACAGATCAAAAAAGCTGGGAATTAATTCCCAGCTTTTTAATTTATTTTTATTCAATTCGCCTCACATATTCGTTAGTTTCAGTATTAACTTCAACGACGTCTCCTTCTTCAATAAAAAGAGGTACATTTATCTTGGTGTCGCTTTCCAAGGTAACCTGTTTGGTACCGGCTTGGGCCCGACCACCTTTTAAACCGGGTGGAGCCTCGGTAACCTTCAAATTAACCTTAATCGGCAGGGCAACATTAATAATTTTTCCCTCAAAAGTAACACCGGTTAAAATTTGATTTGGCTTTAAAAATTTTGCACCTTGGCCAATTTGCTCTTCAGTTAACTCAAAGCGATTTGAAAGATTTTTTACCTCCGCAAAACAAAATTTTTCTCGGTGACTATATATAAATTTTACTTCAATTTTCGCTATATCTGCTTCTTCGAAATATTCTTCTTGGTGGAAGTTCCTTTCGATGATTTTTCCGGAAATCAAATTTTTTATTCTAGTTTTAGCCACCACTACGTCTTGAGCTTTGCTGGTTTGTTGAAATTCTAAAACCTCGTAGGGTTGACCATCGATGATAAATTTAACTCCTTTTCTTAAATCAAAATAAGACAACATATTTTTGTTAAATTAATTATTAATTCGCCATTCAATCTCTGACTCATTAGCGGCGAATTCAAGCCAATTTCCATCGTCATCAATAACGTACCATTTCCTTTTTGTTTCCGACCAAACCATCGGCCGACCCTGAAAATATGGTTTCTTGACTATTTCTTTTGGCTTCAACCTATCTAATTCTAACCATTTTTTAAAAACTGTTTCAATAGAATAATCCAAATTTCTAGATTTTGCCCACTCGGCCACCTTATCAATTGCCGCCAAGGCTTTTTGTTGAGAACCGGCTAGCTCCAAAAGCTGTTTAGCTGGTTTGACATATCTTGAATAGATTATTTTTTTCTTTTTGGCGTTTTCTTTTATTTCTTTTAGGGTTAAACCTTTGGTATAAAAATAATGATTAACCACTCTTTGAATCTCGTTGGCTAATTTTAAAGGCAAGACCAGCTGTCCTATTTTTACTTTTTTTTGTTTTTTCTTCTTTATTTTTTTAATCATTTATTTCAACCAGTTTAATATTTTTTGATAAAAAGATTTTACTAACTCCAATTCTTTTTTTCCTTTTTCGGTAATCCGGTAAACTCTTCTTTTTTCTTTTAATTCGCTTTTAACGAAATCATCTTTTTCCAAACGATAAAGAACGCGATAGGGAGTAATTCGGCCGGGCTTGAAACCGAACCTTTTTTCAATTAAAGATTGGAGCTGCCAAGCATAAATTGGCCTCTCTTTCAAAAGACTGAGAATATAAATCCAAAGGTTTTCGTTGGTATTTAATTTTTGGGTGCGATTAGACGGAATCATTTTCCACAGTTTGGCACTTGACAAGATATTTTACCGCGGTAAAATAGTTTAATCGGGTAAAATAAAAGGTCTTAAAATAATAATAAGATTAATAAAAAAATATGTCAAAAACAATAAATGTAGCGATTGCCGGAATCGGCAACTGTTGCTCGAGTCTAATTCAAGGTTTTTATTACTACAAAAATGTCAAAGATGACGACGAGTTGGTGCCGGGATTAATGCATAACGTCATAGGCAATTACCGGATTTCCGACATAAAAGTGGTGGCGGCTTTCGATGTCGATAAAAGAAAAGTAGGAAAGGATGTTTCTCAAGCTATTTTAGCTTTGCCAAACTGTACCAAAATATTTTGCAAAGACGTTCCCAAAATGGGGGTCAAGGTAAAAATGAGTCCAATCATCGACGGAGTGGCGCCCCATATGAAAGAGTATCCTGACGATAAAACTTTTATCGCCTCTAAAGAAAAATCGGTTGATGTTGTCAAAGAATTAAAAAAATCAGGAGCTGACATTTTAATCAATTATTTACCGGTTGGCTCTCAAAAAGCTACTGAATTCTACGCTGATTGCGCCTTAAAAACCGGTGTGGCTTTTATAAATTGCATACCAGTTTTTATTTGTTCTGAAAAGAAATGGGCAAAGAAATTTGAAGAAAAAAACTTACCCTGCATCGGAGACGATATTAAGGCTCAGGTTGGTGCAACTATTACTCATCGAACCTTAACCCATCTTTTTGCCCAACGAGGAGTGATAATTGACAAATCTTATCAGCTTAATTTTGGCGGCAACACTGATTTCTTGAATATGTTAGCCAGAGACAGACTGAAATCAAAAAAGATTTCCAAGACCGAAGCAGTTGAATCAGAATTACCAAAGAGACTGGGTTATGACAATTTGCACATCGGCCCCTCAGATTGGATCCCTTGGCTCAAAGACAATAAAATTTGTTTCATCAGAATGGAAGGAAGAAAATTCGGAAACGTTCCGGTCGAGCTGGAATTAAGACTTTCTGTTGAGGACTCGCCAAACTCAGCCGGCTGCGTCATTGACGCAATCAGGTTAGCCAAGATTGCTTTGGATAGAAAAATCGGCGGAGCCTTGCTTTCTCCTTCTGCCTACTTTATGAAGCACCCCATGCAGCAATTTACTGACGAAAAAGCTCGCGAAATGATTGAAGAATTTATCAAGGGCAAAAGAGAAAGATAAAAATTTAACAAAAAATAGAAAAAATAAAAAATTATGGAACCATTTGAAAGATTCAAACAATTAAATACTGAAGGAAATCTCTGGATTTATGTTTTGACTCTGGGAAATCAAAAAGAAGAAATACCTGATGAAAACGTCAAAAGACTTATTTTTGAGAATTTCGGTTTTTTACCCTCGAGTTTGATGATAGCTGCCGTTTTATATCGATTGAGAAGAGAGGGTTATATAAAAAACGAGAAGTTCAAAGGAAAGAAAGCTTTCACCACGACTGAAAAAGGAGTCAAAGAATTAGAAAAAATGAGAAATTTTTCCAAAGAACTCTTGGAAAAATTATTTGAGAAAGCTTAAAAAATCTCTTACTAATAATTAGAATCCGTTGTTTTTATGCACAAATTTAAAGGAGCCATTTTTGATTTGGACGGAGTGCTGGTTGATACTGAAAATCTAAATTGCCAAGCTTGGATAGAAGTTTCGAAGTCTTACGGTTTCTCTTTTTCTAAAAAAGATTTCGCAAAATATGCCGGAAAGCAAGGAAAATTTATGGATAAAGACTTAATTGAAAAGTTCCATCTAAGAATAAAAAAGGGTGTTCTTTATGAAGAAAAAAGAAAAATTTCAACTAAATTACTGAGAGAAAAAGAAATTAAAATCATGCCTTGTGTCAGGACGACCTTAAGATTTTTAAAGAAAAAAGGATTGAAAATAGCCGTGGCTACCGGTAGTCCGAAAAACGAAACACTTTTGAAGCTTAAAAAAACAAAGCTTTTCCATTATTTTTCCGCTATTGTTTCCGGACTAGAAGTAAAGAGGGGAAAGCCTTATCCTGATAGCTATTTATTGGCGACTAAAAAATTAGGTTTTAGTCCCAAAGAATGCTTTGCTATTGAGGATTCTCAAGCCGGTTTAGAATCAGCCAAATCGGCTGGCCTAATTTGTTTTGTTGTTCCGTCCGATTTTTCCAAAAATCAAGATTTTTCGAAAGCCGATAAAGTTTTTCCCAGTCTCAAAAATCTTGTTGAGTTCTTAAAAACGGAAGGGATTAATCAATAAATTTTTTACCAGCACGCTTTGTGCTATAATACTCTAATATATGCTCGACGTAAAAAGAGATTTATTCAAGGGTTTGGAAGAAAAAATTGCCAAATTTTTTTCAATTTTTCCTCTCGGCCCTAATCAATGGACATTAACCTCAATTATTTTTGCTTTTTTATCTTCTTATTTTTTAATTAAGCAAAATTTTGTTTTAACGATTTTATTTTTTTTAATCGCTGGATTTTTGGATTTGATTGATGGTGCAGTGGCGCGATATAAAAATATTTCAACTAAATTCGGGGCTTATTTGGATACAATTTGCGACCGATACGTTGAAGCGATTTTACTTTTTGGAATGTTTTTTCTGCCTCTGCCAAAAATTATTTTGCCCGCTTATTTTTGGATTTCTTTGATTTTGTTCGGTTCAATAATGACCACTTACGCCAAAGCCGCTGCTAAAGAAAAAGAACTGACAAGCCAAGAATTAAAGGGCGGAATCTTTTCAAGGGGAGAACGAATGATTTTTCTTTTAATCTTTTTAATTTTTTGCCAGCTGGAAAGAAGTTTTACTTTCCCAACCTATGTTTTAATTTTAATTGCTGTTTTGACAAATATTACCGCTTGGCAAAGAATCATTTCGGCGCTCAAAATTAACGCGCAAGACGAAAAAATAGATTAAACTTTATTTATATTTCTCAACGCTAAAACGATAAATCACTATTTTCTCTTCCAAAGGATTAATGTCTGCTTTTTGGCTGGCAATGGCGATTTGTTTTTCAATAGTATCTATGCCCTCTAAATCGGGAAGCAAAAGACCAGTTTTAACGCTGGGAGAACCATCAAATAAAACATCGCTTTGGTTTGAGGGCGAAATAGGCAAGGTTTTAACTATTATTCCATATCTGTAAGGATTTAATTGAGAAAAATCATTTACCAATTCGGGCAAGCTGAGAATATAAACGCGATAAGAAAGAAAAGGAAGTTCCTTTTCTTCAATCATTCCAAAACGATAATCTTCAGTAGCGGCGGCTATGGCATTGTGGATTATTTCATCGGCAATATTTTCTTTGGTTGGCAAGTAGGTTCCGATGCAACCTCGAAGCTTTCCTTCTTTTTCGATAGTGACAAAAACTCCAGCTTTTTTATCTAAAAATTCTTCTGGTAAATCTAAAGGGGAGCGGATAACTTTTCTTTCTTTTATATATTTTTCTACTGCTTCTTTGGCTAAAGAAACTAAAGCATGCATAAAATTTATTTTATTGTCTCCAAAACTTTTAACTCTAATTTATCTTCTTTGGTATCGTAAACGGCAAAAGAGGCTTTATAGATTAATCCGGCAAGATTGCCCGGATTGACAATTTTAGTTTTTTCTTTATTCTCTAACCAAGGTTTGTGGCTATGCCCGTAAAAAATCAGGTCATACTTTTTTGTTTTACTTAAATTCTCGGCAGTCTGAGGTAAATGAGAAAAAGCAATCTTTTTTTTGTCTAAAGAAATTTCACCAAAATCCGGCCAAATTTTCGTTTCCAATCCGTCAAAAATCATTTTTTCTCTGAAATAAAGCTCATCACAATTTCCTAAGGTGATATAAATTTTCCCCAAAAAATCTTCTAAGGCATCGATGAGTGTTTTTGGGGTACAAACATCGCCACAATGGATAACTGTTTCGATATTTTCTTTTTTTAAATAATCAACTGCCTTTTTAAAATTAACTAAATTATCATGAGTATCCGAAATGATAGCGATTTTCATAAATTTTTTATCAGATTTTAAAATTGGCGACCAAATAACCGACGCCGAAAGGACCTTCGTAAGAAAGAATCTCAACCTGCCAGTCTTTTTTTATTATTTCGGCATTGGTTGCTAACAAACCCAAAAGAAAAGAAAAAGACCCTAAACCGCATTCGCCAGCTTGAGGAAAATATTCGTCCAGTTTTAAAATTTCTTGAATGTTTTTTTCTTGAAGATATTGAATCAGGACCTTGTCAAATTTAGGACCATCTGAATGAAAACCATAAGGGCCATCTTCTTTCAAGTAATGAGACAAATCGCCGGAAGCAATCAAAGCATAGCGTTTGTTTTTTTCCAGATTTTGATAAAAAGCTTTTCCTTCTTGGAAATAAAAATCTGTTGTTTCCAACTCGACTTTTTTAAATAAAATTTCCGATTTAAGATTTTTAGCCAAAAAATAAAGCGGTACGTAAAAACCCCAATCCGGATGCGGTGAGGAAATCAAAATAACATCCGGCTCAGAATTTCTTAATTTTTCAGCTAAGGTTTCTAAAGCGCTTATGGTATTTTTGACTTTTTCTCTATCTTCTTTTGAGCCAACCGATGGCAGAATGATTGGCGGATGAGGAGAAAGACAGGCAAAAACTATCGGCATATTATTTTAAAATTAAATTTAGACTTTCTTTGCATTTTGGACATTTTCCATTTTTATCAAAACGGTGAATATCGTAAGCGAATCTGTCAATGCAAAGAGTTTTGCATTTGGGACAAAAAGTGTCTTCGGAGGGTAAACCGGGAACATTGCCACAATAAACATATTTTAACCCGGCTCTTTTTCCAATCTGCCAACCTTTTTCCAAGGTTTCTACTGGCGTCTCCGGCAGATGCTGAAGCTGCCAAGAAATAGCTCCCGAAAATTGAGTAATATGCCAAGGAGTTTCAGCTCCCAGTGCTTTTTTTATGAAATTGGCAATTTTTTTAAAGTTCTCCGTCGAATCGTTTAAAGTTGGAATAACTAAAGTGGTAATCTCCAGCCAAATTTTTGATTTTTTCATAAACTTGGCCGTTTCCAAAACCGGCTTAATTTTTGCGCCACAAATAGATTTGTAAAATTGGTCGGAAAAACTTTTAATGTCAATATTAATTGCATCCAAATAGGGGACAACCATTTTGGCTGATTGCGGAGACATAAATCCATTGGAAACAAAAGTATTTTTTATCCCTTTCTTTCTGGCCAAACTCATCGTTTCTAAGGCGTATTCCAAAAATATGGTTGGTTCAGTATAGGTATAAGAAATACTGGGCAATTGATTTTTCAAAGCCAAATTAACAATTTCGGCCGGAGCTAAATCTTGACCCGGAATTTCCTCTTTTCCTTTAAAACCCTGAGAAATATCGAAATTTTGACAATTCAGACAGCGGAAATTGCAACCGACAGCGGCGATGGAAAGGGAGAAGCTGGCGGGTAAAAAATGGAAAAATGGCTTTTTCTCAATCGGATCAATGTGACAAGCAATAGCTTTTCGATAATTCAGGGCGTAAAGTCTGGAACCAATATTCTCCCTAACTCCACAAATTCCTCTCTTGCCGGGAGGAATTAAACAATAATGCGCGCAATTTAAACAACGAATTTTGTCCTCAGTTAGTCGTTCATATAATAAAGCCTCTTTGACCATTTTTTTATTTTAGCACTGTTTTTTGAAAATAAAAAGGTTCACAAAAATTAAAATGTATTGTAATATTGAATATGCATCAAAGAATTTTTATCGCCATCAATCTGCCGGAAAAAATTAAAAAAGAGCTCAAAAAATTTCAGGAAAAATGGCCAACTCTGCCAGTCAGATGGGTAAAACCAGATAATCTGCATATTACCTTAGCTTTTTTGGGCTACATCTATCCAGAAGAATTGTCTGAAGTCTTTAAAGTAACAAATGAAATAGCCAAAAAGCATAATTTGTTTTTTATTAATCTGAAAAAAACTATTTACGGACCACCAAAAAAATTTCCGCCAAAAATGGTTTGGCTGGAAATCGAAAGCAACAAAGAATTGGTCTCTCTTAAAAAAGATTTAGAAAACTCTTTGTCCAAAAAAATTAATTATTCTCCGGAAAATCGTCTTTTTTCTCCCCATATCACCTTGGGCAGAATCAAAAGTTGGGATTTTCGAAAAATAGAACTCGAAGAGAAACCTCAAATAGAAGAAGAAGTAAATTTAGGTTTTGAAGTAAAATCAATCGAGATTATGGAAAGTCAGTTAAAGAAAGGCGGAGCGGAATACGCCATATTAGAATCATGTCAATTAAAAAACTAAAAATTCATTTTGTCGGAATCGGCGGCATCGGCGTCTCGGCTCTGGCTAAATATTATCTCTCAAAAGGCAATCAGATTACTGGTTCTGATTTAACTGTTTCAGAAATTACGCAAGATTTTGCAAAAAGAGGTGTTAAAATTTTCATCGGAAAACATTCTCCAAAAAATCTAGCCCGAGATGCTAATTTGGTAATTTACAGTCCAGCTGCTCTTGAAAATAATCCCGAATTAAAAGAAGCGAGAAGACTGGGAATTAAATGTCAAAGCTATCCTCAAGCTCTTGGCGAATTAACCAAAAAATATTTTACCATCGCCGTCGCTGGAACCCATGGCAAAAGCACCACCACGGCAATGATTGGTTTGATATTAAAAAAAGCTCGTCTCGATCCAACCATAATCGTGGGAACAAAATTGAAAGAGTTCCAAAATTCCAATTGCCGGGTCGGAAAATCTCAATATTTAGTTATTGAGGCTGATGAACATATGGCTTCTTTTTTGAATTATTGGCCTAAAATTATCGTTTTAACGGCAGTGGAGGCCGATCATTTGGATTATTACAAAAACTTTAAAAATTATGTTTCGTCTTTTAAAAAATTTATATCGCATTTAACTTCAAAAGATTATTTGGTATCTAATAATGACGATAGAATAATAAGCCAAATTAAAAATAAAAAATTAAAAATAAAAAATTATACCTTAAAACAAAAGGAGGTGAAAAAATTGAGAAAGGTTCTGAGAGTTCCGGGAAAGCATAATATTTCCAATGCCTTAGCCGCCCTCAAGGTTGCCAGAATTCTGAAAATTCCCGACTCGGTTTCTTTTTTAGCTTTAGCCCAATACAGAGGCGCCTGGCGGAGATTCGATGAAAATCAAATGAAAATTAAAAATTGGAAAATAAAAACGATTTCTGATTATGCGCACCATCCTACTGAAATAAAAGTAACCTTAAAAGCTGCCAAAGAAAAATATCAAAAAAAAAGAATTTGGTGCGTTTTTCAACCGCATCAATACCAAAGAACTTATTATCTTTTTAGCGACTTCGTTAAGTGTTTCAAAAAAGCTCCGGTGGATAAAATAATTATCATTGATATTTATGAAGTAGCCGGTAGAGAGAATAAAAAAATAAAAGAAAAAGTTTCTTCTGAAAAATTGGTAAAAGCAATTAATTCCAAGAAAGTAAATTATCTGCCAAGTATCGAACAAGCTATTAATTTTATTAAAGAAAGAGTAAAAAAAGAAGATGTGATAATTTTTATGGGAGCAGGAGATATTTATTCAAAAACTAAAAAATTTTTACTTGACAATAGGGCTTAATAAAAGTTTTTGAGATAGGACAAAAAAAAGGACATATTGACAAGGACATCCTGGTTTGCTATTTTGCAATATAAGCTACCGAGGGACATTTTGGCGAAAAATACTGGTTGTGGAGGGTAATATCCTAGGCCAATGAATTATTTCTTCTCAGAAAAAATTGAAGGTAGGAAAGTAGGAGGTAGTTTTTTGTTAACACAGTTTTAACTGTGTTTTTTGTTCAGGGAGCATATCTCCGGGAGCCAGATTAGATGAGTTTATCTCATTTCCTCCCTATTTCTGGCTCCCGGAGATAACTTCTCTTTTTAACAAATTTTTTATTAGATAGGACAAAAAAATAAAACATTACTTGACAGCATTTTCTTATTAACTATTATTATATAATAACATACGATAATTAAAAACAATTAAAAAAGGAGGGTTAAAACAGGAGGAATTAAGAAGACAAAAAATCAATAAAAAATCTAGCGGAGGAACTAGATTTTCAATTTGGTGAGTGTGGAAAACTGGTACAGACAAATCATCAGGAGGCAAAAAAACGAAACTTCTTCCGAGAGGGGAAGTTTTTTTATTTTTTATAATGACGGAAATGAAACAAAGCTCAGGCCCTTGTCACTTAAAAAGTGGCGATGGCGTGGGCTCTGTCTGAGCGCCATGCCCCGAACCGAAGAGGTTTTGGGGCTTAGCCCGAACTCAAAAAATTCGGAGTAGGGTTCAGATAACCCAAAAATAAAGGTCGCTTTGCCCGTAAGCTCTGCCAAAAAATGAAAACGGGCAAGGAAAGAATGGCAGAGAAAAAATAAGCAAAAAAATATGAATAAAATTTTAACTGGTTTAACAACCATCAGTTTGCTCGCTATGTCAGCTCTGCCTGCTTTAGCAACATATAACTTTCAATTCCAGGGAAACTTTGGAAACGAAGCCTATGTTGGTAACGAAGTGGTAGTAGTAGCTGATAGTGGGAGCAACAGCATTGGAAACAGCATCAACAAAGGTGTTTTCAATGGTGGAAACATCAGTTCAGGAAACAATGCTAATGACATTGACACTGGTAATGCTTCTGCTAAAGCCAAAGTGGTCAACGTCGTTAACTCTAATTTAAACGACAATGACTGCTGCAGACCAGAAAAGCAAGTAAATTTCGGCAATGATGCCGGAGTGGAAAATTTAGTACACGCTGGAGCTTTCACTGGTGACAACGGAATTGGCAACAGCAATAATACCTTTGTTATGAATGGTGGAAACATCAGTTCAGGAAACAATGCTAATGACATTGATACCGGTGCTGCTTTTGCTGAAGCCAGAGTGGCCAACATTGTTAATTCCAATATTCCCAATGGAGGCTGCTGCGGATCCGAAGATCAAAACAACACCTTCAATAGAGCGGGTCTCTCTACCGGAATAATGGTCCAATCTGATACTGGAACCAATGAGATTGGTGACAGTTCAAACGACAAAGTTTTCAACTGTGATGGAAAAATTGGCTCTGGTAATAGTAATAATGACATTGATACTGGCGATGTTTTTGCCAGCGGCAAAACAATATCTGTTGTCAATACAAATATCAACAGAAGTTTGTTTGTCTACTAGTACTGATGGGAAAGGAAGAGGAAATCTTTTCCTCTTCCTTTGAATAAGCTCTTAAAAATTAAAAATAAGGGCTTATACAAGGGAAGAAAAAATGAGAAAAGAAAAATTGAAATTTTTTAATTGGATTATTTTGAGCTTAACGATTTTTTTAACCGTAAAACCGATAACCTGCCGAGCGTTTTTCTGGGATG
>Ga0172362_10004895_pt1 | contig 11628 bp, 8 predicted proteins | sample LakKivs1_kivu2a2_FD_114534 | JGI IMG/M metagenome (GOLD analysis project Ga0172362, IMG submission 114534) | Sediment microbial communities from Lake Kivu, Rwanda - Sediment s1_kivu2a2 | ecosystem: Environmental > Aquatic > Freshwater > Lake > Sediment | place: Rwanda: Western Province, Lake...
CCGACTCCACATCTGTTGTTTGCACTTTTGTCTTCACGATAGTATGGGCCCACATCATAGCGTAGTCGCCTCTTCAGGTGTAGCATTAGCGGAATGCGCTTCAATTTGATTGCTCAATGTCGTCGGGAGGATATGAGACGGAGGTGGCTTGTTGATTTGTGCTGTTCTCCTACTTCCTTCTTCTAGTAGTCACGAATTTCCCTATTTCCAGCACTCCGAATGTTATTGCCATGAATGCCAACGCCGTCATCCAATCTACCAGTTCTGGATAGGTTACATCAAATAATCCATGAAGCGGCGGTATGTACAATACAATCAATTGCAGTGCAAATGAGGAAAGCACTGCTACCCATAGGAATTTGTTTTTGAAAACACCAACTTGGAAGATTGGATATTTTAAGGAGCGGCAACTTATCGCGACAGCTAGTTCAATTAGAACTACAGCAGTAAATAGCTGTGTTCGTGCTTCTGTCAGATTATGGCCACCCAACCAGGGTTGGTAATAGAAGTATCCTGTTAGAAGCAGAGCGGTGGTTATTATTGGAGTTATCACAAGGTAGGTTTTGACGTCGCGTGAGAAAACGCTTTCTTTGGGATTTCTCGGTTTTCTCTCCATCAAATCAGGATCGCCTGGATCTACACCTAGTGCGATTGCTGGCAAGCCGTCTGTCGTAAGGTTAACCCATAGGATTTGAATTGTTGTGAGTGCCACGGCGGATTTCGGTTCGGGGCTAATGAGCATCGCAATACTGAGCACTAGGATCTCCATAATGTTGCATTGCAGTAGATACGTCAGGTACTTCTTTATGTTGTCGTAGATTTCTCTGCCTTGTCTGACTGCTTTTACGATTGTGGCAAAGTTATCGTCTGCAAGAACCATGTCTGAAGCTTCTTTTGACACTTCAGTTCCAGTGATTCCCATGGCGACACCTATATCTGCGATTTTGAGGGCTGGAGCGTCGTTCACTCCGTCGCCTGTCATTGCGACTACGTGTCCTTTTGATTTCCAGGCTTTGACGATTCTCATTTTGTGTTCCGGTGAGACTCTCGCATAGATTACGACGTTCTCTGCAATTTCGAGTAATCTCTCATCACTGATTTTGTCCAGTTCTTCACCTGTGAGAACTTTTCCTTCAGTGCTGTTTTCATCTATGAGGTTTAGAGCTTTAGCCACTGCTATTGCCGTTAGTTTATGGTCGCCTGTTATCATGACAACTTTTATGCCCGCTTTCATGCAGGAATAGATGGAGTCTTTCACTTCTTCTCGCGGAGGGTCGATCATTCCCATTACGCCGACGAAGACAAAGTCTCTCTCAATTGTCTCGTCGAATTGGCTTGTTGATTCTGACAGCTCCTTGTATGCGAGTCCCAAGTTTCTCAACGCTTGAATTGCCATGGCTTCTGTTATTTTCAGGATTTTGACGCGGTCTTCGCCAGTTAGTTTGCGGACTTTTCCATCTATGTGGATCTTGTTGCAATATTCCAGAATCACTTCTGGAGCGCCTTTCATGTAGGCATGCTTGGTTTTGCCTTGTATTTCATGGATTGTTGTCATGCGTTTTCTTTCTGAAGAGAACGGTATTTCCCCGACACGTGGCTGCTTCTTTTCTAGCTCCTCTTTCCAGATGTTGGCTTTTGCCGCTGTTACTACTAAGGCTCCTTCTGTTGAGTCGCCCTTTACGGTCCATTTTCCTTCGGTCTTTTCCAATCTTGAATCATTGCATAATGCTGCTATGTTGAGTAGCGTTTGAAGGCTTTCGTCATGTGTTAGATCCAAGATTTTTTCTTCAGATAAGAATTCTCCTTTCGGTTCATAGCCTACGCCTGTGACTTTTATTGTTCTGTCATGAACGTATATTCGTTGTACGGTCATTTCTCCCTTTGTCATTGTTCCTGTTTTGTCAGAACATATGACGCTTGTACATCCTAACGTTTCGACAGCGGGTAATCTTCTTACTATGGATTTCTCTTTAGCCATTCGGTACATGCCTATGGCAAGGGCACCTGTGACGACGGCGGGTAGGGCTTCGGGCACAGCGGCTACGGCGAGACTGATTCCCCACATGATCATTTCGAGAATGCCATGTTGCTTGAATATGCCTAGAACTGCGACTCCGAGACACACGCCTATGGAGAGTATTCCCAGCCATTTTCCAACATTGGCCATTCTTTTTTCAAGTGGAGTTTCTTCTTCTTCGGTTGTTTGAACCATTTTCGCGATTTTGCCAAATTCTGTATTCATTCCTGTTGATGTGACTAAGGCTTTGCCACGTCCATATGAGACCATTGTTCCAGTTAACACAGTGTTTGTCCTTTCAGAGATAGTAGTCTCTTCAGGTAGAGGTATAATTTTCTTGCTTACTGGTGTGGATTCTCCTGTGAGAGGAGCCTCATCGGTCCTCAAGTTTGCGGCTTCAATAAGCCTGGCGTCAGCGACGATCTTGTCTCCAGTATATAACAGAAGAATGTCTCCGGGCACCACTTCTTGTGCGGGAATTTGGGTTTCCTTGCCATCGCGAAGAACTGCTGCCGTAGGCGTAATCATCTTCCTCAATGCTTCGAGAGCTTTTTCTGCTTTGTATTCCTGAGTAAAACCTAGGACCGCAACTGCTATGACGATGACAAGTATGACAAACGCATCTGCAATCTCGCTTTCAGGATGTGGGGACTGTAAACCCACAAATACGGACAAGCCCATTGCAAAAAGCAATATTACCACTAGGATGTTCGTGAATTGCTCAAGAAAAAGCCTAATCGGGGATTTGCCTTTCTCCTTCTTCAACTCGTTAGATCCATACTCTTGCAGACGATTCTTCGCTTCTTCAGAAGTCAAACCCGTTTCTTTGGTGTTCAGCTCTACCATTACTTCTTCGATTTTCATCGCATGATAAGACTTTGACGTGCCACTAACCCCCCAAAGAACCCTATACATGTTGCAAGGTCTTCATATCTTTTTCTAAGGAAAACCAAAGCCTCGCCCAACAAGTTTATAAAGAAATAGCTTCCCTACGCTACTCTAAATCAGAGAGAAAGGAGAAACAATAATGTTTGAAGCATGGTTAATTGCACCTATTTCTGCATTGATATCGATTCTGGCAGGATTGTATTTCTATCGATATGTTGACAAGCAGCATAGTGGAAATGAAAGGATGCAGGAAATCTCTGCTGCAATCAGAGAAGGAGCAAACGCTTTCTTGAAGAGAGAGTACACGATTCTAACGGTTTTTGTTCTCGTTGTCGCAGTCTTGATAGGTGTATTTCTTCCAAAACCAGCATGGTCAAGTGAAAATCCGATTCAGAACCTGAGCCTTTCTTTGTCGTACATGTTTGGAGCTTTCTTATCAGCTTCAGCAGGATATTTTGGAATGAGCATTGCAACTAAGGCAAATGCAAAAGCGGCAAACGCAGCAAGAGAAAGTCTGAACAAGGCTTTCCCAATAGGTTTCCGAGGTGGAGCAGTCATGGGATTATCTGTCGTGGGTTTCTCCCTCTTAGGAATCAGCATAGTTTACGCTATAACAGGCGACCCGGAAACTGTTCTGGGATTCAGTTTTGGTGCTAGTGCATTAGCTCTCTTCGCAAAAGCAGGTGGAGGAATATTTACGAAAACTGCAGACATAAGTGCTGACCTCGTTGGCAAGGTTGAACTTGGAATCCCTGAGGATGATCCGAGAAACCCTGCGGTAATAGCGGACAATGTGGGAGACAATGTGGGCGACGTGGCAGGTATGGGTGCAGACTTGGCTGACTCTTACATTGCAAGCATTGTAGCGGTAATGATACTTGGGCAAGCGACAGGACGTGTGGAGATCTCCTTAGTGTTTGCTGGCTTAGGCATAATCGCAGCGATCATAGGCTCTGCAATCTTGCGTGTAGGGAAAGAAGGAAATCCGGGTAGAGCGCTTAACATAGGCACTTACGTTACATGCATCCTTTTCATGATTCTAACATACGTAGCTTCCGTTTATCTCAACTATGACTTGAGAATATGGGGTGCAGCAGTTGTCGGTTTAGCTGCTGGCATAGTAATCGGCATGACGTCAGATTATTTCACATCGGATGATAAGCCACCTGTTCTGAAAACAGCGGAGGCATCCAAAACAGGCACAGCGACAAACATCATAGTGGGTTTCTCATATGGTTTGCTTAGCGTCTTTCCCCCACTTCTCGGTATAGGCGTGGCGTCTGTGATTGCTTACTATCTGTGTGGCTTATTCGGGATAGGCGTTGCTGCTTTAGGTATGCTTTCAATCGTTGGTCTCATAATCTCAAATGATGCTTATGGTCCAATAGTCGACAACTCTAGGGGGATTGCCGAGCAAGCTGGATTGGGAGAAGAAGTTATACGGATAACTGATGAGCTTGACTCTGCGGGGAACACTGCTAAAGCAATAACTAAAGGTTTTGCGATAGGTGCGGCAGGATTGACTGTAATAGCATTATTAGCAGCTTTTCAAGAAAGAGTTGGAGGAGGCGTCAGTTTTGATCTTATGAACCCACTCGTGTTGTTGGGGGCGTTTATCGGAATAGCTATGCCTGCCGTGTTTTCAGCAATGGTTATGCTCGGAGTCGGCAGAAACGCAGAAAGAATGATCGCGGAAATACGTAGACAATTCAGAGAAATCCCAGGATTGAAAGAAGGAAAGGAAGGAGTCAAACCAGACTATGCAAGATGCGTTGACATTGCAACTACTGGAGCATTACGCGAACTTTTGCCTGCAAGCGTTTTGACCATAGCCATGACCTTGATCGTCGGATTCATTGGTGGTATTCAAGCCTTAGGCGGCTATTTGGCTGGTAGCATATTCTCAGGTTTACTGTTCGCTCTGTTGATGTCCAATTCCGGCGGCTTATGGGACAATGCCAAGAAACTGATAGAATCTGGAGTTCATGGCGGCAAAGGCTCTGAAGCACACAAAGCAGCAGTCGTTGGCGACACTGTAGGGGACCCATTCAAAGACACCGCCGGGCCATCTCTTAACACTATGATCACAGTAATGTCGCTGGTAGCATCATTGTTTGCAGCGTTGATTGTTCAGTACAATCTACTTGAAATGCTAGGTATATGATCTCCCTTTCTTTAACACACTCATAGAAACCGCTCAAAATTGGCGCCGGGAATGGGATTCGAACCCATGCGGACCCGGAGGGTCCACAGGCTCTCAAGGCCTGCGCATTATCCACTCTGCCTACGGGATGCAAGACAAGTGTTCTGTCATTATCCCGGCAAGTCGTCCCGGCACCATTTGGGGAGCTTATCTAATTCACTCCATCTTAAAATGTTTACCTGAGGCATTCCACCAACATGTCTTTTCGCTATTTTAGAGAATGAAGTGATTATGGCTACTTCGAGTTTAGGATATTCCTCAAGCAATAAACCTATTTTTCGTGCTGCATTTTTCCAATATTTCTCTATGCCTATTCCCATTACCTCAATTATTTTAGGTTCTCCTTTTATGAGAAAGTCTGGATAATATGCGTGATGCCCACATTCAAGTCTTGGCTCAACAACGTAATCAACATTGTTAGTGGAAAGGAAATAGGCGACTTTTAGTTCAAGACGGCTTCTGAATCTATTGCCAAGATTATCGTTGTATTTGTACTTTACAAGCTCATTTCTCATTTTCTCAAGTCGTTTCTTAAAACCATCCTCGCCCAGATTCTTTAAAGAGATTGCCCCACCCTTTGATCGACTTTTGGCAAGTTTTTTATCAATCAACTGTTTGAATTCTCTGTCCGTGTTGTAACGTCGTCTGAAGGCTTTGCTTCCGAGCTTAGCTGCCTTAACAATTTTCGCGTGGTCAACTTTATGTCCTTTCCAAGAATTGCGCATTCTCTCGCGAAATTCTGAATCATTGCGAAATTTATTCCAAAAGGCTTCAGCGCCCTTTTTACCCATTTTTGAATAAAATGCTGATGTCTTTTTCACTGGCTCCCCTTTTTTATTTAGCGCTATTTTGAATAAAAATTCTTGGTTAGCAACAAGGCTTACCGATGTGGGCAAAATTACTCTGCCATGCCGGCATATCTTTCCGACATCAACGGGCAAGCTGATTTAGCTCGCTCCATCTTAAAACGTTTACTCGGTGATATTCTTCGTGTATGTCTCTGTTTTTCGGGAGAATGAGTGAAGCTTGAGAAGGGTTTGGAAAGAATGAGGAGGGCAAGGGAAAAGGGCGGCAAATAGCCGGGGTTTTCCTTTCTACTACACGTTGCTGACTCTTTCTGAGACGACACTTCTTCGGCGAAAGCTGAATCAAGGCGCACGAACGAAATAACAGACAACTTCTGAAGAGATGCTGGGAAATGACGATATCACGGTTCAGAAGATTGTCGTTAGAGGCTGCTCTGGGTTCAGCCTAGAAGAATGTTTGCTCACATTGCTCCTATGTTGAAATTCATATTATTATGTAATATAATATTGCGTAATCCACAGGATGATGATTGAGATGGGTAACAGAAAGGAAAAATGGATTACTAGTCTAATAGCCGGATTAGACAAATACGCAGATGAAGAAACACGGTTGAGAGTGCTGGAACAATGCGGGCGGCAGTGCCAGTCACAGGGCTTCATCAAAAAGGCCAGAAGCATATATCAAAAATCGAAGAACACTGAGGAGTTCTTGAATAAACTTGGGCAAGTGTACAAGCATCTCCACAGAGAAGGGGACAAAACCTACATTGTTTATCCAAAATGTTATTGTTTGCAAGTGAACAAGATTCCACGAGGAAAACTCTCACCTACTTACTGCAACTGCTCTCGCGGATGGGCCAAAGCGCTGTTCGAAGGAGCCATGGGTAGACCCGTCGAAGTGTTGAAAGAAGAATCGATCATCAACGGAGACAAACAATGCAAGTTTAGAATACTTCTTGAATGATTTGTCGGCAAAAGTTACTTGTTCTTATCATTGGCTGTTGTTCTGAGCGGAAGCGAAGATGAAGCATAAGTCTAGACGAGAGTATACTAGGTGCAAGGAACCAGAGGATTTGGTAGTTCTGATTTCGAGGTGACTGCGGCTGGATCTCGGCTAGGTCAAGCAGAGAGTTCATCTTGATTTTGCTCTCCGATATTTGTAAAGAACATCGTCTATGTAGAAGGCCCGCGTCACATAACACTACGAAGCAAGCAAGTTGCCATTTTCGATATGCATTATCGTTCCCCTCAGCGGAATTTTCGTTGTAGACGTCAGATTCATGGAGAACACGTAGGCTCCTTGCCAGACTAGTTCGCCTTGAACGATTTGCGGCACGCCGTTCGGATATTGATTTTCATTAATTCTAGCTACTGAAACGAGCAACACTAGCAGTTTCTCTCTTTATCAAACAAGAAAACTTGATCCTGCAGACCTGGAGAATCTGTTCTTTGATTTCAACTAGCGTAATCAATGGAATGAACGCGGGCTGAAGAATGAGGCCTAATGCGTGAACTAAAGTATGGTGAGGCTGCCCGTCCCCGAACCCAAAAGGGTTTAAGACCTATGCTCCGCAAAATGTTTTGTTCCAGTATTCTCTCTAGGTTTCTGACTTAACAGGCAAGAACGGATCGGACCGGATCCACTCTCGAATAGGGGCTGAGTCCCATGCTAACGCGCGTTTCTCATCTCGGAAAACAACATCAACAAGCAGCAAGTTTTTTTAACGGCGATTCAAGTACTAGTAAACACAGCATTTTCAAGCCAAAATTAACCACATTCCTGTAGTCGAAAATCCAGTTAGGTGATGTCAGAATTGTCCACAAAACATCAAGTTTCAGAATCAAAAGAAGAATATATTGCCTTTCTCGGCACATACACTCCCAGAGAATGCGGCATAGCCGCCTTCACGAAAGACCTAATCGACTCCATAGACCTACTCGCTGAATTCGCCCCAGCCCGAGTCATAAGCGTAAACGAAATAGAGACAATCTACGACTACGGCAGCCGAGTCAAACAACAGATAAGGCAGGATTTCGAAGAGGATTACATTCAAGCCGCCAAGTACATCAACTCATCCCGAATCAACGCAGTAAACCTACAACACGAATTTGGGATATATGGAGGAGAATGGGGAAAGTATATCCTCTCCTTCCTACAAAACGTAAACAAACCAATCATAACCACACTCCACACAGTCCAACCAGACTTTGAACCAAAGGCACGAAACGTGCTGAAAGAAATCACCGCTCGCAGCAAAGCAATCGTGGTCATGGCAAGAGCCGCCAAGAACATTCTCAAGGAATACAACGTCCCAAACAAGAAAATCAACGTCGTCCAACACGGTTGCCCAGACATCCCCTTCTTAACCAGTGACAGCGTAAAACCTTCGCTGGGTCTGAAAGGAAGAACCATCCTGTCCACTTTCGGCCTGATAAACGGAGGCAAAGGCATCGAGTACGCCATCCAGGCACTCCCACCCCTAGTTGAAAAACATCCAAACATACTCTACCTAATAATCGGTGAAACACACCCAGAGGTAAGAAAAATCGAAGGCGAAACCTACCGCGTGAACCTCATCAAACTAGTCGACCAACTGGGGCTGAAGAACCACGTCAGATTTCACAATCGCTTCCTAACAAGAAGGGAACTAATAAGGTACCTCCACGCCACAGACATCTACATCACACCCTACATCGGCCCAAACCAAATCAGCAGCGGCACCCTAGTCTACGCTCTAGGAGCCGGTAAAGCAGTAGTATCAACTCCCTACCTCCACGCTAGAGAGGTGCTGTCTCACGGACGCGGCATGTTCTGCGAGTTCAAAAACCCAGACTCAATCGCCGAGGAGGTGAAGAAACTTCTAGAAAACGACAAACTGAGGAAAGACATAGAGAAAAAAGCTTACAAGTACAGTCGAAGCTTCATATGGTCAAAGGTCGCCCAAAAATACATAGACATACTCAAACAAACGATACACACTTAAGAGGATGCTCACGTGAATCTCCCACCTATCAGACTAGACTTCCTTAAAGCAATCACAGACGATACTGGCATCTTTCAACATTCGAAATTCGGAACACCAAATCGGCTAGAAGGATACACAACCGACGACAACGCCCGAGCCCTCATAGCCATCACCAGGCATAGCCAAATCAAAGGTAACTCCAAATCGGACAGGTTGATAGACACATACCTAAGCTTCCTTCTGCACATGCAAAGAGCAGACGGCAAAATGCATAACTTCCTAAGTTACGATCGAAGCTTCATCGACGACGAAGGCTCCGAAGACTGTGCAGGTCGCACCCTGTGGGCCTGCGGATACGTGATAAACAGCAAGCTGTCCGCCGAGAGGAGGCTTCTGGCAAAAGAAATCTTCGACAAAGCCTTTCGATGGGCATGCTTCTTAAGATCCCCCAGAGCGGAAGCCTTCGCAATACTTGGCCTAAGTCATTACCACAAGGCCTACACAAAAGACCAAAACCTAATCCAGAACATGAAGACACTATCAGACAAACTGCTCGAATACTACACAAACACGCGCTCTAGCGACTGGCGCTGGTTTGAACCTTACCTCACCTACGTCAACGGCAGACTCCCGCAAGCTCTCTTCGAAGCCTACCGAGAAACAAAACAAACCAAGTACATTCGAGTCGCGGAGGAATCCCTAAAATTCCTCCTCGAAGTTCAAATATTAAACGGCAGATTCGTACCTATAGGCAACAAAGGCTGGTGCAAAAAAGGAAAACCACGGTCAATGTATGATCAACAATCCGTGGAAGCAGCCTCAATGACGGAGGCAGCAATATCAGCCTACCGGGCAACAGGCAACCGCCACTACAAAAGAATAGCACGGACAATCTTCAACTGGTTTTTAGGAAAGAACACCCAAAACGTCTTTATTTATAATTCCGCAACAGGCGGCTGCCACGACGGAATAACCGAGAAAGGGCTCAATCTCAACGAGGGAGCCGAAGCCACTGTTTGCTACCTTTCCGCCCGCATGGAACTTCAAACCACCAAATAGAACCAGCAAACACCCGATTTGAAACGTTCTCGTCCTTATTTGTGCGGAAAGTCTCCCATACAGCATTTTTATGGATCCTCAGACAGTTCGCCTTATTAGTCAAGAAAACCAAAACTAAACGCAGAGGGCAAAACAAACGTGCTAATGGTAAAGCACATAATGATCGAAGACGTGGTAACCGCGAAGCCCAACATCACAGTCAAAGACGCCGTCAGAACACTGCGAGAAAAACATGTGGGCTCGATCGTCATCACGGACAATAACGAGAAATGCACAGGAATCTTCACCGAGCGAGACGCTATAAGAACCATAGCAAGCGACGTCCCACTGGACACCCTCATCGAACAAGTGATGACGAAAAATGTCACCACGATCGGAGAAGAGGCTTCGCTGGAGGAAGCAAGACGACTCATAATCTCACACGGAATCAGACACCTGCCAGTGGTAGACAGAAAAGGAAGACTAGTGGGCCTATTCTCTGTCAGAAAACTTATCGATGAACTCTATGGACTCACAACATAAAAATACTGCTAGGACTCAGAAAGAATGAGACGGTTCCAAGACAATCCGATCCTTCGGCCAATAGCATCAAACCCATGGGAATCCAGAAGAGTATTCAACGCTGCCGCCATTGGAGTAGGCAAACAAGTTCACATACTGTACCGGGCGATAGGAAACGACAGCATATCCCGCATCGGATACGCTGCCTCCTCTGACGGATACGTAATCGACGAGCGGTCACCAATCCCCATTTTTGAACCCAACAACAAAGCTGAAGACTACGGATGCGAGGACCCGCGACTGACCCGCTTCGACAACCAAATAATGATGGCATACACAGCTCTAACCGAAATTGACCACGAACAGCTCTACCAAATCTCCCTAACATCCATCTCAGTCGATGATTTCTTGAGCAAACAATGGAAATGGAACGAACGACTGCTGCCCTTCAGAGGCGTACGCAACAAAGACGCCGCCATTTTTCCGAAAAAAATTGGAGGCAAATACATCATGTTTCACCGCTTAGAACCAGACATGTGTGTGGCGTACTCCGACGACCTCAAGCGATGGTACGACATCAAAGTTTTGATGAGACCAAGAACGAAAAGCTGGGACTGCTGGAAAATCGGCACTGCTGGACCCCCTATCGAACTCAACGAAGGCTGGCTCGTTATCTACCACGGTGTGAGCTTCGAAAAAGTCTATTCGTTGGGCGCACTCCTGCTGGATAGGGACAACCCCGAAACCATTCTCCACCGCTCAGAAACACCCATACTTACACCCGTCACCGACTACGAACGCTTTGGCAAAGTACCCAATGTGGTATTCAGCTGCGGAAACGTACTCATCAACGACGAAGTCTTAGTGTACTATGGAGGCGCCGACAGCGTGATGTGTGTGGCAACATACGAACTAAACGAACTAATGCCTAAAAAATAGAACCCACGCACTCCAACTAGCTCAGGGCGGTGAGGATTAGCACCCAAACGAGGTCCGCATTCGTGGACCGTTCCAGACCTATGCTCACAATGGTTCTGAGTTTCTATCGTCCCCATACCCAAGCGAGTTCAAAATCTGAGATGGGGCTGCCCGGATTTGAACCGGGGTCTATAGAGCCCAAGTCTACAAGCCTAGACCAAACTAGCCGACAGCCCCTCTAGCCTTTCTAGGATTCGTGTTGTCATTTAA
>Ga0172362_10004896_pt1 | contig 11628 bp, 10 predicted proteins | sample LakKivs1_kivu2a2_FD_114534 | JGI IMG/M metagenome (GOLD analysis project Ga0172362, IMG submission 114534) | Sediment microbial communities from Lake Kivu, Rwanda - Sediment s1_kivu2a2 | ecosystem: Environmental > Aquatic > Freshwater > Lake > Sediment | place: Rwanda: Western Province, Lake...
ATGAACTGGTTCCAAATTTGAAAATCGACATGTCTGATTTTAAGGTTCCAATTGATGTTCTAGTTTACAGAGTAGCGTGTAGACTAGGACTTATCGATCCCTGCCTTGACAAGTATTATGGAGAAGGGAGCCCGGCAGACCTGAAAATTCAATCGCTAGCTAGAGCCCTCTTCCCAGATGATCCGTGGTTTCTTGATGAACCTCTATGGAGTTCTGGCAGACAACCGTCTGAAGGAGGGCATTGCTTTCCAACGTCTCCAGATCATCGAGGCTGCATTTTCGAAGAAATGTGCCCAAAGAGGTATGTTGATTTTGATCCATCGAAAATTGGCATGGAACTTGGTGCAGGCATCAAACATGAAAAGGACACTGGCTACATACAAAACCCCAAAGTGACGAACTTAACTGAAAAACAGAAGAGGTTTAACGAGTTTGTACAGCAACTCAAAAAGCAAGGCATAACTGGAGAGGAATACAGACAAAAAATCAGCGAATGGTTCAGAACTAATCCTTAACACAGTACAAGAGAACACAAGTTAATCGAAAAGCTCATTTGAGTCTATGAAACCACTTTATGTATCCTTATCAATTCTTTTGGTTCTGCTATGACTTTCCCGCACTTTGCACACTTGGACACCCGCAATGGCTCATACATAGGAATCATGACTTTTACTTTGGGCTCTGGACTTTGTTGTTCGATGAAGAGCTTGTTTACTTGAACACGGTTCCAATGTCCACAGCTTGGGCATTTCATTCTTAATGTTCTTTTCACGTTTTCACCTTGATTAATGAGAATTGGTAGGCTGTGAATGTTCCATTCGTTGTTCCATACAGCTTTTCGATGTAGGCTTTGGCTTCTCCGACACTGTTGGCTCTAGGGATGATTTCTTTGAAGTTTAGGCTTCCTAGAAGTGTGTGTAGATTTCCTTCGTGTTTTCTGATGATTTTTCCTCTGAGGATATTTTGTCCGCATTGAAAAACTGCTTGGTCTCCAGACTTCGCTCTAGCTTTTCTAATCTCAATTGTTTTCTGCCCTGTCTTTATCCATTCGAAGACTTCTTTCTTAACCATGAATAGAGGCATTTGCTCACTAGGGATAAAATTATAAGAACTAGATGGATTAAAAAGAGTCGAGTGAATTAAGTTGACTATTGGCAAAGATGTTATTGGGCTCCGAAAAAAGAACAGAGAAAAAACTGGGAGGACCCCAAAAACTAAGAAGACCTATTGTTACAAATCCCATTACAAAAGAACCCTTTCTGAAATAGAAAAAATCAAAACTACAGAGCAAGTAGGAATTGTTGAAAAAATGATTCAAGAGGCTTATTCCAAGAGAAGAATTACCTATGTCCAATTCAATATCCTATCTTCCAAACTGAATGAGAAAACATCTAAAGTTGGAGAGAAAAAATTCACCGTTAAAGCAGGACCTTTAGAGTTTGGTGTGGAGAAAAAAGGCAAGGTCATATAGCGCGCACTATTACACACTTAAAACTTATGATATGCCACTTGGTTATCATGCACTTTCTAAAGTTTTGCTGATCTTTGACTTGTTGCAGAATCGGTGTTACCATGAATCGAGTGCGCGGATTGTACTGAAATAATCTGGTAGATTCGTCACGTATGTGATCTGGCTATCCGTATGCTCACCCTAATAGAACCCCTGTTCCACAACTATGACATAGTTTTGAACGCGTCTTACTTGTTTACCAGTACTGTCTAAAGTGAATTCGTAAAGCTCCCGCTCACGGGATAACGGTTCTATTTCATTTATTAAAAATCCATAGTCATGGCCCCAACGTTTTTCATGCCAATAGCTTCTTCTCCAAGGAGGAACAAAATCGTCAAACTCTCTTCCAAATTCTTTCAACCTGCCAATTTTCTCAATATGAAATCGGTACCGAACTTTTTGGTTCATTGAAATGTAGAAGTAACCTGTAGTTATGTCAGGATGAACCCAAGCCGTATCAACATTTCCGGGAGGAACAACATCCCAAAAGACTTTACCTTTATTTCGAAGATAGGATCTATGAGCTTCTACATCTCCAGGTTCATTATTCCGCGAATGCGGGTAGATTATGTATGGGTTAGCCGGGATAATGATACTCTTCTTTACCAAGCATACACCCTCTTTATACTGAGCATCATTAAGTCCTTATTTATTTTGTGACGACATGAAAAAATCAACACTGCTTCTGCCATTAACACTACTTTGCTTTTTGTCGATTAAAAAAGGGAGCAGAGGATATTTTTGGATTTCCGTAGCATGCCATGAGTTCAAATCCCACCCCCTGGCGCCACGAATCAACCCACGATAATCGTAGTTTGCCGCTGGCACATCAATCAATTATCCCAGAAATAAGAAATATCTTATCATAACGTGTATGTCTTGATAAAATGACTGGTAGTAGTTCTGTTCTTGTGAACCATAACAATACAAGAAACAAAGAAGCTTGACTTATGAGAAGAACGATGGTAATTTGACCGCTATTCAAGGATAGCGGAAAAAGGAAGTTGCAAACAACTATGCGATTTCTTCATGATCTCTTGGTGCAAACAAAAGTCCCCACTTGTTCAAAGGTATAGTTGTACCTCCACCGGGGGAACCGTGATTTCTGTAGCCCGAGAAGGAATCCCTTTACGGAAAGAGTGATACAAGAAGCGTGCAAAGTACAAGTTGTTCCATGCTCTTGTTTCTTTATGTTTGTGTTTAAAGCCAAGAAGAAGTGCGTTGAGGACCTGCCACTGTTATCCTACAGTCAAGTTCTCATAGTCCTTTCCAAATTTCGCAAGACTTTCATCTTTAACGCCTTTTTCACCGATGTCTAATTTCCTGCAAAAATGTTCTAGTTCCTCGGTTTTGAAAATAGGAATGACGCCCTCAGGGTAATAGCAATATACAATCTTTTTCGCTATGTGTTTGTCGCCTCCGAAGAAACTTATGTTTTCCCATGGAGCATCAATTTTCTCAGATATGGTTTTGTTATCATCCAACGCAACTTTTAAAAGCCGCTTGAATTCGTCCATCTTTGCTATAGCATTCTCAAAAACGATTTGTTATCGTGCCAGGTTTGGCGAAAGCATCAGGAGGCATTTCATAAAGTAATGGCTTAGGTACTTCAGGAGGCACTTGCATAAACTTTTTTCTAGTGTCATGCACTTCTATCTTGTACCCGTTTCCTTCTCCAGTCCATGTTTGAATTTCAAGTTTCTTGCAGTTATATGACAATTTGGAGCCTAGTCCTTTCCAGCTAAACTCATCAACCTTGAAACCTGCGATACCTGAGTAGCGCGCGCTAATGGTTTATCTCGAGCTAGAAGCGCGTACCTCATAGCAAGTACTCTTTGCCGTATTCGATTGTCTGAACGTTTCGGCAGTGCTCCTTAAACAACTCTTGATTCTCTGTGTGAACGGGAAAGACCTTTTTCGGTTGAATATAGCTGATTAGGTCTTCCAGTTGTTTTCTGTCCATGTGCCCGGAAGCGTGTAATTGATGAAAATGCATTCTGAAATGGTCTATCCAGTTGTGCATAACTTGATCTTCAATGTCTTCTTCGCTGAAAGGCTCGCTCATACTGTGGATGAAATGGCTGGCTGGACTTGGCTTGATATCGATCAATTCTGCAAACTGGTAGAAATCCAAATCCATAATGAGATTCTTTTGGTTCTTGTGGACGAACTCGTAGGTCACCATTTTATCCATGAAGTCTCGCTCCCAAGAATAATAGTCCTTTTCGTCGAATTGACCAGACTTTTTTCGTTTGTAGTAAACAAGAATGTCGTTGTCTTTTGACGGATCCGGCAGATCAAGATGCTCATCGTCCAAAAGCTTGCTCAGCAGGTAAGCGGTTTTTGGGGAAACGACAACTTGTCGACCATTCTTTTTCGCTACTTTATAGAAGCTTCTAAATCTATCCATGTCTCGGCTATAATGTGTGACAAAGAGTATTTTGTTCGTTGAGGAAACTATTTCACTGCTCAGCTCTTTTACCTGCGTCTCGGAATAGCTCTTTCGCGTCTCTTTCTCAACCATTCGTGTTCCTTCACAAATAAACGCGACAGGTTCGCACTCCTTGGCCTTTTCCATAAAGTCTTCTGTGAGATCCTTTCGAGGACCGTGCATCCTCAGATCTCCGGTGTAAACAACTGCTCCCTTGGAAGTGTGGATTATGAAACCGTAAGCTGCTGGAATAGAATGGTCCACGTGGACGGGTTCGACCACTACATCATCAATTTTGATTTTTTTCCCTGTCCGAAACTTGCGGCACTGGTGTTCGCCATATTTGCAGAAACCGCTTGTTTCTTCCATTGACTCCATAAGCAATTTGGCACCTACGCCAAGAAACACTGGAATCTCTGGATCTATGAATTGGATGTGGGTTATATGGTCAAAATGAGCGTGGGACAAGAATACGGCATTGATTTGAGGCTCGGCGTATGGAAAACTAGTTGACGCCAAATGTTCCCTTGAGTAGAGGCCCTTTATTCTTGGGACCAAATTGAACTCGAAATAGTCGCCTAACCCATTCACTGTCCTAGGCCCAAGCCAACTTGTATAATAGTCTGCACCGAAAGTGAAGGACTGCCCGAAATCAAAAAACAGCTTGGTCTCCTTGTCCTCAACAAGAATCTTGTTGCCGCCTATCTCGTTTACCCCACCATAAAAAGTTAGCTTAGTCATCTCATCCACGAGTACAAATCTGCTGATACTTGCTTTTCTATTTACCGCACTCGACGAGCTTCAGTATTCTTCCTTCTTCCAAATGTTGTATGGACACTGCCTCCAACAGTATGTACTTGCCTTGTAAATACAACCCTGGCATTCGAGCCTGTCAAACCGTCTACGCCTGCTCATAAGCAGCTCTCTAGATACTCTTCTGAACTGCCTTCCTCATTAAGTCTTGGATTGCCTGGCTTATCCCGCCTGGATAAGACGGGTTCACCACTGTTTGCATAAACTCTTTGAGGAGGCTTGCCGGAACATTGGCAATCGAAACTTGACAAACACATCATCTTTGAACTTGCCATCTTCCACGACATAATTTATGAACGGTTTACTCTTCATTTTTTCACCTTCCTTATTTTGTTGGCGTGAGGCGTCATCGCAGTTACCCTTGCCATGCTGCCCCGCCAGGTTCTTAGCGCATGATTTCACAGCCCCATTAAGGCCCTCGTTTAAGTGAGAGCTTTCGAGAGGCTCAGGGTAACTAGACACCTAGCGAAAGAAGAGGAGGCAGATAAGATTTGGTCTGGATAGAGTGCGCGCAAAAGCTTTTAATGTGTCCTTTAGTGGATTCTCTAACTGGTAGTTGGAATGGCAAATCGAAACCAAGAAGGCTACCTTTTCTTATGCAGTAATAGAACTCAGAACGAGTGTCTTCAAAAAAGGCTCTTTGGGTTAGCACGGAAGTATTGGGGGTGGGTTCATCAAATAAGAACAGGAACCCCGCTTTTTCTTTACAATATTGATTCCAAAACACTTTTTGGTCCTTTTCAAGCGGTGAGTGAAGGGAGGTTGAATTTCGACCCAAGGGCATGGGAGAATGTAAGACCGCTCGAATTTCCGGCTCAAGTAATCATTAAGTGGGACAGATTACATGAACTCAAAATGGCCCACAAAAGATTTCATTTTCTCAAGGATGGTAACCTCTGCAAGCTCACGCCTGAGCAAACTAATGCACTGTTGGGTGCTTTGGAACAGTCCTAAGCTTATTCGATCGATATGAGCTAGTTGTGGCTCGATCTTGGTAATTTCAGGTAATCTCTCTTTGTCTAGTTTCAAATACATATATCTTCGTGAAATATTTGCGAAGGGTTCCTAGGTACTTTTTGTCATAATCCAGAAAGACCACCCTTGATTTTACTCCGTCTGCTGAACCGAGTAGCTTGAATTTTCCTTCTTCGTAGTGGTAGCGTATTGATTTACCATATGATTTACCACTTACGATTTCATCATCATAATATGGTGACAGTTTTCCGTTGGGTATAGATATCGAAATGATTGCGACTGGTTTTATGTTCTTGTCTCTCAGTTTTTGAGCAGCTTCTTGAACCTTGCCGAGAAAACGGCTCATCCTCTGTTTTTCATCGGTGGTTAAGTTGAAACTTGCATTAATCTTCTCCACGAGCTTGTGTATGTAGTAACCCCTAACAATATTCTCGTATAGGACTCTGCGATTCTTTATGTTCGTATTCTTGTTCTTTTTCTCGAGAAATTCATCAACATCTCTTGAATTTACTCGCAAGACCGAACTCCCTAGAAGTCTAGTTAGAGTGTCTCGAAGTTTTCCATCTATTAACGAGCAAATCTGCTCATAGTCGTTTCTGAACTCATCCATGACGTCTTTATAGTCTGGATATATGAATAGTAGTGCATTGGTTATGGTGGTTTTCTTTTTGCCGTCTATCTGATATTCAACTGGGAGAACAGGATAGAACTTAAACGGTTCTTTGCCTTCGCTGAAGTAGAAGGATCTGCCTCTAAGTCCGAGTGGCAGCTTCGCTGGATAGCTTGTTTGGTTAATACCGATGGGTATAGTATCTTTGAAGTCAGACGGATTGTTCAAATTGGCGGTCTTAATGTCAATGTGAATAACAGATTCTCCACCATCAAAACACATGTCCGAGCAGTAGCCTATCGGAAGGAACTTGTATCCGTACGTTTCCATTTTCTTCACGACAATAAACTCGACATATCTCTCTATTATCTCAGCAAAGGGATTGTAGGCTTTCTCCTCGATGCTTGACATAATGACTGGTAATGCTATATAGTCTAGGTATTTGAGCGAGCTATCTAGCTTAGTGTTGAAGTCCTCAATGCATTCATGAAATGCATTGTTCAACTTCACCAATGTACCATATTCGATCTTTTCTATTTCCACTTTTTCAGTCATGTTTGTTGTCATCAAGTTTCAACTCCTATCTTGGATGTATCGTAGAGGAGGAACATACAATTTTCTCAAATAAGCTATAAGCTCCTGTTCATCTTGGCACTCAATAAAATCTCCTGGATTTCTTCCCTTTCCAGAAGCCATCACAGTTTGAAACTTCAATGCACTCTTTTCGAGAATCTCAAACAGATTGTTATGCACATCCAGAATTTGCTTCAAAAGTGTAACATCTTCGGGAATGGGAATTGAACCTCCAAAATCCTTTCTGAACCAATGGCCAACAGTGTGTTTGTATTCGCTTGGAAGCTTATCTATTACATCTTGTACACTCAATTTCTTATGTCTTCTCAGAATAGTCAAGTATTGGGCGACAGTAGGCTGGTCTATCCTGTAAAGTCTCATTTTCGAGAAATAATCCCCCAACATCGTTTTTCTGGCACCAGGGGACGCCCCCCAATTGACTCTATCAAGTTCGGCAAACTTGCTAGTTGTACTCTTCTTTCTCTTGAGCTGTTCGATCTTAAGAACCTCTCCGACCATATAGTCCCCCCCCTTTAGTTTTGAAGTCACCTGTGTAATCACAGGCTCCTCGATTAAGGGTATTCTGTCAAATTGATCCCATAATTGTAAGCCACATTTCGGGCATAGGTTTTCTCCGGCCGGATCGAATAGCTCTCCTAGTTTTGCCTGACACTTCGGACATTTGAAGACGAGTCCTTCCAACAAGGATTCGTCGCTTTCAGGATTAAGGGCTATTTCCAGAGAAGCATAACCATCCCATTGGACAACTATTAGTTTCGGAAAGCCATTATCATAGTTTTCAAGAACCTTAATTACCCATCCTTCTTTGTTTTTCTTCCCAGAGATATCGGACACTCTCATTCCAATATAGTCTTCTTTGAACCAATCTCTGTGTTCCTCAGTTTTGGGTCTAGTCCTAATACGATCGAGGTAGAACTTGTACGCAACGATTGTACTGTCTCTGGCGAACAAGAAAACAGGAAACCAATTCCCATTTTCAGTCACAACTAACATGTTGCGCAATACGTAGCCTTCTTGAAAAATCTGCGCGATATAATACAGGTCTTCCAGAGACCAATTCTTCACTCCAAAAAAGTAAAGTGCGTCCTCTCTGTGAAAATGCTTGAACCTATCTGAAGTTATTCCTCTGAGTGCAGAGAGGAACTCGGCGCTTGTTTGCGAAATAAAAACTTCTCCATGTTTGTCTTCAAGAATTTCATTAGAACCGCCCTTAGGCAACATCTGTTCGACGGAAGGCCTCCAAACATAAACTTTGTCATCGACTTTTTTTGTTTGTTCAATATGGGCTCTTTCTCTGATGATTTTGACAAATTCGTCTCCTTTCTCTATCATAATTGAAGAGATTCTCTTAGGGAACAGTCCACCATTCATTCTTTGTGTGACAACAGCTACAGTTCCTGTCCCTGCAAAAGGATCCAGTACCACATCTTCATCTTCTAGTTTGACCCGATTAAGCATTTCTTCAACGAGTTTCTCAGGAAAGACGGCGGTGTGCTTCCACGGAGTCTGCTGTAAAGGGATTCTAACAACATTCTTCAAACCTTTTTGATAGATGTTGTCTTTATCTTTTGCAAAAACTAATACTGGCTCATACGTGTTGCCAAATCTGTCCTTCACAGATGAAGGCAAGTGGTTAGGTTTATGCCAGATTATGATGTCTTCCAGACGCCAGCCTGTCTTCACCATATGATACCCCAATCTATAGGGAATTTGAAGAAGATGCGATTTACCGTATTGGCCAAGATACTTGTCTCCAACATTGAGAAAGAAGATGCCGTCTTCGCGAAGTTTTTCTCTCAGTTTATCATAAACCGCAACAAGACGACCGATGTATTCTTCTGGCGTCCTTTCCTGTCCAATTTGACCAACAAAACCATAATCTCTTTGCCGCCAATAAGGTGGCGAGGTTATTGCCACTGCTATTGGCTCGTCAATTTCTTCGAGACATGCGTATACGTCGCCTTGGAGAATGATGCTTCTCATCTTTGGAACTTTGCTCCATGTTGATATAGACGTCTTCACTTATTTAATCAAATCGTATGTAGACGTTCCTAAAGAAGAGATCACCAAGAACGTAAGCCAATGGCAGGATAAAGATCCGCTCGCGACCTCTAATACGTCCCAAATGCAATGTCATTATTTGTCTTCTCAAAGACCGTAGTGACCTTCTTTATGACATCTTTCTTCATCATTGTTACTTCCTCTGGAAGCATTTTAAGTACGATTCTTTCATTGTATTTATAAGTGGTTTCGAATGATTTTCCAAAGTATTTTCGATTAAACAACACTCGAAGTCTGCACACTTCGTTGCCTTTTTCCTTAAGTGTTACAAACCATGGATACTTGTGGTATGCATATCTGAAATTCGCTGGCCGGTAACGGCTTCCCTTCTTTGTGTGGTAAGTTTTCGGTTCTTCTACTATCTCTTCCTTGTATTTATCATAAAGTAAACCATTTGGAACTGCGAGGAGGATTTCTGCGACAATATTTGGGTCATATTTTTTCTCCAATATTTGATCAACGTCAACATGTATTATTTGCATGATGTACGTTAGACACGGTTTTCTTATGGTTTCAATTTCATAGAAAGGTGGAAGTTGTGGTTTGAACTTCTCCTGTGCCCCCCACTTGTTCTGAATTCCGTAGCTTGTTTGTCGCTCTCCAACTTCTGCCACGCCCAAGTAATCCCAGCTATTTTCAACATAATCGGTTTTCATATCAATGTTGATGAAAGCTTCATCATTCTCAAAGAAAAGATCTGAGCCAACAGGAATTGAACATGGCAACCAGTCCGTTGTTTTCGCAAATATTGAATGAAAAATCCTTTCTGCACCAACGCCAAGGTCAGATAGTCTCTTCATTTCCTCCCCTCCTGCGAATTCCTTCATCCAGAAGTCATATAATCTGATCCTAAGATAGAATCTATCGAGAATCTCTTTGATGTTTTTTGACACTATATCTTGGATTATATCTAGGTACTTCAATTCGAGATCTTCTAGAGTTGCCAGACTCAGAGTGTCCTCAGGCATGACCCTTTTTCTGAGTTTGCACTATTTAGCTTTTGTTCACTAACACAAGCGATGATGCAATAGGTTTATCTAGGCCGTGTAATCGTTCTAGACCAATTCTTTTGGGACCTTTCTAGGCATGTAAGCATAATAATATCGCAGACCATGTTTGCGGATTCTGTTGAGAACCTTTGGGTATAGGATAAGCTCTTCCATCTCTATTTTTTTTATCAAACTTGAATCAATCTCGCTGATTCTTTGGGTCAATTCTAGCAAGTTCTCTTTTGATGAAAAGGAAATCATCACAGCTGGATGACATGGAACATTATTCTTAACCAAGTTCTCCAAAGCTTTCAACTGATATTGAAAACCCTCTGGTCTGGCACCGGTTAACCTGACAAAATCCTCTTCGTTGGATCCTTTCAACGCAACTCTTACGTGGATGTAAGAATACTTTGACAATTCCTTAGCATAAGTTTTATCATATCCAATCAGCAAACCATTCGTTTCCAAGATGAAGATGACATTCTGGCTACTCAAGTTTTCAAGAAGATCTATCAGATGTTTGCGACCGATCGTAGGTTCACCACCACTCACTCGCAGTTGTTGTAGACTTTTCTTCCGAGCCATATTCACTAAGATGTTTGCCACTCTTTTTCCGCTGTAGAATCTTCCAACTTGACCAGGCTTTGACATGACCGAATCTGAAACCCAACAAAACCTACAGAGAAGCCCGCAACCGACTGAATCAGCAGTTACTATTCCACCATACCAACGGTCAAAACGGAATCTCCAATATCTTCTTTCTTGATTTCCACTGGCATCTTTTGTGACGGGGTCTTCCATGGCAAAGTGTCTAGCAATTGGATCGTAAAGTTCCAACGGTTTGGTACGTCGCTCCTTCATCATAGCCAAGACCTGTTGATTTAGCTAAACGCTGTAATGGACTCCCATCATCAATAGTCACAACTTAACTGATAAGGGTGCGCGGAATGGAAGTCGCATCTAAGGGTTTCTTTTATTTCTTTTTGTTCTATTCCATTGTTCATGTTTTTCCAAGACATTATCTGTTTGACTGTTTATGAATTATTCTGCGCTTTAATAGGGCGTGTTCATCTTCTCTAGGCATCAGCAAGCTTTTTGTATCGATGTTTATGAATTCCCACGCACTCATAATTTCCTTTTAGCCTGGTTTAGCCAGAAGCTTCTTGCGTCACGTATGAATCTTCTTTTGTCATAAAACCCAGCTGTTTGTGATGTTCTATGAAACCCTGCATCGGGTTAGCAGTTCAGGTAGGAGCATTAATGACTCGTTTAGTAAAACGTTTATTTCGTCTAGGCGGGTTTGCGTTTTGCTTGTTTGAGCCATTGGGCTCGTTCACTCAAGCTTCTGATCTTGCCTATTTGTACCGTTTTTGGTCTTATCCAAAAACGTTTTGATCAGTTCGACGTCAGCCATCACTTTTGGCACTGACCTATTTAATCTTAGCAAGACAACCGAAAAACCATCTAGCTTCAAATCCTTCTCAACATAGGCAGTGAGGATTCTTCGTTCACGCTCTGTTAGAACGTACGCACGCATTGAAATCGCTTCTGGATATCAGTGGTAGAAACATTTATATAAATCTTGCCTGCATGCATGGACCATGCTGATCATCAATTGCTAACGCCAATCCTTAGAATCAAC
>Ga0172362_10004897_pt1 | contig 11627 bp, 10 predicted proteins | sample LakKivs1_kivu2a2_FD_114534 | JGI IMG/M metagenome (GOLD analysis project Ga0172362, IMG submission 114534) | Sediment microbial communities from Lake Kivu, Rwanda - Sediment s1_kivu2a2 | ecosystem: Environmental > Aquatic > Freshwater > Lake > Sediment | place: Rwanda: Western Province, Lake...
CGTCCATGTTCCGCCGGGCCATTTCCTCGCCCGTCACCTCCCCCGTCAGCCCGACGACGTGGCAGGCGTGCGGGCCGGCGGGGTACGTCCGCTTGTGGCTGGGGCGCACCTCCACGCCGATCATCCCCCCCAGGCGCTGCTGGAGGGCGACGGCGGTCTGGGTGTCCAGCCCCGCGACGATGGAGTGCGCCTCGCGCTCCTCGCGCACGGTCACGTCCTCGACGTGCCGGCGGTTGACGATGCGCCGGATGGCCTCGACGCGATCCGTCACCCGGGCGACCTGCGCGCGGAGGCCGACCTGCTCGCGCCGCGCCAGCTCGTCGGCGGCCGCCCACGACGCCGCCGCACGCTGCTGGTAGAGATGCTCGGCCGCCTCCTTCGCCGCGGGGCGGTCCAGCTTCTCCCGCCGGGCGAGTTCCACCGCCAACAGCCGCTTCTGGCGCTTCACCCAGACCGGGTCGGCCTTCAGGAACCGGTAGTCCAGGCAGAAGTCGAAGCACGGCTCGTCGATGGCCAGGATGCGCCCCCTGCGGTCGGTGACCATGCCGCGGCGGACGGGCAAGAGCTCGCGGGAGCGCATGGCCTCCTCGGCCTGGACGCGGAAGTCGCGCCCCTCGACGATCTGGAGCTGGTAGAGCTTGGCCGCCAGGACGACGAACACGCCCGCGACCAGCGCCAGGAAGACCTTCATCCGCCGCTTGTACATTCACACACCCGTCGCTCGCCTCTCCGTCGCCGCGTGCATCCGCGGCGGCGTTCCTGGAAGGGACTTACGCCGCGGCTCCGTGCCCGCCACGATCGTCACCTTCTGGCCCCCCTCACCGTCGGGGCGGCCAGGACAAGGCGCCGGCAGCGCCACAGGCCCGCGTGAACCAGGGGCGTCAGCGCGGCCGTGTAGACCGCCAGCAGCACGGCCTGGAGCATCGTGCTGCCGTAGTCGGCCCAGGCCATGCCCGTACCGCCCAGGAGCGTCTCGGCCGTCACCCAGGTGCCGTGGGCGAGCAGGCAGAAGATCAGCGCCAGCAGCGCCTGGGTGACGGCCCGCTCGTGGAAGAACGCCTCGCGGATGCGGAACAGCACCCAGGCTGCCAGCGCGTAGGCGACCGACATCGGGCCGACCGCCACGCCCGCCCCCCCTGCCGTCACGTCCACCGCCAGGCCCAGCACCCACGCCGCCAGCACCGCGTCCTCCCACGCCCGCGAGCGGCAGGCGACGAAGACGGCCACGGCGGCCAGCAGGTCCGGCCCGACGCTGCCGGCGCCGCGGATGGAGAACGTCAGCACCAGCCCGGCCGTGCGCTGCAGCAGCGCCGTCAGGGCCACCAGGATGAGGAACGGTACCCATCGCATAGCAAGACACGGCGCCCGCCGGACTGCCCGGTCGCCCCGTTCGGGACGCAGGTGGGCTGCGAACCGCAAGCGGGTCCGCAGTCCACGACCTCACGGGGCGGCGTCGCCCAGCGGCACCACGATGAACACGTCGCGCAAGGTTCCCAGATCGGCGTGCGGACGGACGCGCAGCGTCACCCGGTGCGGCTCCTTAGCCTCGGGCCGCACCTCCGTGACCTGCCCCACGTTGATCTCCGTCGGCAGGACGCGATCGTCGCCGCTGGTCACCAGCAGGTCGCCCGGGCGAACGTTGTGGTAGGCCTTCACGTGCTCCACGATCAGCCCGTCGGCGCCGTCGCCGCGGGCAATCACCTCGATCTGGCGGTTGTTCTCCGGCGTCAGCGTCACCTCCGCCGCGGCGCCCTCGGTCACCGTGACCATCCGCGGCCGCGACGGGTCGATGACGCGCCGGATCCGCCCGGCCATCTGGAAGTCCCTGTCCGACAGCAACTGGAGGCGGGCGGTGTAGGCCCCGGCCGAGACGATCCGCCCGACCAGCGCGCTGCCGGTGACGACGGCGAAGAGGTGCTCGGGCTGGCAGGGCAGGGCCTTGGACAGGTCCGTCAGCAGCAGGCGCGTCGCGACGGGCTCGCCGGGGATAATGTCATCGCGGCTGGGGGTGTGCAGGATGCGGCTGCGCGTATACGGCAGGCCGCCGGTGCCGACGACGCGCGCGGGGACCAGCTCGCAGGGCAGGTCGCTGGTCGGGCGGTAGAGGGCGTGGAAGTTGGCCAGCTCCTGCGCGCGGCGTTTCTGGAGCTGGTGCTGGTACTTCCAGTGGCCCGCCAGGTAGCTCAGGTAGCGGTTCTCCTGGCGCAGGCGCCGCACCTGCTCCTCCCCGGCCCGGGCGGTCCGCTCGTCGCGGCCGAGGCCCTTCAGCGCCGTCGCCGCGTACATGGGGGCGGCGCCCACCGGTGCCAGCAGCAGGTCGGCCGCGTGCCGCAGCGGGCGCGACGCGGTCCGCCCCAGCAGCGTCAGGACCGCCGAAGCCGCCAGCGCAGCGGCCACGCCGCGGCGCTTCGTCCATTTCGTCTTGAGCCTCATCGCCCGTCCGCCCTTCGCGCCAGGCTCGCCATCTTAACGCAAGACCGCCGAACCGACAAAGGGTCGATGCGATGATCCGCGGCGCAGTCTTGACCGCCGGGGGCCGCAGTGCGACAATGAGACGCGTAGTTCGGCTCGGCAAGCCCCCAGAAGCCTGCGCAGAATGCCCCGAAGACGTCATGCCGCCAACCCCCGCAAGCTCCGGATCGACAGCCGGCGCCTGGAGGCGCTGGCGCCCGGCGCGGCCGCGGCGCCGACCGGGTGGGCGGGGCGAGGGGCTTTGCGCCGCCGCCTGACGCCGCTGCTGGGCGGCCTGCTGACGGTGGCGCTGCTGGCGGTGTCGTTCGCGCCGCTGGACTTCTGGCCGGCGGCGTACGTGGCGCTGGTGCCGTGGACGCTGGCTCTGCTGTGCGGGCCGTCGCGCCGCTGGGCGCTGCTGTGCGCGTGGTTGAGCGGGCTGGTCGCCTGGGCGCTGGCGGTGTACTGGCTGGCGTGGATCACCCTGGTCGGCTACGCCGCCCTGGTCGTCTACGCCTCGGCGTACTGGCTGGCGGCGGGGGCGGTGCTGCGGGCGGCGCTGCGTCGCGGCTGGCCGGCGTGGGCGTGCCTGCCCGTCGTGTGGGTCGCGCTGGAGTTCGCGCGGGCGTACGTCATCAGCGGCTTCCCGTGGTTCAACCTCGCCCAGACGCAGTACCGCGTCGCGCCGCTGATCCAGATCGCCGACGTGACGGGCCAGTACGGCCTGTCGTTCCTCGTGGCGATGGTCAACGGGGCCATCGCCGACAGGCTCGCGCGGTGGATGCCGAACGGCGCCGGCAAGCAAGCTGCAGCGGGAAAGCGGTTCCGTTTCCTTGGTCCGCTTCGCGCCGGAGAGGCGATGACCGTGCTGACCGGCGTCGCGGTGCTCCTCTACGGCGCCTGGCGCCTGAGCGAGAGAACGCAGAGCGAGGGGCCGGTCATCGGCATCGTGCAGGGCGCTTATCCCATCGCGCTGGGCATGGGCTCGCCGCCGGAGGAGGAGGTCCTCCAGTTCCACATCGACCAGACGCGCGGCTTTCTGCCCGCCCGGCAGGAGCCGAACGCCCCGCGGCCGGACCTGGTGGTCTGGCCGGAGACGATGCTGCCCACCGGCATGAACCGCCAGGTGCTGGACGCGAACATCTCGGCCATGGGCCCCCGGGAGCAGCGCCGGCTGCTGGCGTGCTTCCTCGGGCCGCGCGTGTGGGGTGAGGTGCTGCCGGACGGCACGGTCCAGCCATACGCCGACGGCGTGATCCGTGAGGCGCTGAAGCTGTTCCTGCACGGCGGGACGGGCGCCGACGGCACGGCCGTGGCGGGGCGGCGCGAGATGGCCGCTGGCGTGCGCGCCCTGGCGGGCGAGCTGGGCTGCCCGATCCTGGCCGGGGGCACGACGTTCCATCCCAACGCCGCCCCGCTGGACGCGCATGAGGGGTGGCGCATGCGGAACAGCGCGCTGTGGATCGACCCCAACGGTGCGCAGGGGCCGATGTACTCCAAGGTCCACCTCGTGCCGTTCAGCGAGTCCGTGCCGTTCCGGCAGAGTTGGCCGGGACTGCACCGCCTGCTGCGGTGGTTCGTTCCGGGGGTGATGCCGCAGCTCCAGAGCGGCGCCGACCGGACGGTATTCGAGCTGCGCCGACCGGGCGGGCTGTGGCGGCTGGTGACGCCCATCTGCTACGAGGGCACGTTCGCCCGCGTCTGCCGGCGGATGGTCTGGCAGAGCGGGCGCAAGGCCGCCGACCTGATGGTCAACATCTCCAACGACGGGTGGTTCGTCTGGTCGCACAACCGGCGCCTGCGGTGCCCGAAGTGCGGCTGGCGCGGCCAGGACATGGCGGCCGAACGCTGCCCCCGCTGCGGCGGCGGGCATCTGCGCGCCGAGGCCGACCAGATGTCCAGCAGCGAGAACGCCCAGCACCTGGCGCACTACTGTTTCCGGGCGGTGGAGCAGCGCGTGCCCGTCGTGCGCGCGGTCAACACGGGCATCAGCGCGTCGATCGACTCCAACGGGCGGATCGTCGCCGAGGTGGCTCACCCGGCCCGCCCGGCCCTGCGGACCATGGTTTCCGGCACGCTGCTGCTGGACGGGCGGCGGAAAAACGATGTAGAATTCCTCCGCGGCCACGGGCCCAAGGTGCTTGTGGACAGCCGGACAAGCTGGTACAGTCGCCACGGCGATCTGTTCGCCGCGGCCGTGTGCCTTGCGGCGGCGCTGGCGACGGCCGGACTGATGCGAAAGCGTCGCGCTGTTGTGAAGGAAGGGGACGGGCTTTGAGGAACGGACATCTTCTCGGTCGGGCGTGCCTGGCGGCGGGCCTCTGTGCGGCGATGTGCGGCTGCCGGGGCTTCAGCTTCATGCACAAGAAGCCCGAGGTGCTGACGGTTGAGCCCCGCCGCGCCTACACGGACGCCAAGACCGCGCTTCTTCAGTCGGCCGACAGCCCCGACGCGGTTACGCGCGTCCACGCCATCGAGGCGCTGGCCGGCACCTTGGGCAACTCGGAGGGGGCCGTCTATCGCGAGGCCCTGCGCGACGAGAATCCCGCCCTGCGCTACGCCGCGGCGATGGCGATCGGCGACACGCGGTACGCGGCGGCCCTGGACGACCTGCTGGCGATGGCCAAGCAGGGCGCCGGCGAGCGGGACAAGAGGGTCTACTGCGCCGTCATCTACGCCCTGTACCGCCTGGGCAACGACGAGAGCTGCCGCGACCTGGCCGGCCTGCTGTTCGACAAGGAGCCGGAGGTGCGAATGGACGCGGCCATGGTCATGGGGCGCATCGGCGAGCCGTCGGCCATGGGGCCCCTCAAGACCGTCCTGACCAACGAGCAGAACGACGGCGTCAAGCTCCAGATCGTCGAATCGCTGGCCCTGCTGGGCGACAGCCGCAGCGCCGAGCTGCTGGAGGCGTACACGAAGGGCTACTTTCTGGACCTGCGCCTGGCGGCCGTGCCCGCCCTCGCCCGCTCCGGCAGCCCGCGGGCGGGGCAGGTGCTGCGGGAGCTGACGGCCCCGCGCAACCCCGCGCGGGTGCGGGTGGCGGCGGCGGGGGAGCTGGCGCGGATGGGGGCGGCCGCCGAGGCCGATTACGAGCTGTGCAAGGAGGCCCTGCTCGACACGGAGACCATGCTGCGCGAATCCTCGAAGCGGTCGAGGCGGAACGTCGATAACAACGCCTCCAGCCTGAAGCGCCTGGCGGCGATGTCGCTGGGCTGGATGAAGCGCGACACGGCCGTCAACATCCTGCATCCCCTGCTGACCGGCAGCGACGAGGGGGTGCGGGCGGCGGCGGCGATGAGCATCCTGCGCCTGCTGTGGGCCTACCGCCCACCGCCGATCGCCGCAGCGACGACGGCGCCGGCCGCGACGGGCGGAACGCCGGAGGCGCCGGCGGAGCTGCCGCGGCTGCACACCGCCGGGGCGAAGGACTGACGTCCGCGGCGCCGGCGGGCGAGGCGGCGTGGAGAAGCTGGCCGCGGAATGACGATACGATGGGCAGGCGGAGCGCCGGCGGGGCGGGCGGAATCGCCGCCCCGGGCCGGGCAGGAAAATCGCTTGACTTGCGGCGCGGGCGAAATAGAATCGCGGCGCTGTCGGCCCCGGATGGGCCGGCGGCGTGGCATGGTGTGTCCAACCGGCCGGCGCAGAGAACATAGCGCACGCACGGAAGCCGCTTTCGCCGAAGGGAGCCACGTGTGAACATCCTGACCAAGATCTCGGTCGTCATCCTCCTGGTGCTGGTGCTCGTGGCGAGCACGGTCTTCATCAACATGGCCGTCGTCTCGCCCAACTGGAAGTACTACTACGACCAGGAGAAGCTCCGGGCGGCGTACAACGCCCAGAACGCCCGGCTCCAGCAGCTCGCCCTCCTGCGGGTCGAGCAGGAACGCAAGGACGCCGAGCGCCGCCGCGACGAGCTGGCCGCCCAGGTCGCCAAGCTCCAGCAGGAGAAGCTGCCCACCCCCGCCGAGCTGCTGGTTGCCGAGATGAAGGGCAAGCTCGACCAGTTCGAGACCTCGCTGAAGGAGCAGGTCGCCGTCAACGACGCCATGAACAAGCGCAACGAGCTGCTGGTCGGCCAGCTCGACGACAAGCGCAAGAAGATCGACGAGCTGGAGACGAACCTGCGCGACGCCCGCGTGGAGATGGTCCAGACCCAGGGCAAGCTGGAGCGCTCCGAGCGCGTCGTGCAGGCCCTCCAGAGGCAGCTCCAGGACCGCGACGAGCGGATCCGCGAGCTGGAGCTGACGATGCAGCGCGGCCCCGTGACGGCCGCGCCCGGCGGGACCGTCGCGACCTCCGCGGGCGTGCTGCCGCGGGTCGAGGGGGCGATCACGGCGGTTCGCGGCGACCTGGCCAGCATCAACATCGGCGCCGCCCAGGGCATCAAGCAGGGGATGAAGCTGTACATCTACCGCGACGCCCGGTTCGTCGGCTACCTGCGCGTCATGGAAGTCCAGGACGGCGAGGCCGCCGGCGAGATCGTCGACCGCCAGGTCGATCCCATCCCCGGCGACAAGATCACCAACGACCTGTTGAAGTGAGACGGAAGGAGCCAGCGATGACGCAGGCAGTGACATCCCAGGGCCCCATGGTTGAGGTCAAGCCTCAGCCGACCGTCTACACCGTTCTGCTGATCATTGCGATTGTGGCCTTGGTCGTGGCCATCGGCGTGGTGCTCTGGAAGCTGACGAGCGAGACGCCGGTCGGCTACGGCATGAAGATCGAGCAGCTTCTCAAGCCGTGGCAGCCTCCGGCGCCGTGAGGCCGGCGGACGGCCGGCGGCGGGCCGGGCACCTCCGCGCTCCGCCCCGGACGCGCGCCGCAGGCGCCGCGGCGGGCGAAGCGGCGGCGCGGCGCGCGATAAAGGGATACATCGGCCATGATCTTCGACCCGATCCTCGGGCTGTTCTCCATGGACATGGGGATCGACCTGGGCACCTGCAACACCCTCGTCTGCGTCCGCGGACAGGGCATCGTGCTCAACGAGCCGTCGGTTGTGGCCGTCAAACGCGGCACCAACCGCGTCCTCCAGAACGGCAACGCCGTCGGGCTGGTCGCCAAGGAGATGCTCGGCAAGACCCCCGGCTCCATCAGCGCCATCCGCCCCATGAAGGACGGCGTCATCGCCGACTTCGACATCACCGAGGCGATGCTCAGCTACTTCATCCGCAAGGTCCACCGCCGGCGCAGCCTCGTCAAGCCGCGCGTCGTCATCTCCATCCCCTCCGGCATCACCGCCGTCGAAAAACGCGCCGTCCTCAACTCCGCCGAACGCGCCGGGGCGCGGCGGGTCTACCTCGTCGATGAGCCCATGGCCGCCGCCATCGGCGCCGGCCTGCCCGTCACCGAACCCACCGCCTCCATGGTCGTCGACGTCGGCGGCGGGACCACCGAGGTCGCCATCATCTCCCTGGCCGACATCTCCGTCTGCGAGTCCATCCGCGTCGCCGGCGACGACATGGACGAGGCCATCGGCGCCTATATGAAACGCACCTACAACCTCATGATCGGCGAGCAGACCGCCGAGCGGATCAAGATCGAGATCGGCTCGGCCGCCCCGCTGGAGCAGGAGCTGACCCTGGAGGTCCGCGGGCGCGACATGATCTCCGGCCTGCCCCGGAAGACCATCATCTCCTCCGAGGAGGTCCGCGAGGCCCTCAAGGAGCCCGTCGGCGCCATCATCGACTGCGTCACCCGCACGCTGGAGAAAGCCGAGCCCGAGCTGGCCGCCGACCTCGTCGACAACGGCATCACGCTGGCCGGCGGCGGGTCGCTGCTCCGCGGCATCGACACCGTCCTGTCCAACGCCACCGGCCTGGACGTGCGCCTCGCCGACGACCCGCTCACCTGCGTCGCCCGCGGCACGGCCGTGTACCTCGAAAACCTCGAGATCTGGAAGGACACCATGGAGAGCGACGAGGACGAGTTCTAGCTCCGCCGCAGGCGGAGCGATTGCGGATTGCGGATCGCGGATTGCGGATCGGGGGATTCTCGGTATTGGGTGTTACTCCTCCGCTTGCGGTTCGCAAAGCGCCACGGAATTGTCGATCGGCGATTCTCGATTGTCGACCGGGGGCACCAGAAAGACAGTCACCTTCCCGCTTGCGGTTCGCAAAGCGCCAGGCGAAGCATGTTCAGCGCCGCCATCGCACTGCGACTGCGTACCGTCGCCCGGTCCCCCGGGAACACGTGGCGTTGCACCTGCGTCCCCTCTGCGCCGCTCAGCGCGATGTACACCAGCCCGACGGGCTTTTCGGCGCTGCCGCCGGCCGGGCCGGCGATCCCCGTGACCGCCAGCGCCCAGTCGGCGCCGAAGCGCCGCCGGCATCCCTCGGCCATCGCCGCCGCCACCGGCTCGCTCACCGCGCCGTTCTCGACCAGCAGTTCCTCGCTCACGCCCAGCAGGTCTCGTTTGGCGGCGTTGGCGTAGCTCACCACGCCGCCAAGGTAGTAGTCGCTCGCTCCCGCGACGGCCGTCACAAGCTCGCCTATCGCCCCGCCGGTGCAGCTTTCGGCGGTGGCGAGCGTCTGCCCGCGGGCTCGCAGCAGCGTGCCGGCGGCGGCGGCGAGCGTGTCGTCGTCCTGGGCGAACAGCAGCTCACCGAGGCGGCGGCGGACTTCGGCGGCCGCGGCGTCGGCGAGGCGTGCGGCCTCGGCGGCGTCGGCGGCGCGGGCGGCGATGCGGACGGAGATGACGCCCGCGCAGACGGTCGTGCCGACGGCGGGGTTTGCCCCGCGGCGCATGAGGTCGGCGATCTTCGCGCCGATGTCGCTCTCGCCGGCGCCGAAGGCGTGCAGCGTGCGGCAGGCGATGGTGCCCGGCGCCGCCGGCAGGCGGGGCGCGACGTGCCGCTCGAACATCTCCCGCATCTCGTGCGGCACGCCGGGCAGGACGAACACCGCCGCCCCGCCCAGCCGCGCCGCGATGCCGGGCGCCGTGCCGCAGCAGTTGTCCATCGCCTCGGCTCCGCCCGGAAGCATCGCCTGCACGCGGTTGGCGGCCACCATCTGCCGCCCGCGCAGGCGGAAGAACTCCTCGATCCGCCGCAGCGACGGCTCGTGCGGCGCCAGGGCGACGCCCATGGCGTCGGCCAGGCCGTCGCGGGTGATGTCGTCCGCAGTCGGGCCAAGCCCGCCGGTGACGATCACCAGTTCGGCCCGCCCGGCCGCGTCGCCCAGGGCCGCCGCCACGGCGGCGCGGTCGTCGCCCACCGTCACGTGGGCCGACGTGGCGATGCCCAGCTCGCGCAGCCGGCGCGACAGGTAGGCGCTGTTGGTGTCCACGGTCTGCCCGGCGGTCAGCTCGTCGCCCACGGCCAGCACGATCGCGCTCATGTGATTCTCGAATCGTCGATGGGCAGCCCGCAGTGCGGGCAGACGGCGACGCCCTCGGCCGTGTCCAGGTCGCTGCCGGCCACGGGGCGATGGCAGTGCGGGCAGCGCATGTGGCCGGGGGCGTCCTCGTCGCGGGCCTGACGTTCCGCGCGGTCGCTGCGCTGCCACTTGCCCCATTTCCCGCCCGCACGGCGGGGCTGGCCGCCGTCGTCGGCCTCATCATCCTCCGTCGCCGGCTCGTCGCGGCGCCCGGTGAGCGGCGGGCGGCGGTAGAGCACCACCATGGCCGGTATCCCCGTGCAGAAGATGGTGATGAGCAGCCACTTCCAGAAGCTGCGTCCCGTGGCCGCGACGCGCAGCGCCATCCGCACGGAGAAGATGACGTACACGACGCCCATCAGCACCAGCAGCGTCAGGCGCAATGTCCCCGAATCGGGCATGGGCGGGATGATACCACCTGCCGCCGCGCCGGGACAGTGGCGAACGCAACCGGGCAGGACGGAGCCGCGGCGTGAGTCCCTTGGGGACGCCGCCGCGGACGCCTCCGCCCGCGCAGGAAGCCGCCCCCGGGCACGATGTTCCCCGCTCAATCGGCGCTGGCGGCGCAAAGGCGAGCCGCTATAATGCCCCCCTGCCCCGGCCGGGGGCCGCCGACGACGATGCGGGCGCGGCGCCCCGCGGCGAGGCAACGCTGAGGTCGAACGTTGAAGCCGAAGTGCCTCCCTATCGCGTGGACGCTGGCGGTTGTGGGCGTGGCCGGCTGTGAGCCGTCGCCGCTGTACGTCACGCCGGAGGCGAGGCAGAACGTGGTCGGACGCTTCAGCCCTCGCTCGCGGTGGCGGGCCTACGGCACGATCAAGGAGGCCGCCAACGCCATCGACGACAGCCTTCAGACGCTGGCGGTCGCCGACGCCTCGACCCTCCAGCCTTCGATCACGCTGGACTTCGGCAGCCCGTGCTTTTTCAACATGGTCGTCGTGGACCACGGGCGCAACGAGTTCGGTTTTGCCCAGCGCGTCACGGTGCTGACGAGCCTGGACGGGCGGCAGTTCACGCCGCGCTACGTGGGCGCTGGCACCCGCCGCGTGAGCATCTTCCTGCTGCCCCGCTTCGAGCTGGCGAGGTACCTGCGCATCCGCGCCGACGCGCCCGGCCCGCAGCCATGGTCCATCGCCGAAATCTACCTGCAGTAGGCCCGCGACGACCTCCACGACCACGACGATGAGCCCCTCCGTCACGACAACCGGCGCCGAGGCGCGGCCCCGCCGCAGGCTCCGCCTAATCAACCCGCGCAGCGCCCTGTCCACCATCACCATGCCCGAGATCATCCGGCGGATGACCTTCTCGCGCAAGGCCCTCTTCGCCCCGCTCAACCTGGCGATCTGCGCCGCCGTCGTCCCCGACGGCTGGGACGTCGAGATCGTCGACGAGAACGCCGCCGACCGCCCGCACGCCCCGGCCGCCGCCGGCGTCGACGCCGTCGGCATCGGCGCGATGACCACCCAGGCCCGCCGGGCCTACGAGCTGGCCGACGCCTACCGCCGCCTCGGCGTGAAGGTGATCCTCGGCGGCATCCACCCGTCGGCCCTGCCCGACGAGGCCGCGCTGCACGCCGACGTCGTCTGCCGCGGCGACGCCGAGGGCACGCTGCCCCGCGCGCTGCGCGACCTGGCCGCCGGCGGCGCCAAGGCCCTTTACGACTGGCGCGACTGCCCCGACGCCCCCATTGCCACCCCGCGCAAGGACCTGCTCGACCCGGCCGACTACCTCGTGTTCAACCCCATCCAGACGACGCGCGGCTGCCCGCACGGCTGCACGTTCTGCACGACGCCGGC
>Ga0172362_10004902_pt1 | contig 11624 bp, 8 predicted proteins | sample LakKivs1_kivu2a2_FD_114534 | JGI IMG/M metagenome (GOLD analysis project Ga0172362, IMG submission 114534) | Sediment microbial communities from Lake Kivu, Rwanda - Sediment s1_kivu2a2 | ecosystem: Environmental > Aquatic > Freshwater > Lake > Sediment | place: Rwanda: Western Province, Lake...
GCCGCGCCACTTGCGCCCAATCTGCGCTACGAGAAATATACGCTCACCATCGTGCGATGTGTTGGATAGTTTATACGAAAACCCGCCCTTCTTGGCAAGAATAAAGCACGCTTGCCGACGCCAGGTACGGCCCCGCCAGGGAAATCGCCTACCTCTACGGCAGAACCGGCGCCCGCACCCTCATGGACCGCCCCTCAGGGGATGACATCACCTACTTCTACGACGCGAGAGGCGCTATGACGCTCTTGAAGGAGGGGGCCTCAAACCGCGCCATTTACTCCTACGACGATGCAGGGGCCGTCACGAAGACCCTCCTCGGCAACGGCTCCTACACGGAGTACCTCTTTGACGGAGTCGGGAGGCTGACGCTACTCTCCAACAAAAAGAGTGATACTTCCGTGATTTCTTCCTTTGCCTATGCCCTCGACCCCACCGGGAACCGCACGAAGATGAGTATCGCCGGCTCCGCCTACACAAGTGCTGATATTGTCTACACTTACGACGACGCGTACCAACTGACAGGTGAAGTAAGGACGGGCGGGAACGCCTACTTTCAGGTCTTCTACTACGATTCTTCAGGCAATCGGACGAAGAAAACCTTAGACGCAACGGACACCGTCTACGTATACAATGAAGCGGACCAGTTGACCTCGGAAACGACGGGACAGACCACCACGACGTACCTCTATGACGCCAATGGCGCACTGACCAAGTCGGATGACGGGACGAACGTGGCGGCATACGAGTACAATTACGAAGGCATGCTCGTGACCTACGAGAAAGGTGAGACGAACGCCTCCTATACGTATGACGCCGACGGGAGGCGCGTTGGCAAGACAGTTGACGGCACGATCACGAAATTCTTCTACGACGCAAACGACGCCATAGCGGACTACGATTCCAACGATACGCTCATCGCAACGTACCTGACCCCCTTTCTCGACCGCAACGTCTCCGCGACCCGAAGCGGCAGCACGTATTACTACATGGCCGACGGGCTCGGAAGCATCAGGAATCTCATCGACTCCAATGAGACGACACAAAACGTGTACGACTACTACGCCTTCGGGAAGGAACTGGGTTCGTGGACGGAGAACATCACGAATCGTTACACCTACACCGCCCGCGAGTACGACTCCGAAAGCCAGCAGTACTACTACAGGGCGAGGTACTACACAGGAGGCGGAAGGTTTCTTTCTCGTGATAGCGTCCTCGATGGCTTCGGTTTGTACCTCTATGGGCGCAATGCGCCTGCAGGGATTACCGATCCTTCGGGCCACAAGGTACGCTTGACCGTTGCTCAGTGCGACGTTCGGGCGACGCTACAAATATGCATATTCCCGGACAACAGCAACACCACTTGGCCGGCACTGGTCATGAGCTCGGTGGCCAGCACGATAGCAGGCGACATTGAAACCTATTGGAACGGCGAAGAGGTCGGATGTTGCCATGTGCAGTTCAAGGCATATGTCATTCCCTACAATTTCGAGTCCGACATTCCTGAAAGCTGTGACAACAAGGTTAAGATCTACAATCACCCGATGGTTCCAACAGGCCCATATCCGGGGGAAAGGCAGGGCTGGGTAAACTCCTCAGGGAACTACGGCGAATGGTCGGGCGTGCCTCTCACTAGGAAGCTTTACCCTCACGAAGCAGGCCACCTCATGGGACTTGGCGACGAATACGACGATGTTGAGAACCCCAAAACAGGCAAAACGGACAGCATTCCTTGGCCCGCTCACAAAGGCCACCTTATGGCGACCGGGTTCAAGCGGCAGTACCACGAAGTGTATGATGTGTTGCTCTTGCATAATGTGTTTGAAGAGAAAACGAGATGGACGCCTGGTGATCGGCACACACCGCCACACTGGGAGAGATATGTTCCACCTGACAATCCGTGCTGCAATGTGGCGGCGCCGGAAGTCCACAACTGGGAGCGCGATTTTCCAGACTTGTTAAGCCCGTGAAATCGGCATCCGTCTGATGCACGTTCTGTCACGTTGGCCAGACTGGAGGGCCTTTAGTCAGTCGGATGTAAAGGAGGCGGTGCAGCGGCACCCGGTACTTTCGTAGGGTGAACGTGGCGCGATTTCGTTGGTACCGAAGTCGTCGGCGACTTGCCGCCCATTCGGTAAGCGCGTCCTGAGTAGAGCATCGCTGTGTATGCGCGAGGCGGAGGTGATGCCCGACGACCACGCAAGTGGCTGCGAACGGCGCGGAGGGTCCAGTATCCGTGTGGTCAGAGTGTTAATGTCCCGTAACAAAGTCTGGCCGGCAGATTGGGAGGACTGAATGCAAAAACCATGGCAGATATCCCTTATGGTGACAACGGGTGCGGCATTGCTCGTGACTGGGATTGCGCTCTTGGTGGCGATTCGAGCTGTGCATCTCTGTCAGGTCCTGGAAGAGCAGCGCGCCAAAGGAATGCCCTATACAATGATATCCGCAACGCGGTCTGGTACGTCAGTCTACTCCCACGAACCCGTGACGTATATCTACGTGGGAGAAGACGCAAAGGTGTATGCGGATGGTTACCTGTTAGCGGAGGTCGCCGGTAACGCATCAGTCTTTCTAGCCAATCAAACGGAAATATCCATAGCCGATGAAGTCAAGATAAACGGTATTAGCTACAATGGCGAGAGAAGCCTGCTGGTAGAGAAGGATGGCTCCGTAAGAGAGTATGTCTCCATCGGTGCGCCATAGGAGAGGTTAACGACAGCAGCAGTTGACAACGTTGACCAGTCTGAACTCGAATTACGGGGACACCATACAATGGCGCCTCCTTAAGCGACGAGGCCATGCCGGCCCCTCTATTGACACCGGGACGGCGTTAGGAGATTGACCCTTCTGTCGAAGAACATCACCGATACTTCCGCGATCTCTTCCTTTGCCTACGTTCTCGACCCGACCGGCAACCGCACGAAGATGAGTATCGCCGGCAGCGCCTACACAAGTGCAGATATCGCCTATGCTTACGACGACGCTAATCAACTGACAGGTGAACTCAGAACAGGAGGCAATGCCTACACCCAGTACTTCTAGTATGATGGTAGCGGCAACAGGACGAAAAAGACTTTAGACGCAACGGACACCGTGTACGTATACAATGAGGGGGACCAGTTGACCTCGGAGACCACCGGAGGTACGACGACCACGTACGAGTACGATCCAAACGGCGCCCTCACGAAATCCGATGACGGGACGACCACGAATGGTTACACCCACGACTACGACGGATACTTGACGGCCTTCGACACAACAGGCACAGCAAACGACGCGACGTACACGTATGACGCTAATAAGAGGAGAATCGCCAAGAGGGTCGATGAGACAACAATCAAGTATTTCTTGGACAGCGCTGACGTGATTGCTGACTATGACGGCGATGACACGCTTATAGCGACGTACGTGACGCCGGGCTTAGACCAGAACCTCTCCCAGACCCGCTCCGGCTCGACGTACTACTACATGAAGGACGGGCTGGGCAGCATCCGCAACCTCGTCGATGCAAACGAGGATACGCAGAATGTCTATGACTACTACGCCTTCGGCAAGGAGCTGGGAACCTGGACTGAAAGCCTGACCAACCGCTACACCTACACGGCGCGAGAATGGGACGAGGAAAGCAGGCAGTATTACTATAGATCGAGGTATTACAGCGGTACGGGAGGGTTCCTCTCGCGGGATAGCGGGCGCGACGGGGTTAACCTGTACATTTATGTCAGCAATAGAGCGTTGATACTAAAGGATCCCTCTGGCTGGGTAGAATGCTGCGACGAAAACGTGCTCGTAGGTTTCGCGATGCCGGGCAAGGCCAAAGTCAAGACAGTGGACTTTTCTCTATGGGGAGTCAGGCTGAAGGGGGAGTTATGGTATCATAATTGGTGCTGTGGCAAGACTACGTCGGCGCGGCCGGACATGGCCGGAACGGTCAAGACCAACTATGAGTTGAAAAACGTCGAACTGGTCACGACGGTGCGACGCAGTCTGCTCGACCAGTCTCCCATGTTTAATAAGATCATAGAGCGATTAACCACAACGACTGATGGGCTGGCGGAACCTGTGGATTTCGGGGTAGAACTCAGCATTGGTGTAACGGATGTCAGCGCTCTATACGACGGCTGCCTGGGCAAAGTACTGCGGGCAAGCGGTACCCTGATGGCAACAGCTGGTCCCTATGGAGAGGGCCATTGGGGCCTAAAGGGTTCAGGCTTGTACCTTTCGTATGAGGCCTCGTTGAAGGGTGGCGGCACAGGAACTGTGACCTACCGTGGTGCTGCGATATACGTTCAGGGAGGCTACCTGTTTGAGGGAAAGGCCAAATACGATTGGGAATACGCTGGAGATAAGGGACCGTGGTCGCAAGCGATTAGCTCCTCCAGGCCATTTACAGATGAGTATTTGTTGTACAAATTCTGAGGAGTTCGTTCATGTTCAGGATGCTTTGTGCTATCTCCTTAATCTGTTGTTGCTCGTGTGCCTACGGCCCTGACAGGCGCACCGTGGGATCGAATCCCGCCATTGCCGACTTCACAATATCGCGTTGCAGGGCGACTCTCTTGGAGCCGCTCTCCAGCGGGGAGTTCGGGTGGGAAGGTAAGGAAGTGGAGGCATGGTATGTCACATTCACCCTTGCGCCCGAGACGAGCACGCAGGCTGTTGACGTGCTATTCATGGCTGCTGATGGCAAGAGCGCCAAGGCGTCCGCCACGCGGATCAATGAGCGGCGACTCCTAGTCAGCTCGTTTCTGGAGGTGAAGGCAATGACCATACCTTGTGTTGTCAGGATATCAACGGGGACTTTCGAGCAAGACGTTCCCGTGAAAGAACGTGCCATCGAAGAACTCGGACGTTATAGTGAATTCAATTCGCTTCCCAAGATACGGACACCCTTTGACGCTGAGTAGAAATCGAAGGGGATTCCGCGAACGGTTTCAAGCGGACCGTACAGCATTATGGAGTAGCCCATAAGGAATAAGACGATGGGACGACAGTAAACGGTTATAGTTACGACTACGACGGGTACCTCGTCGCCTTTGACACGACGGGCAGCGACAGCGACGCGACGTACACGTATGACGCTGATAACAGGAGAATCGCGAAGACGGTAGACGAGACAACAATCAAGTTTTTCCTCAATGGCGCTGACGTGATTGCTGATTACGACGGCGATGATGTGCTCGTTGCCACGTATGTGACCCCCGGCCTCGACGCCAACTTGAGCGTCACCCGTTCCGGCTCGACGTATTACTACCTGAAAGACGGCCTCGGCAGCATCCGCAACCTTGTTGATTCCAACGAGACCACCCAGAACATGTACGACTACTACGCCTTCGGGAAGGCCCTCGGCGACTGGACTGAGAATGTCACAAACCGCTACACCTACACCGCCCGGGAGTGGGACCAGGAATCGGGGCAATACTACTACAGGGCGAGGTACTATGCCGGCGGCGGAAGGTTCTTGTCTCGTGACCCGGAGTTGCAGGGGACGAATTTCTATGTCTACGTCAGCGCTCAACCCGTTACGAGTTCCGATCCGACTGGCTTGGCTGATGATGACGTCCTAAAGAAACCCTTGAGCGTTTGGACACAACTGTCAAGTCCGGGCACCTACGCAGTAGTGAAGGGCGGTGTCGGGGGGGTTCCCCCTCAGTGTGCGGTGCACGAAAACTCATGTTCGGTTCTAGCAGTAAAGATAAATACGTCCGGCACTCCGCACGTTGATATGCAGTTCCCCTCCGAAGTAGCTCCGTGGCACAAAATGCCATTTGACTGGAATAGCAGGCTGGGGATGCACGGTGGTATGAACCTGCAACCCACGGACACTGGCTATGCGTGGCCATGGGCGGCTTATCGGATCGAGGTTGAGGTGGAAATCGTCGGGAATCCCTGGAAGTGCCGATTCCTGCAAGCAGCCAGAAGTACCGAGCGCATATCATGGAGCGGAGGAAGCGGATATGCGCATCATCATCGTTCCAAGAAGGACATACAGAACCATCCCTATAGAGGAACGTCTCTCGGATGGGACGGCCCGTGGACTGGAAAGACCGAGCCCTCCGTAAGTATGGGAAACATGGGGGTGTTCAACATAGGCGACCAATGCTGCCATTTCAAAGTGTACTGGGGAGATGCACCCGGAGTCTACGGCTGCGGCAATGCTATCTCACCCAATAAATTAGACGATCCAAACTACAAGTTTACGAAGCGCACGTATCTGGAAGCTCATGCTCGTGGTTCCGATGGCAGTCAAGGCAAGGCGGTCTTGGATGTTCCGGAGTTGACACTTCGGCCTCCGCAACCTTAGTAGTTTCTAGCCCGGTTTCGTTTAGAAGCGTACTCGGCCTTCACAAGGCATGGTGCTGCTGGCGCGGACGGTTCAGAGGTAGGTGATCATGTGGAGCATCAGGAAAACACCGTGCTGATAAGCCAGGAGAGGTGATTATGCCAGGGCACAGGGTTCGTTCGCACAACATTAGCTGGAGAATCTTCTTCTCTTTGGTGGCTGTAGCAATGATTATGGCTGTTATGGCAGCTATCGGGCCCGCTAGCGCAGGACCAAAGGTCGTTAGGCGCAATGACTTTGAGAAAGCCCTTGAAAGCTATCAATCAGGTGGTGAGCGCGAGTACTACAGTGCTATAGAGCAAGCAGCATGGAAGTGTGCCGTCAACTTCATGTTGCACCACGGGGGGTTACTGACCGAAGGGGAAACGGGAGGGAAGTGCGGTCCCTTCTACGGCGTGAACCAAACAAACGTAACGCCATTGTGGGACAAATCGTTCTTTGACGCACTTTCAGGAGCGTGCAATCAGTACCCGCAAGCGGTCTATTGGACGCTTTTTCCCGTCGCTGACAGCTTGAGCGCAGTCACACCCGAACGGCAAGAACTGGCGCTCGCCTATATAGCGAAGTGGATTGGCGCCGTAGCCGACCCGGACGAGCGAAAGATGATCCTGACGTTAGTCGGAGAGAGTACTCTTGCGAAGGCCGAGCCACTGCTTGCTGAAGCTATTGCGCAGGAAGCTGCTGATGGGCAAGAGTCGATCGCAGTGCGTTTCCAGGCGCAGGCCACCTCTGATCCCGGGAGTATTGCTCTCGGGAAAGAACTTGCCATGAGCAGGTCCGCCGGAGCGAGGGCGTACGCTGCGCAGGGACTCGTGTGCCTTGCGAGCCAGTCTCCTGAGGTACTGCCCGCTCTGGAACAGTTGCTTCGGGACCCTGAAAAGGAAGTTCGGCTGAGCGTGTTGACTTCGATGCGTGCTGTGGCGGATGTCCATCCTTTCTCTCCACTCCTTCCAAAAGTCTTTGTTGCCGGTGACAACCTCGATGTGAAGGAGGGAATCCTCCTCTTGGTGGCGCGTGCTGATTCCGCGGACATAGCACGTTCCTTGCTGTCTTTTGTGGGCAGCACAGATCCCGACAACATCCGGTCTGCCGCCGCACTCTGCAGCTATCTAATAGGCGACGAGACCCTGACCGTTCCCGTGATGGAATACATGAGGTCTGGCGACCCCATGCCGTGGGTACTAACGTGCTTATCTCCCGAGATTCTGTCGGACAGCACGGTCCTTGCTGTTCTTCCGGAGGTACTGCAACGACTTGGCACGACTGGCCACAGACTTCGGGCCATTCTCAACCTACTCAGTGCAACTCAGGGTATTCCGCACGTACCTGTTCCCGATGCCAGAATGAATGACGTAATGCGCTCAGTGACTGATACCGGCGTTGTTGACTCGCTGTCCGATCTGTTGACAAACCTGCCCGCTGACGCGACGAGAGTGAGCCTCTTCAGAACCTGGCTTTGGGCTGCGGCGTTGCAGTATGTGGGTGGGGAACGGTCTTATCTTCTCAGGGCAGAGGCTTCTCGAATTGCAGGTTATTCCCCGGACTTCTTTGAGCTCATGCCGCTATTTCTGGACCAGTATCGACGCGCTTTCGAAGGGCCGCACGCTGGAAGCCATGGTTTGCCGGATTTGCGGTTTCTGTTATTCTGGCTGCGCGGTGTAGCTGCAAGCGGTCAGGACACAGGCCCCTTGGTGAAATCGATGGTGGTGCTCCTGAATGCTCCCTTTATGCGCTCCTCTGGCGACGACCTTGTCTTGGTCGGCTCTCTGGCCAGGATTGAAGGCAAGGAGGTACTCAACGAGTTCAGGAAAATCATGAACGGGGGGGACTGGAGGCTCAAAGAGGCTCTCGTAGAGACATTGGTTGGCGGGGCTCGTAGGGGCAAAGCTGTGCCGGAGGAGTTCTTTGACCTTGCGCTCAAGACTCCTGACCGGTCGGTTCCCCTGCTCACGCTGAACCAGTCTTGGGCTGCCGCCGCGTTGCCTCGTTTGGAGAGTGCGCTGACGGGCTTCGTGGATGATCGCGAAGTGCCCTATTACATTGCCAACATGGGAGCAATCACAGCCCCAGGAATTGATGAGGTTCTCAATGATATATTCGAGAAACGAGTCGCCGGCTTGGGGGAAGACGCTCGGCTCGCAGCGGCGGGGGCTCTTGCCGAGAGAGGAGACAAGAACAGCATAGATTTTCTACTTGAGTCCTTTCACAAGCTATCCGCCAACGCTCTCTGGCAGGTCCCGCCGAATGCATTTGGACAAATGCTGGTACCTGAACGGCTGCCGTCGTTCTTGGCCGCCGTCAAGACCATGCCTTATGCGCCTGTGTTGTTTGGCGACACAGACCTTCTCTCTCGCACGTATCCCGAAGAGACGGACTTGCTCGCCATCTATTGGCTATCGTTGAAGATCGTATCTGCATGCCAGTACCAATTACACAAGAGCACCGGAGGCACCTACGGCTTGGGCACTGATATGGAACCGTACTACGGACGGATAGGAGTACCGTGATCTCTTCGCTCGGGCATGTCCCTGTACCAGTAAGATGACACGGGTACGATGACGCTACTTTCCAACAAGAAATCGGACACCTCTGTTATCTCGTCCTTTGCCTACGTTCTCGACCCCACCGGGAACCGCACGAAGATGTCTATCGCCGGTTCGGCCTACACAAGCGCCGACATCGCCTACACTTACGACGACGCGTACCAACTGACCGGCGAAGTCCGCACCGGGGGCGACGCCTACTCTCAGGTTTTCTACTATGACCCAAGCGGCAACAGGACGAAAAAGACTTTAGACGCAAGCGACACCGTTTACGTATACAATGAAGCGGACCAGTTGACCTCGGAGACCACCGGAGGCACGACGACCACGTACGAATACGACGCAAACGGCGCCCTCACGAAATCCGACGACGGCACGACGGTCAAAGCGTACTCGTATGACTACGACGGGTACCTCGCAGCCTTTGACACGACCGGCACGGACAACGACGCGACGTACGCGTATGATGCGGACAAACGACGGGTAGCGAAAACGGTCGACGACACAACAACAAAGTATTTCTTGGACGGCGCGGACGTGATTGCCGACTACGACGGGGACAATGCTCTCCTGGCCACCTACCTGACGCCCGGACTCGACAGAAACCTTTCCCAAACGAGATCAGGTAGCACGTACTACTACATGGCCGACGGCCTCGGCTCCATCCGCAACCTCGTCGACTCCTCGGAAACGACGCAGAACACTTACGACTACTACGCCTTCGGGAAGGAACTGGGCACCTGGACGGAAGGCGTCACCAACCGTTACACCTACACTGCTCGAGAATGGGATGATGAATCCCAGCAGTACTACTACCGGGCGAGGTATTATGACGCGTCCGGGCGGTTTAGCCGCAGAGACAGCATTGCTCCGTTTTCATATTCATATGTCTCCAGTAATCCGCTGGTCTACAGCGATCCCCAAGGTCTCCAAGCGCAAGAACTGCAACCTCGCGATGTGATATTCTATGGCGTTGGCGAAGACGAGGGCGCATTTGCCGGCTGGGCTACGAAGCTCACGAACAGCAACGAAGTTTTGCGCGCAAAAATGGCACCATTCAGCACAGGCATGCAATTCCTCAATGACCTGAACAGGTATGTTGAAAGGCAACAGCGTCCGATGAAGGATGACGCTGGCCACTTCTTGCGGGACGAAAATGGAAACATCCGGAAGGAGTGGGTCTCCTGTTACTGCCTCCGCAACGTATATGTGCTTCAACACGCTTGGTCATTCGGGAGCATGCAAGCATCCCGCTCCAAGCCGGGGGACTTCGCAGGTGGCGGACTTCCGGGTGAGGGTTCTTGGGTCGGCTTCTATGCTGACGCATTGCGACAATTAGGTAACGACGCGGCGACCTTGAACCATCTACAGGCGCGAATCGAGGCAACGGACGGAAAGAAGATCGAGTTCTGCACTCCGTGCAACATCGTGTTAACGGGCTGTCGAATTGCCTCAATGGGTGGCTCTTTCCCTGGACAACTCGCAGCAATCACGGGATGCAATGTGTTTGCTGCGGCCGGGGACTCGAGTGGCAGTGACGCGCCGCACTGGACGAGTGGAGGCAAGAGTGCCGAGGAGAATTCCTACCTCGGATATTCGGGGTATTACAAGTACACACCAGACGGAAGCCGGACGGTATTCGGGACCAACTTCAGTACTCTCGGAGCAGCCGGCGAGGAAGGGCTATATGGGTCAAGTATTAACCTCTGGACTGGTATTGGAGAAACGACGAAGAAGCCGTACAAGAAGGATGTGCCCTGAGGGTCACGTCAACTGCGGACTTGCGGGTTTGCTGAAGGCACCTGCCCGGCGTCTACGGTGTCCAAAGCCGCCATGCCTCGGCGTTGGGGGGGTACTTTTGGTGCTCGTTTTCTTCTGTGGATGCAAGACTAGCGTTGCTGCCCGGCGGACCGACGGGGAACTCCTGACCACGGTCCGAGCATGGTGCGCGGCCGCGCGACCAGTTTCTCTTGTGCGTGACGATCCCATTTCGGGCCTCCTGTCACTGCCCGAGTTCAATGCGCCAACGCGCCAGGCAATCACGGAACTCAAGCGCAGGGGAAATTTCGACTATGTCGGGGACTTGGCCAGCCTGGTGGTCATGGACTATCGAGTCCAGCGCATACGATCAGCCGTCGATACATTCGCTGACTCGGAGGGCTCTGTGTACGGGGAGTTGTGGGCGCTGTACGGGCCGCAATGGGAAGCACGAAGAACCAATGAGGGCGGCGTGTTTCTTGGGCAGGTCTATGACTGGATCGTCGAGAACAGAAATGCGCTTCCACGGTCACGGCTCTTGGACGAGGAAATAGCCCTTACTCAGGCGTGGCTAACCTGTGGGAAGAGGCCCTGACCTGCTATGTGGACCAAGAGCCCGTAGGAGGCCGAGCGCTGAGAGTTGCCTCTGCCCTCAGCTATCGGTCATGACTACGGCAAAGGCTCTTTGCTCCATGGGACCGGATGAAAGTCACTGTCTTCGATCCGTGTCCTTGCCCGGGGCGTACACGACCCTGCTAACCGCACGAAGATGTCTATCGCCGGTTCGGCCTACACAAGTGCCGATATTGCCTACACTTACGACGATGCCTATCAACTCACCGGCGAAGTCCGCACAGACGGTAATGCCTACAGCCAGTACTTCTACTACGACAACAGCGGCAACAGGACGAAAAAGACTTTGGGCGCAACGGACACCGTGTACGTATACAATGAGGGGGACCAGTTGACCTCGGAGACCA
>Ga0172362_10004908_pt1 | contig 11612 bp, 6 predicted proteins | sample LakKivs1_kivu2a2_FD_114534 | JGI IMG/M metagenome (GOLD analysis project Ga0172362, IMG submission 114534) | Sediment microbial communities from Lake Kivu, Rwanda - Sediment s1_kivu2a2 | ecosystem: Environmental > Aquatic > Freshwater > Lake > Sediment | place: Rwanda: Western Province, Lake...
AGATAGACAAAATAAATGGATGGCTCGGCGGCAACCTGGATAAGTTATACAACAAAATGGGTGAGTGGATGGGTGATTTCGACGAGGCAATAATAGGAAAAGTGTGTGGAAGAAAATGTGCCCCTGTGAAGAATAACACGAAGGAGATGAAATTCGACGAGGATGCCATGAGAACGACGATCCGCGCCCGTTATGGGGATATCCCTTTCGAGGACGAAGTAGACCTTGGAGTGGGGGCCAATAAAAGGTTCGAGAAGGAAAGTCTTTGCGTGTACGATCCGAAAACCGAGAAATGGAGCAGTAGGATCGACATAGTGAACGATGCCCTAGAAGAGAAAGCAACAAAACCGCAGAACATCAACAGTGGAACAGGGAAGTAAGAGTCTCAAGTAATAAGGTCCTAATCGAAACGACTTAACGATGTCTATCGACTTCAAGATACAAAACGCATGTGACCACATGATAAATTGGGAGGCCGGACAACTCCAATCCGACCGTAAGTCCGTGTTATTCTTGAAGCCGATAGCGACAACGGCCAGTTTGTCCGTGCGCATCAACAATGTCCTGCAAGACAAGTCTGATTATGTTGTCGCTGTGGACATGGAGAAGTTGTCAGCTGACCGACCGTTTTTTGTTGTCATGCATCATAAAGTCAAGAATTATCAGCCACTTATAGAGGCACAGTATGTCACGTTGTCGACTTTCTGCAGGAAGTGCCTAGGTTTGAACTACGTGGACGATATCGAGTACATGAATGGTGACGATCTTAGGACATGCAACAACGAGGAACTTCTTCTACAAATGATGGAGAAGTTCATCGTGACCAAGTCAAACAGCAATCCGTTTCACAGCTGGCTCGGGACGGGCCTTCATGAACTCATCGGCACGAAAATAACGGACAACACCGTGTTGACGGCGAGAATGACGGAACAGGTGAACAACGCCATTGAGAAGCTCAAGAACCTGCAAAGACAAGCGCAGGCATCTGGAAGAGAAATGACCCCTGGAGAATTGTTTGGAGATATCAAGGAGTTGAAGGTGACACAAGGCACGGACCCGTCCATTTTCACGATAACAGTTAGATTCACGAGCCAACGTGGACAACAGGTGGCGTACGAACTGCCGGTCTATCTGGCAGGATTCCGACGGAGGGTCGCATTCTCATGATATCCTCTCCCATCATAGAATATCCCGAAACCAATTGGCAGGCCGGAGGGCCAGATACATACCGTACCTTTGATCCTGTCATCATGATATCCGGCATCGTGCCAGTTTCGTCGATTGATGAAGAGACCGTCTATACGGTTCAACAGCGCTATCAGATTGAAAGAGACGGCGTCCTTGGAGCATGGAGTGCTTGGTCGGATTCTGGAGTGTCTGTCGGAGAAATCACTACTTCAGCTACAGAGATCCCTTGGAGCCTAGACGCCGAGGGTTTGATCGAGCCCGTCTCCGAAGATACGGTACATATTCAATTCAAGACGGTAACCAGGCGCAGAATTCTTCTCATGATCGGCCCTGTCATTGAAGAGAGCGCGGTCATCAACGTGGCCGTCATTGTCGTCGAGGAAGATGACATCACGGCATCAGCGGATGCTCCGACATCCGTACAAATGAAAAGGGCGAAGAAGTACGTCAAGATATTGGTTCCGCAAGTTGCCATCAGATTGCATGAAGACTGCGACTTCGCCGGTTGCAACTTTTACATTTCCTTGGATGCTGGTGGTGGCTCGGGATACATACGGATGAACGATGTCCTTATCACGGATCCAGATGAGTCGGAGACCGTGCAGACTACGCTCAATGTTTCAGAGTATGACGAGACCGTCGATGACCTTCATGTGAATACGGTCAAATCGAGAGCCGTCGAGAGCAGATACTATACGTTTGAGTTCACGACAACCGTGTTGACCAAGCTTATTACCGAAGGTAAGATGCCGAACATCTTCTTGGCGGACGGTTCAACTCTCAACATAGGTCAGCGGTTCTACTTCGTCGTCACGTCTACTGCTTTTGATAAGGTTCTCAACGAGGCAGTGGAGAGTTCATATTCGGTAGAACAGATGGGAACGTTCGTCGAGTATACCACAGACTACCGGTCACTGCCGACGAGATCCAGGAACGACATCTTGTTCTCGATGAGCCGTGATCTCATGGCCAACAACACGAGCGTGACGGTTGTGGCAGGCTCTGTCATCAGGGACATGATGGATCCTCTTTCGTTGGAGTTTGAACGCTTCTACGTCATACAAGATTTCATTTTCTCGGCGTATTCTTTGGATACGCTCGTCAAGTTTGATGATGCAGACGGGGATGGGTTCAGTGATCCTGTTTCGACGAGCATCGCGAAGAAGAGACTCGCCGCGGCGTTAGGAGTTCGCGACCAGATCAGTCTACAACTTCTCATAGACGAGCAGTTCGACAGGCATGCCTCGAACTTCGACATCCAACGGCACGAATCGCGTAAGTCTGTCGGCTCCGCCGTTGTTTATACCACGAGTGCTCCCCAGAACGATATCCTTATCGTCGACGGGACAGCCGTAAGCTATCCTGGCGATGTAACTCGTGGCATAGCCGCCGTAACGTTTCTTGTCCGTGGTAACTACATCATGGATGCCACGAATCTTGATCAGTACTACAACGTGTCCCTCCAGAGGTGGGAATTGACAGTCAATTTGGAAGCCAGGAATCCCGGTGCCAACGGTAACGTGCCTGCACGCAGCATCACGAGAATCGATAACGCGAACAGCCTTCTGCAGGTGACCAACAGCGAGCCAACGCTCTATGGATCAGACAGAGAGACGAACCAAGAACTTGCAAACCGAGTGAAGCTTGCAAGGTCTTCCTTCGACAGCGGAACGGAGCCCGGTTATGCTTCCGCTGCTTATGAAATACCTGGGGTGTTGCAGACCCGCGTCGAGAAGGAAGGCGACCCATTGATGATGCGGGATTATGATGAGGAGACTAAGAGGCACATCGGAGGGAAGGTCGATATCTATATCAAGGGATCTAATCTCGTTCAGACGATCGACCAGTTGGCATTCAAGTACGAATACCCGACCGACACGTACGGCAACAAAGTTGGCGAGCAGTTCGACGTGGCGGACGCGTTGTCCTTCCGGTTCAGGTGCAGGAACTCGAAGGTCAGCGAAAGCAGTCCCATAGTCATAGTACATCAAGTCCGGAACGTCACGCGCGGCAGGGACTACGATTTGACCAACCTGGAGATAACGAGCGACGGCAACACCATTATTCTCGCGTCTTCTTTGGCAAATCGCGCCATAGGTCTGGCGACCATGGACGTTGTCGAGATCGATTATCGCTACCGTAGTTCGAACATGCTCGTCCTTGGAACGCAGCCGGTAATCTCTATCGACCAAGTGACGGATTCTTCAGGTACGGTCATAGATACGTCGAAGTATCGATTGATTAAATTGGAAGATCCTCTTACGACAGGCAATTCTAACATAGCCAAAGACGCGATACAGTTCTTGTTCGATGAGGGAGACGAGATAGAGGAGTTCGTGCAGATCACCGGCGAGACACACGACATGCTCTTGAACACCAATGCGCGTCTTTTGTTCAAGGGAGTGGATACGGGCACGATTGCCGTCTCGAATCCTTCGGACCCGACCGAGGTCTACGTGAAAGATGTCGACTACGCCGTGGTGCTCGGTAACGAGACGGAATACACGTATCTGGAACTCCTACCGCATGGGAAGATACGCCACGGAGACCAGGTCAACGTGGACTACCAGGCTGCAGCCAACTTTAACGTGACCTATACGGTAAACTCCGTCATAGGTCAAGTCGCTTCCAAAGTGGCTGAAATGAGGCATGCCTGCGCTGACGTGGTCGTGAAGCAGGCCGTCGAGAATGCCATCGACATGGCATTCAAAGTGGTGCGTAGAGTTGGCGTAGACAAGACCATACTTAAGTCCCGCGTCCAACGGACGCTTGCCAACTACGTCCGCCGGCTAAAGATGGGGGACACTCTTACGCAGGATGACGTCATCAATATAGTCCGCGGTGTGGACGGTGTGAAGAGCGTGCAGATGCCGCTCACCAGGCTCATGAAGAGGAACAACTCATTCATTTCGCTCGATGACATTGGGGCGCCAGGATTTGAGGTGTACCATCGCACGGGTGGCGCCGGCGTGACCTCTTATCGGACCGTTTCCAGTGTTTTGGAGTACCGTACGACGGACAACGGCGGTCCTGAGAACTTGTTCAGAGGGATATACGAAGATAGCAGGCCACTCATGCTAGTCTCCGATCCGACGCTGGTCGGTATGGGTGCAGGCAGGGCGTACATACAGGCGGATGGCCGCATCATCGTCAGCACCACCGACGGACGTCCTCCGCAAGACAAAAGATACCGTGTGTCGTACTTCGCGTACTACGCGGCCGACGAGAACGTGGTAGACGATGTGCTGGCAAGCGAGATGGAATACCTTGTCGTCGACGCTCTCAGTACGAAAAACATCGAGATAATCGACGGTCGCATCGTGAAAAGAGGTCTCTAAATGGCCAAGAATCTGGGCAGCGGCGTTTCCACGACGTATGAAGGTATGGGATACGCCTACAACAAAGTCGTTTTCCAGCAGGGAAAACCGATCCTCGACGCCGAATTGAATCTTGCGCAGGAATTGCAGGAGATTCTCACTCAGCGCTCCACGGCGCATCTGCCGTCGGGATGGATGAGCTATCGCCCGTATTACTGCTCGGCTAGTATCGAGAATGGATTCTACACGCAGGATCCGGAAGGCGCCAAGCCTGAAGTGGCCCTCGTGAACGGATGGCCCGTCTACGTGACGAACACGGGAACCCCACTGACACACGTGAACAGGATCGACCTCAGCGATACGATACTGCGCTCGGGGTCCCGTACGGACGGCGTATTCTTGGAGGTCTGGAGGGCCCTGCTCTCCCCACCGGACGGAGGCGACGACACAGCGAAACCCCAGCCCATCGTGAAGCTGGCCGACCTCAAGTCAGTTCATATGTACGACGAGAACCTTGGGTGGGCAATCGGAGAGAACGGCGTCGTATTGAAGACCATCGACGGTGGAGTCAACTGGATTTCCGTAAGCCCTCCGGTCAATGCAAACTTCAACAGGGTACGCTTCCTCGATACCTTGAATGGCTATGCAGTAGGCGACGGTGGCGAGATCATGAAGAGCAACGACGGTGGAGACTCTTGGATACGGCTCGCGACGCCGACGACCGAGGATTTGAACGATTTGGCAGTGATGAGCGCCACGGGCATATGCGCCGTCGGTGACAATGGCACCGTCCTTCTTTCGATAGACGGAACGAACTTCTCAGTAATCTCCGAGACGTCTGGGGTTACTGCAGATCTTAGGGGTTTGACATTCTTCGATACGCACGTCGGATGGGCCGTCGGTGCCGCAGGGACGCTCATCATCACCAAGGACGGCGGGCTTACGTGGGAAGATCAGACGGTGACGGACATGAGGACTAGCCTCAAGGTTACGTCCAACTTGAGTTCGATCGCGTTCTTCAACCTGAACGACGGTCTTATCACCGGAGATGCCGGCCTCATATTGAGAACGACGGACAGTGGATATACATGGGCATCGATGTCCGACCGGATATGGACAGGCACCGAGTATACGTCTCTCGCGGACTTGTATCCGACGAGGGCAACAGATTTGAACCGCGTGGTGGTGCAACGGGACTCCCCTTTGTGGTTCACGATCGCAGTCTATCCGGACAGTCGGAACTATTTCACGAACATCAGATACAGAATCTCACCGTTGGGCTATCCGAACTCGCTCGTACTGGACTTCCAAGGCGTGCAGGACGGCATAAGCTACATCCATGTCCTGGATCTTGACCTTTATGCCACGGCCGAGGATTTGAAAGACGCAATCAACGCTATCCTCAGCCCATACCTGGCGTCGGATGCACCGCTGCCGGATGATGAGCGAGCCAAAGTTCGAGTCTTCGAGGCTACGGTATCCCTTGGAGCACCGTCTGATTTCAGACCGACGAGTGGCAGCATCACGAGCCTGGTGCCGGCAAAAATCAGCTTCTCCGTGGAAGACAGAGTCTGGATACTCGGAGACTATGGCATGGTCCTCTGGACGGCGAATAGCGGTTCGAAGTGGGAGATCCTGGATGTAGGTACGGGTTTCGATCTCTTTGATGCCAGCTTCGTAGACAGCACGCTCGGATGGATCGTGGGCGGTGAGGGTTTCATCTACAAGTACGACCCGGCTCATACTTCCGGAGAGCAGGACAGTGACCTCGAAGCCCGTACAAAGGGCAGGATATACCCTGAGGGTAACGTATTGTCCCAGGCCGAGGGCTACCTCACTGACAACATGATCAGCCCACAGGTGTTGGTCGAGACGACCAAGCGCGTCCAAATACAGTACCGGATACGTATCGTCGAAGGCGTCGATCCGTTCTCCTTCCCTGAGTCGGGTCTCGGACTTCCTTACGTGAAGAGCCTTGGTCCGAATGCAGACGAACAGACGGCTGGAGGGTATTCGTTCGAGAATACCGGTGATGAAACAGGCGATTATGGTCTGTGGAGATCAAAGTGCCGTAACACGGTGGACGGCCACTCTTGGGCTATTCCGATGTTTCTAGTGACCCGCCGGAACTCCGCTCCGTTCAACGTGGACACGAATATCAATGGATCCACGTATTACGAGTTCAATGCGATACGGCCAGATGGTTATACATACCAGCGGGTCGTCGATGACGATGTCGTGGACGTGAGAAGGATGATCATCGTCAACTCGTACAGCCACCTGCTCGAGAAGAACCTTGGCAAGCTGCTCTCGAACACGCTGCGTACGAATCTCACGGATAAGGACCAGCAAGGCCTGCAGTACGGTACGTCGATCCTTGCGGCCGACACCTATGAGGGCGTCAACGCTATCACGAATCTCGTGTCGGGCGCGGTAACATCGGCTGCTGTGATACGGCCACAGGTCAAGACACTTGATCCGAATATCGTCATCACGGAGGCCGAACTTACCTTTGGACCGCTTGACCGTGCGCTTTTCCATAACGACCGGTCCTATTACAAGGCGATCGTCATTCGGGATGGAAATCCAACCGGGGAGCCTGTACTCGGTTCGTGGGAAGGACTTGGCACGGCTACTGTGAAGTTCACGATTGACGACGACTTCGTCCCTCAAGGCGGAACCTTGAAGGGAATACAGTACCAGTTCACGGCGCAATATCTTGATTACGCCGGCATCGGGTTGTCGCACGTGCCACAGGATCCGGTTTCGGTCAAGTATCGTGCGTCCGACACAGACAGTACGCAGACTTATTGGTTCAACTCCACGAAGGCCTTTGGCACTTCCCGCGTCCTTGAGACCATGACCGAGGAGTTGGACGGATATCCGGATTATGTCCTGGCATGGTCCGCCCATGAGGTCCAGGACAACGTGGAAGATGAGGCGCTCTACGAACTTGCTGGAAGCGGAGCGAGAGATACTTCAGATTGGAAGCGGAGTTTCTCGAAGTATGGCGGCCAGCAATTCAGGGGGAGCTTCGTAGAATACCATCATTTCTTCAAGAACGAAACAGCCACCAACATCGTTCGTGTCCCGAAGAATCTGAACGGTTACTCGGTATTCGCGGTGCGCAAGATCTCCAACGTCGTGAGCGGGGCCGAGTATAAGATATCCGCCGCCTACGCCGCCGACTTGAGCATGGTCGACAGGGAGACCATAGACGCCACGCTCCACACGGAGAACCTCGTTGTCCATACAGACGAAGCCTTCACGGTATCGGCGGACGCCATCGTTGAGGTCACTTGTGAAGCGCTCGTACAAGCATCAGACTTCGGCGGAACTTCCCCCGATATCGGGATAACGGTCGCCAACCGGGGAGAAGTCCAGGATGCTCTTCGTACTTCCCTTACCAGCAATATCCACGTTGCATCAAGGGGTATGGGAGGTTTGTATGTCGGTATACTTTACCCGATGACGTTTACAACGCTCACGAATCAATTCCCGATCGACTTCGCTAATGCGACAGTACCGGGCCTCAATGCTGGTACTATCCTAGGTTTGTCATCGATGAGTACCAAGACCTCGGCTCAACAGTTGTACATCTGGTACAAGTCGAATGACCCTGGCAAGGACTACTTCACGGTCATGCCGGTGGCTACGGTCGACGGTCTTGGTACCAGTGCCATCACGGTCTATTTGTCGCCGGAAAAGTCCATCAATGCTGGTACAGTGCTTGTGCCGTTGCTCGTGAAGCTGGCGACAGTGCCTGACCCGTCCGGGAACCCTTTGGCGTACGCCTTCTACAGGTACCGGCCTGTCCAGACGGTCGGCAGCCTGCCAGAGGAGTTGGTTGTTGAGATTCTCAAGTGCTCGGATTTCGTCTACGTCACGAACCTTGGGACGGGATCCAGCAATCTCATCAAGGGCGTGCCGTACGAGATACCGGCGGAGCAGATCGCCGTGAACGACGATACCGTGGTCGACGACAACTTTTTCTCGAACATCGATGATATGAACTTCGAGGAATACAACGTCGACACCGGTTTCGTGAAGCTGCCAGCTCTCATCTCGAATTACGTGGGCGACGACGTGACGCTTTCGGCACCGAACAATGTCGGAGACAGAATTGGAAGGACATTCTACACGGCTTGTGACACGGAGATATACGCGGAGGGTGAGAGCATGTCCATCAGCACTCCTCGTAAGATCTTTGTGCCCATGCTGGCCAGAGTACGGTCCGCAGTGACATCACCGATCGTGCGCGGCGAAGTGGTCCTGCTCGTCGCCTCGAAGGTATACAAGGCGCGAACGGACAACTTGGCGGGATATTTCACGGACGAGAACGAAGAGTACGCGTCAGGTTATACGGAGGAAGCCAAGACGGCGATATGCGTCTACCGCTTGACGAACAAGCCTCTCGTAAGGAAATAAGATGCTCCGGACGAACATTGCATCCGAGCGCCGGAACGCCGATGGCACTGTCGATTATGTAGTCGATTTGGGTGCTGTTGTTTGGAACGATCGCATCGTCGACATCGGTAAACTTATCATCCCGATCCGCTCTCAAGTTCTTTTCTCGTTGCCGGACGAAGCAGGTAAGTACGCCATCGTCAACGCATACTACGGCGTCGAGAAGGGCATTTTCGTGTTCGACCGTGTCTCGGTCCATGATTCCTTCGTTGGATCCTCTTCCTCACGCGCCATACCTAACTTGTTGCCCCTCGCACAATTTGTGGTCAAGGAGAGTCTTGGCTCAAACGTCGTCATGCGGGTCAACGAATACTCGAGGATGTCAACGTTTTCTATCAGTGACGGTGGAGAAACCGGCGACCAAGGTCTTCAAGGACCTCTCGGAGAGACCGGTTGGGTGGGGATGAGTGGGTCCCAGGGAATTACAGGTGCCGAAGGTACAGGAGGTCTTACAGGACAATCAGGAGCGACTGGCGTCGGGGCACCAGGTGTGCAAGGTGTGCAAGGTTGCACCGGCGTCTACCCCGATACGAAGCTCAGACTCTATTTGAAGTTTAAGACGGTCGACGATATTCAAACTGATTACTCCATGTACCAACAAGATTGTGAGTGGTTGGTTACCGGTATGGGAGTCACGGGCTCCGAAAGTCTTTCATTCTTCACGAAGGAAAGCGGGATAGTAGATAGTTGTCATTCCGTGACCTACAACGGAGACATGTCCTTCTATTATTGCGGAGACTACGTGGACTTCTCCGGCTACACGGGCGTCATTCAAGCTTGGGTGCGTGTAGACATCCAACCGGAGTCTGACTTCACATACACGGGAGTAGCGGGACTTACCGGTGCGCTTCGGTTCACGGAGCATTGCGGGTATTTCCCAGAATCCTGGCTTTGGTACATGGACGGAGCCGAGGTCTCGACGTCGAAGATATTCACTCGGAAGGTGCTCACAGGCGAGCATCTCGTGAAACTTCGTTGTTCGAATGCCGCGGGATATATGGACAAGACCAAGTTGATAACGATGCCTTAGGAGTGAGTGATGGCAACGGCGGATTTCACAGCGACCAATAGAGTGGGCGACGGATGGGTAACCGTTTCGTTCACGGACGCCTCCACGGGCACGATCCTGTCACGCAAGTGGATACTCGGTGACGGTACCACCGTCGATGGCAACTTGACCACCCTCGATCATGACTACGGTCCGGGTACTTATGATGTCACCCTCGTCGTGCAAGACTCGACGACCCAGGATTCCAAGACAAGGACAGGGTACATCGTGGTGAACGAGATCCATTCGCATCCGTCTTTCGTGATAGCGGAAGGACTCAGCTACACCAACGATGAATATTGGAAGTTCGCGCTCGACTCAGAGTTACGACTTACCTACACCGATAAGAACTACATCCACAGATCGGCATATCCTGTCACCACGATCGGCAAGTGGACTTTGGTAGAATTCCACGCCGGCGCCAGCAACATGTACGCAGCTACCTACTCGACCGTACGGAGGAAAGTCGATTCCATACTCATGGTCAACCCGAGCCCCCCAGTGCTCTCGGAGAATTCCTTCTACGTGCTTCCGAACAGTTCAATGAAAATCGATGAACTGAAGATATGGGAAGGCGAGAAGGATTTGAGAGAGTACTACTACCAAACACGTGCGGCAGCCGGGAGACTTGGATAATAATTAATAGTGTGATTGCTAACAACAGAGAAATTTTCATGTCAATAAAAATACAAGCCAACCAAGTCGTCGGAGTGAAACCGATGGGGGTCGCTTTCACGGCCAATGTTTTGTTTGGGGACTACACCTCGTTTTTGTGGGATTTTGGGGATGGACAAACCTCCACGCTCATGAATCCGGAGCATACATATACGACGGCTGGATACCATACTGTTGTTCTGACGGCGACAGATACAGAGTCTAATGTGGAGACGGTCATTGAACGCGGTTTGATACGAGTTGGGGAAGTGTCGTTTCAAGCGACTCCGAGTACGCCAAGTGAAATACCCGTGTCTGTTTCGTTCACGAATACAAGTTTCGCACCAACGGGGTATGAATTTACGGATTGGTCTTGGGATTTCGGAGACGTGACCATTGGATCCGGTGCCACAGGACCGAGTCATATCTACGGGGAGTATGGTAGATATAACGTGTTTTTGTCTGCAAGGATGATAAAAATATGATTGATATCATTGTACCTGTGTGTAATCATTCCGATTATTTGGATGTCTGTCTAACCTATTTACGTAAGAGTACTTCCGACTATCGAATTATAATCGTTGATGCGGGAAGTGATCGCAAAACCGCTAACTTTTTAGATTCTGTTAAAGATGCGACAATTATTCGAGGAGATAGGAGACTGAATTTTGCCCAAGCATCTAATCTAGGAATACAAAACAGTTCAACAGATTTTGTAGCATTGTTAAATACAGATGTCATAGTATCAGAGGGATGGTTATCAAAACTAGCCAGGTATTTGACAAGTGATGATAAACTTGTTTTAGTGTCTGCAGCAAGTAATCTTCAGCGTGAAATTTGCGGGTATTGTGGATATGCAAACAGCACTCTTGATGATATTCTTCCAAACATTGATAACATGTATACTTACATGTCAAAAAATAACGAAAGATTTAAAC
>Ga0172362_10004909_pt1 | contig 11609 bp, 9 predicted proteins | sample LakKivs1_kivu2a2_FD_114534 | JGI IMG/M metagenome (GOLD analysis project Ga0172362, IMG submission 114534) | Sediment microbial communities from Lake Kivu, Rwanda - Sediment s1_kivu2a2 | ecosystem: Environmental > Aquatic > Freshwater > Lake > Sediment | place: Rwanda: Western Province, Lake...
ACGATGAGCAGGCGAATAGAATGTTGTCGCGAGCGATGCGCAGCCCGTGGAGGCTTTAGGATTTACGATTTATGATTTGAGATTTTAGATTTGAGATTGATAAGGGGCGGAACATGAAAAACCGAGTGTATAAAAATTGCGTAACTTTACTGCTTGCTGCAGCTCTCTGTTTAGCATTGGGAGCTGAAGCGAACGCAGAACGGGTGACTTTGACGGGAAGCGACTTGTCGGCCTGGCGCGCCCTGATGGGACAGTGGCAGGTTGTGGGTGAAGCGTTTACGGACCCGTCGAATGAAAAGATGCTGAGCACGAAGCCGGGGGCGGGTGTCATCTTCAACGGGCCGGAGGGCAGAACTTCGAACCTTCTCAGCAAGGCCGAGTTCGGCGACGTCAAAGCCCATATCGAATTTATGATTTCGAAAGGCTCGAATTCCGGCGTGTATTTCATGGGCCGGTACGAGATTCAAATCTACGACAGCTTCAGCGTCGAGAAAGGCGAATATCCCGGCATCGAATGCGGCGGCATTTACGAGCGATGGGATGAAAACAGGAATCCCAAGGGTTACGAGGGTCATTCGCCGCGAGTAAACGCGTCGCTGGCCCCGGGACGGTGGCAGACGTTCGATGTGATTTTTCGAGCGCCGCGTTTAGACGAGGCGGGACGAAAAGTTACTAATGCGCGGTTCGAGAAGGTCCTTCACAACGGCATAATCGTTCACGAGGACGTGGAGCTTACCGGACCGACGCGGGCCGGCACATATAACGACGAGAAAGCAACCGGGCCGCTCATGCTACAGGGCGACCATGGGCCGGTGGCGTATCGCAATATCTGGATAGAACCTGCCGGGCCGAATCCTTTCTTCGCGATGGATACGGCAACGAAAGACGATAAACACCAAACCGCAAAAGAGCAGGTCGAAATAATCAGGGAATTAGGCTACGCCGGCATCGGTTGTACGGCGGGAAAAGAGCTTGGCGAAATGGCAAAGGAGCTGGATAATAACGGCCTGAGACTTTTTACCGTCTATCTCGGCGTCAACATTGACCCTGATCAGCCGAAATACGGGCCGGAGCTGAAAGAAACGATTGAAGTGCTGCGGGGCCGCAATGCGATGCTGTGGCTGTTCGTTCTAAGTAAGCAGCACAAACCTTCCTCCCCTGCCGGCGACGAACGGGCGGTTGAAATCCTCCGGGAGGTCGCGGACATAGCTGCTGAAGCCAACGTTCGAGTGGCGCTCTATCCTCATACCGGATTCTGGGTCGAACGGGTGGAGGACGCCGTCCGCGTGGCGAAGAAGGTGGGCCGCAGCAACGTCGGCGTGACTTTCAACCTGTGTCACTGGCTCATGGTCGATGACGAGAAGAACGCAGGGTCGCTTACAAAATTGGCGATGCCGCATTTGTTCGTAGTTACAATAAACGGCGCCGACAGCGGCGGCAAAGACTGGAAAACTCTGATTCAAACCCTGGATCGCGGTACATTCGACATACGAAGCTTTCTCAAAACACTCAGAGATTCAGGCTACACCGGCCCGATAGGATTCCAGGGCTACGGCATAGGCGGCGACGCCCGCGAGAACCTCAAGCGAACAATGAGCACCTGGCATGAACTGAATAAATAGTAATGACTGGTTTATTCCACCGTCGGGCAAATAAAGTCGTGCATTTCCGGCTCTCTTTGTTAATATGGAAACAAAGGATACATTCTAAGGTTATTTTTAATAAGGGATTGAAACAAACAGGTGAATGATGGAAACGCTCAAGCTGTTGCGTGATTATTTTCCGATGGCGGTCTTTACCGGCAAGTGCCTCGTGTTCATCAGCGAGGACTGGCGGGTGGAGCTGACGGAGCATAAAGAAAGTGATTTTACGAAGACTAAGGGATCGCCTTCTATAATACGCGTCAGGATCTTCAAGCGTACGCTGGAAGGCGATCTTATTCCGGGGCATTACGAAGATTTCCAGCTTGCCTCATTGGGCGAGCTTGCCGAGCAGATTGAAAAATACGTGCAGTTGGCGATCGGCTCAAACCTCCGCGAGAAGATTGAGTAGTGGGCATACGGGATTTTGCACGTTTTATTTACCACCGTGACAGCCCTGTGGGCTAATCGGCGGTATGGGGGTAAACATGGGTATGAGTAAACTGAAGATAGAAGAGCACAATGAAGGCGTTGTTTTTATGGCAAAGATCGTGCCGGGCAGCAGCGGGCCGACTCGGATTTGCGGATTGCTCGATGATATGTTGAAAATAAAGGTCTCGGCTGCGCCGGAAAAAGGCAAGGCGAATCAATGCCTGATAAAGTTTTTGTCCAAGCAGCTCGGCGTGAAAAAGAATGCCGTTAGTATCATTTCCGGCGAAAAAAGCCCCATCAAGCACGTGAAGGTTGTGGGCATAACCTCCGATATGCTACTGAAGAAGCTGAATTTAGCTGAACGGAACGTCCACGAATGACCGACCAATCTACATTCGAGCCGCAAACAGGTGTGGATGAGACATCACTGATGTACATGCTGCGGCTGGCGGGGCCGATGGTTGTCACAACTGTTTCCTTCACGATTATGCAGTTCGTGGACAGGTTCATGGTCTCGCGTCTGGGGACAAATGCGCTGGCCGCGATTCTACCGGCGGGATTCGCAAGCTTTTTGCCGAGCGGCCTCGTCATTGGTGCGATGACAAGCCTGAACACGTTTGTAAGTCAAAGCCTGGGCCGGGGTGATCGCAAGGCCTGCGCGAATTACTACTGGCAGGCGCTGTATATAGGACTCGCGTATTTTGTTGCCGTAATTGTCGTCATGTGGCCAACGGCACCATGGATATTCAGGATGATGGGCCAGCCGCAGGACATCATCGAAATGGAAGTGATTTATCTTCGCATTATGCTCTACGCCCACGTCCTGGCGGTGGTTAACTGGTCGAGCAGCCAGTTCTTCATGGGTATCCACAGGCCGATTATCACGATGTTTTCATCGCTGGTCGGGCAGGTGGTCAATATTGCAGCCAATTACATCCTGATTTTCGGCAAGCTTGGGGCGCCGGCTATGGGGATTGCCGGAGCAGGCTGGGGCACATTCATCGGAATCGGTGTGGCGGCCGGCATCAACATTACCGTGTTTTTAGGCCCAAGAATCAACGCAGCCTTTGGATCCAGGCACACCTTGAATATTAATCTTGATAAAATTGTCAACCTGCTGAAAGTGGGCCTTCCCGCCGGGTTCGATTTAATGGTGAACGTCGCCTTCTGGGGCGTTATTTTAGTAGCACTGGTGGGTCAGTTCGGCACCGAATCGCTGGCGGCCACAAGCGCCGTTCTCGCCTTCACGAGCCTTACGATTATGCCCGTTGTTGGCATGGGAACGGCGTTGACGGCGGCGGTGGGAAAAACAATCGGCCAGGGCAAAAAAGACGTGGCCCTGAAGCAGACGAGCGTTTGCCTTAGAATTTCACTGGTTTATATGGGGCTTGTGGGGATTTGCCTGTTTATATTCAGGGATTCCCTGATGGCTTTCTGGACCATCGATCCGGCCAAAGATAAGGCCGTTATTGACGTGGGGTCAAATATCCTGATTTGCGCTGCGTTGTACCAGGTTTTCCACGCCGCGCGGACGATTTATACAGGCTCTCTGCGGGGGGCCGGCGATACGATTTGGCTGGCTGTCGTTTCGGGAATCGGCGCGGTCTTTATATTAGGAGCGGGCGGTGCGATTATTGCGGCATTATTTCCATCGCTCGGGGCGATGGGGCCGTGGATTGCGGCCATGGTCAGCATTATTTTGGCCGCCTGGGCCAACCGCTGGAGATTCAAAAGCAAACGATGGATGGATATCGACTTATTCAGCCGCCGCCCGGTAGGAGTAACGATGCGTGACGGAGCAGCGATGGAATAACGCTGCTGCGGTCATTCTTCGAGCCTTCGCAGATTGATGTTGCGAACAGCCCCGGCGGTCTGCCAGGTGGCGATGCCCAGTGGCTGGGACAGGTCAACTTCGGCACGGGTATCGATTTTTCGGCCGGTTATGTCTATATCGACGAGTGGTTCTTCTCCTTCCTCCCGGAGCCATGCCTGTATGCGGTTGGGTATGACGCGCAGGCGGACGTTGTACCATTTGCCGTTCTCGAAGGAGACAAACCGGGTCGTCTCATTATTGGCTGCGTCGTAATAGTCGATATTTGACAGCCCGCAGAGCGAGCCGCCCCAGCCGCCGAGAATCAGCGAGCAGCAATTCTCATTGACGGGAAACGTTAATCCGCAGAAAAAGTCGCTGCCGGAAACCCGCATTGCTTCCAGCATGATTTCATAGTTCATGCGAACCAGCGGGCCAGCCCAGGTTATGCCGGTCATGTCGTTGCCCTGTTCGAGGTAAATGCTGCCGTCATTTACGTAGACCTTGCCCTGTCCCCCGAAATCGGTAATTTTCCAATTTCCCAATGTTTTGCCGTCGAAGAGACTTATTTCGGCCTGTGGTGCAGGCTGCCTTACTTCCGGCTCAATTGCGGTTTCTTTGAGACTTCCCTGATGACACGCCCCTACAATGAAGACGCCGAGAAATAACAACGTTGCCAATAGCATGTTGCGTCGAGTGTAAGGTTTTGGAGCAGGCACAAAACAAAACAACAAGGCGTCTATGAAAGTATTTTTAGTAACCATCATATTTCTCCCATCATCAAAGAATAGCATTGAAAAAACGTTCTTAAAGTATATAATATTATCAAACTATGAAAAAGATTTTTTCGGCAACAATATTTATTTTGGCTCTCATACCGGCAGCATTCGCTCGGCGGCAGGCACCGCTGGCTAACGAAGGCAAGGCGGGTTTGTACGCCAGGTCTATTGAACAGGTCCTTCGGCTCGGAGATGACGAAGTCGATCTGGCAACAGCCGTTTTAATTTCCTCGGAGCTGTGGAGTGATCACTGGAGTGAAATAGTAAATGGTCGGATATACCTGTCGATACTGGATGATATGGCCACGGAAATTCGCGAAATGCTGGACGCGGAGAGACTGGGGACTGACTTTAATGCGATCCGGATAATGAACGAATACCTATTTGATAAGCAGGGATTCAAGTCGATTTCAGAAGCAACCGACCCGAACAGCCTGTTTTTGCACACCGTTATAGATAAAAAAGAGGGATATTGCCTGGGTTTGTCCGTTCTTTATCTTTCCATTGGCGAACGGCTCGGCCTTCCTTTATACGGTGTTGTTGTGCCGGGGCATTTTTTTGTCAGATACGACGACGGGCGAGTACGATTCAACATCGAAACCACCAGCAAAGGTGGAAACGCACCCGACGAGCACTACATAAAAAAATTCAAAGTGCCGAGACTTAACAATCGGAGCATTTATTTGAAAAACCTGAGTAAGATTCAGACGCTGGGCTGCTTTTTCAACAATCTTGGTAACAGCTACAGTGACGTCGGCGACATAGACTCTGCGCTGATTGCGTTTGAGCGCGCCGTTGAGATTAATCCGACGTTATCCGAATCTCGTGCCAATCTGGGAAACATATACCTCAAAAAAGGACAGGTGGCGCAGGCGATCAACGAATATAAGGCCGCCCTCGATATTAATCCAAATGACGCCAAGACGCACAACAATCTCGGCAACGCGTACACACAGCGCGGCTCATTAAGCTACGCAGTTTCTGAATACACGCGAGCAATCGGATTGGATCCCAACTTTATAGATGGATACAAGAATCTCGCCCTGGTTTACAGTAAACAGGAAAGGTATGGCCGGGCAATAGCGGAACTGAAGAAGACGATTGTTCTGGGATTGGCGGACGCCGGCTGCTATAGCCAGTTAGGCGATATTTATAGCCAGATGGGCGACCATGAGCAGGCAATAACTCAATACAAGAAGGCGTTGGAAATAAAACAGGATTTCATCGAGGCTCATTACGGCCTTGCAATTTGTTACAACAAGCTGGGGATGGTCGAGGACGAAATCTGGCAGTACAAGAAGATTCTTGCCATAAAACCTGATATGCTGTCCGCCTTGGTCAATCTGGGTAACGCCTATTTCGGGCAGAATAAGTACAATGTGGCCATTGAGCATTATAAAAAAGCTGTTTTATTAGAGCCACGAGAACCAATGGTCTATTACAACCTCGGGGCGGCATATTCCAACAATGAGGATTACGAGCAGGCGGTGGCTGCGTATCTGAAGGCCGTGGAGATTGATCCGGCAATTGGCGATGCGCATTATGGGCTTGCCTTTGGTTTTTATCAATTAAAGAAGTATGACCTGGCCTGGAAACATATCAAAATAGCACAGAATTTAGGTGTGGAAGTAACAAAAGAACAATTAGACGCCATTAAAAGCAGGTTGTAATTTAATCTCTTATTCGAAAGGAAACAAATGAGCACGACCTCGACAAAAACATCAATTATAATAATTATTATCGTGTCATTGTTACTGAGCCTTTGCGGCTGCTGCTGCGAAAACCACAATAGCGGTGGGAACAGCCTGAAACTTGGCGGCATTTATCAGGCTGTTTTAGGAGGTGCTCTTATTGGCGGCATAGTAGGCTATCAGTCTGATGAGACGGGTGAAGGTGTCGCCGTAGGGGCTGCTATTTGTGGTGTTGGGGAACTCCTCAGACAGACAGACGAGCTGGCTCGTAAAGAAAAAAAACATAAAGAGCAGGAAAATGAATGCACCGAGCCGGTCATTGTTGAAATCCATAACAGCAACGGCTCGATAACCCCCGTTAAGCTCAAGAAAGAGAATTCTCATTATATCGGCCCAAAAGGCGAACGCTACGAAGAGTTGCCAACTGAGGAGCAGCTTAAACCAATCTACGGATTATAATTCCCAGATTCTCTAATCCGGTATGTACGGCGTGAAATAGCCGTCGCTCTTTCCATGCACATTGGGTGAGCGTCTGAAATTATTATCGTACGAGGGATTGATATGTTCAAGAAACTAAATGAAAGACCAGCGGCTCTATCGTACGGTATATCTTTAGTGCTGCTTAGCGCCGCCGTATATACTGCAACCGCGCAAGCCGAGGCGGCCATAAAGCCGATCGAGCTCCATCCGGAGAATCCGCATTATTTTCTTTGGCGGGGAAAACCAACGGTGCTGATAACGTCAGGGGAGCATTACGGGGGCGTGCTTAACCGGGATTTCGACTACGGTAAGTACTTCAAAACCCTCGAATCGCTCGGCTTTAATCTTACCCGCACTTTCAGCGGCGCTTACTGCGAGCCTTTCGGGGCATTCGGGATTCAAAATAACACGCTGGCTCCGGCCCAGGGCCAGCTAATCTGCCCATGGGCCAGAAGTGAACAGCCAGGTTACTCCAACGGCGGCAATAAGTTTGACCTGACAAAGTGGGACCCGGCTTATTTTCAGCGCCTGCGGGACTTTGTCAATGAAGCAGGCAAACGCGGCGTCGTGGTAGAATTGGTGCTGTTCTGCCCTTTCTACGAAGATATTATGTGGAAGCTCAGTCCGATGAACGCCGTCAACAACATTAACGGCATAGGCAAGATGGCGCGCACCGAGGTCTATACACTCAAGTATCCCGACTTATTGGCCGTGCAGGATGCAATGGTGCGCAGGATAGTCAAGGAGCTGAAGGATTTCGATAATCTCTATTATGAAATCTGCAACGAGCCATACTTCGGAGGAGTCACGCTCGAATGGCAGGCGCACATCGCCGATACCATCGCTGAGGCCGAGGCCGATTTGGAAGTTAAACATCTGATAGCCCAGAACATTGCCAATAAATATCAGAAGATTACCGAACCCAATCCGCAAGTTTCCATTTTCAACTTCCATTACGCCAAGCCCCCTGATACCGTTACTGACAACTATGCCCTGAACAGGGTGATCGGCGACGATGAGACGGGATTTGCCGACAGCGAGCCTAAGCCGTATCGGCTCGAAGGCTGGGATTTCATTATTTCCGGCGGAGCGGTTTACGACAACCTGGACTACTCATTCTGCGTCGGTCATGAAGACGGCACGGCAGCAATCAACGCCCCCGGCGGTGGCGGAGCGGTCCTGCATGAACAGCTAAAAATTCTCAACAGCTTTATTAACAGCTTCGATTTCATCAGAATGAAGCCGGACAACTCGGTCATCAAGGGCGGAATACCAGCCAAAGCAACAGCTCGCGCGCTTGCTGAGCACGGCCGGGCATACGCCATCTATATCAATGGCGGCAGCGAGGCGCAGTTGCAGGTGGAGCTGCCGAAGGGCAGATACACGGCCGAATGGCTGAATACAAAAACCAGCAAAATCGATATGAACGAAACATTCGACCACTCCGGCGGCAATCGAACGCTTGCATCACCAAAGTACGAAGATGATATCGCCCTTCGCATCCTTCGCTCGGATTAAGTTTGCCCGGCCACAAATTCGCTACCAGATTTCGGATGCTGGACCATTGATATCCGACTATAAAACAGTAATTGGCGTTTACGCTGACGTAAAGCCTCAAAAGCTATAAAATCCTTGATATTGCCGTACCAATCTTATATATTCTTTGCAGAATTGATGAAATGATTAATTTTCTGCGGAGCAATTGTGTGACGTGGATTCCTGCTTTTGTGGGACTATTTGGAAGAAACTGATATAATGAAAAAAATGGAGGTTTTCACTGTGCCGCCTGGTAAAGCCATATTTTCGATAGTGTTTATCAGCATGATTTTGGGCAATTTGAGCGCTCAGCAGGCAGATTCGGATGACATCTCGGCATATTATGGATTCGAGGAAATAGAGGTCATCAAATTGGACTGGGGAATCCAGAACCTTCGGGTGGCCGATTTTAATGGCGATGGCCGAAATGACATTGCCCTTTCGAACAATAGAAGGGCCAGAATCGAGCTGCTTTTGCAGAAAGAAGCTATCGGACCGGGTGAGAAGGATTTCTCGATCGATCCCAACGACGTAGATATTAATGTCATCAACCCGCCAACCAGGTTCGAGCAGCAAAGCATTGCCGTATCCGAAAAACTGCAAAGCCTGGTCTGTGGGGATTTAAACTCGGACGGACGAACTGATCTGGCTTACTATGGTGAGCCTAAAGCTTTATACGTGCTGCTGCAAAAGACTAAAGAGGACACAACTGACAAGTCGATATCGGTGAGCTGGACGGCAAAGAAAAAGATCAATATTGATGACGGCCTGCCGACGTCCAATGCGCTGGCATGCGCCGATTTGAATAACGACGGGGCCGACGATTTGGCCCTGGCCGGCCGCGACAGCATTTACATCATCGTCCAGGAAAAAGACGGCTCTTTGTCCGAGCCGGTGAAATACCCCACATCCGCACAAACCCTCGGCGTCGAAATCGGTGATTTGAACGGCGACAATATCAACGACCTTATTCTTGTTACGAACGACATGGAAAAGCCGCTTCACGTTCGATTCGGCCTTAAAACCGGTCAGTTGGGGCCGCAATTACTATTTTCCATTGAGAGACCGTTTGCTTTGATGCTTCATAACATAGATAAGACCGATGCCGACGAGGTTCTAACCGTTGACAGTATGAGCGGACGGCTAATCTGTTATCGGATTGCCGGTGAAAACCGGAAAGACGCCGACTGGCCGATTCTGTTTTATCCCCTTGCTTCCGGGCAGGAGGATACGAAGCGCGACTTGGTGCTTGGCGATTTCGATGGAGACGGCCTGACGGATGTGGCGATAAGCGATCCAGGAGCAGCCGAGCTGATTTTTTACAAGCAGACGGCGGGACTCGGACTTGCCGAGCCTGTCAGGTTTCCGGCTTTCGCCGATATTACGAGCTTGTCCGCCGTTGATATTGACGCCGACGGAAAGACCGAATTAGGCGTTTTAAGCCTGAAGGAAAAGGTCATCGGCCTGAGCGAATTCGAAGATGACAGACTGTCGTTCCCGAAACCCATCGGCCTGAAGGGCGAGCCGGTGGCGATGGAACTGGCTGATATTGACAGCGACAACAAAATAGACTGCCTGTATGTATCGAGGGGCGATAACGACCTCAGAAGCCTCAGGGCAGTGTACGATCTGGTTCAAAGTGAGAAAGAACGGATTGATTTGGCCGACAAAGGGGACTATGGGACATCCGAGACGACGGCAAAAGCCAGCCGGATTGAACTGGCTTTAGAGCTTAAAAAGCTGACTGCTAATCCGGACGGTTTGAAAGTGCTTGACGTTGATCAGGACGGCTTATTGGACGTTCTGATATTCGTCAGCTACGAGCCTCCTATTTTAGTTCGACAGGTAGAAAAGTACAAATTCGAAGTTGTTGACTCGCCGAAATCCCAAAGCAGCTTGATTAAAGATGCGAGCCTTCGTACTATTTCCGTCGCCAATGTGGACGGTAAGGCCGGTGACGAACTGCTGATAGCGCAGAAGAACTACGCGAGAAGCCTGGTATTTACAGACGGAAGGACCTGGAACGTGATTGACCAGTATAATGCCAAGAGCACTGAGAATCAAATACTGGCGGTCGCCGCCTTTCATATCGACGCCGGAATTGAGCCGGACAGGCCTTCTATTTTGCTGCTGGATGAGCAGAAGGGCCAGATCCAGATACTCAAGGCCGGCAATGACAATACATACCGGGTCGAAAAGGAGCTGGAAGTCGGCAAATTCAGCAGTGCTGCACATCTGAAAATGCTTTTTGCCCCGCTGACGGGAAGCGATGTTGAAAGCCTGCTGCTGTTCGACAGCAAGAAGTTCGCGCTTGTTACGCCGCTTACCAGCAGGAATTTCGCACAACAACTGGAGCAGCAGTTCAGCTACGAGACAAAAATTAAGGACGGGATATACGGCAACATTGCGGCGGGCGACATCAACAACGATGGCCGGACCGACATTATCATGGTCGAGTATGGACGCAGCCATATCGAGATATTAACACTCGACGCCGACGAAAAGCCCGTCCCGGCGATGCGTTTCAAGATATTCGAGGAAAAAAGTTACCGCGACAGCAAGCCCGGCCCCAAGGCCAGCGCCGAACCGCGAGAGCTGACAGTTGCCGACGTCACCGGCGACGGCAAAGACGATTTGGTAACTATTATTCACGACCGGATAATTATTTATCCGCAGGATTAGATTTACACCCGGACGCGTCTGTCGATGTGTTACCGGATCATTCTCTTGAAGTATTTATAACTCAGAGTAAAATGAATGATAACGGGAACAAAGTTTTTATTGCGATGAGCGGCGGAGTGGACAGTTCGACCTCCACGGCGTTATTGCAGCGGGATGGTTTCGACTGCGAGGGAATATTCATGGTTACGAGCGACCATGGCCGCCATGCACAGTCAGAGGCCGGACTGGTTGCCAAAGAACTGGGCATAAAGCTCCACGTGCTGGATCTTCGCAAAGATTTTGAACAAATTCTCGAATATTTTTACGCCGAGTACAGAAAAGGCCGTACGCCAAACCCGTGCGTTTTTTGCAACAGGCTGATGAAGTTTGGAAAATTGTGGGAATTTGCAAAAAATCATGGTGCTCAATTTCTTGCCACAGGGCACTATGCAAGAATTATAAATCGCAATAACAATACTGGCTTATACGAAGCCACTAATCCTGCCAAGGACCAGTCCTATGTATTAGCAATGATTTGCAAAGAAATGTTGCCGAATATCGTTTTGCCTATGGGAGATTA
>Ga0172362_10004910_pt1 | contig 11607 bp, 1 predicted proteins | sample LakKivs1_kivu2a2_FD_114534 | JGI IMG/M metagenome (GOLD analysis project Ga0172362, IMG submission 114534) | Sediment microbial communities from Lake Kivu, Rwanda - Sediment s1_kivu2a2 | ecosystem: Environmental > Aquatic > Freshwater > Lake > Sediment | place: Rwanda: Western Province, Lake...
TGATTTGTTGTTCCCGGTACTGGTGATGTGATAGTCAGTGCCGGCGGTGTCGTATCCAGTGTTATTGTTACAGTTTTTGTTCCATTGTTTCCTGCGAAATCCTTTGCCATCACGTAAGCAGTGTTGTGTCCTTCTTTTAAGGTGATTGTGCCTGACCACGCCACAGTGTAGTTCCCTGGTGTACTGTTGACAATGGTTAAGTCGCATCTGGTCCATGTAATGTCGTCAATGGTTATTTCAACTCCCCGTATTTCTATGTTGTCTGATGCCGTGCCTGTAAGTGTTAGAAGGGGGTTGTTTGTGATGTTAAAGAACACAGGATTGATAGATAACAAGGGGTTCTTTGAGTCGTACAGAACAAGCTTCACATACCGCGTTTCATTCACATAAAATGGTTTTGTCTCATTGGGTATATCGTATTTGCTTGCGTTCACTCTGTGAGGCATGAGCAGAACACCGTTTGGATGTGTTGTTTTATTCATTGTTAATGCGAGTATTTTGGTGTATAGTGTACCATTAGAATCTGTTGAAAGGTTTGTTGGAATATTGTCTTTATCGTAAATTATTATACTTGCGTTGTTCACCGGTTCGTTGTTTAAGCCACCGCTTGTTACGTTGTACCATGTTACATTAACTGTTAGATAAAATGATGTTTTCAGACTGCTGATGTTGTCTGCAAATGTAACATTATTAAAATCGGGTGTGAAATCTGTGCATTCCAATGTTGATGTGTACAGGTAGATTGTGTTTACTGTGCAGTTTCTGAGCTCAACAGGTGAGGAGCCTGAGCCTGAGTTGAAGCATATTAAATCAATATTGCTGCCCGTGATTATGCTGTTTCTGAGTTTTGGCGCTGGTGGCTCTGCTGCACCAGGGTTAGGGCATTCCATGAGATAGACGCCGTAGTTGCTGGTGATTCTGAGCCAGATGGAATCAAGCCAGATTTCACCTGCACTGCCGGTAACCTTAACAAAACTGCACTCTGTGGATATCTGTGAAATATTAATCCATGACCATTTTCTGTCATTTGTTACATCTATGTATCTTGTCTGCGGCTCCGAATAATTATTGCTATCGGTGTAGTTTGTGGCACCGTATGTTTCACACCAGTCAAGGGAGTAGCGGATCAGCATGTAGTTTTCTGCCAAGTTCTTACTCTTCCATCTGAACCCGATTTCTACTTTTTTGATTTCCCCGTTGCCCGCGCTTCTGTAACCGTATGTAGATATGTATTTGTTAAAATCGTAAACAAAACCATACACCCCATCAGGTTTTCCAATGGTGTTCGCCGGGTCCCCCAACTGGTCGCTGTCGCTCCAGTAGCCCTCTGCATAACATTCTTCTTCAATTGTATTATTCACAATTGATACGTTGAATACCTGCGGTGAAGACCTGTGACCGTATAAACCATAGGAATTGTTTGAGATAACAGTATCATTGATGTATAAGGTGGAGAGCCTAGCATGGATGCCGTAAATGTTTCCTGAGATTGCACAGCCGGTTATAACAATTTCGGAATTGATGTTTTGTATCCCGTAAATGTTTCCTGTTATTGTGTTATTCTGGACGATGAAGGATTTTTTTGATGCTGAGAAGATTCCATTGTAGTTGTCCTTTATGTTATTGTCCATGATTGCTGGTGCTGAGGTGCTGTCAATATGTATCCCGCTGGTGCAGTCTGAGATGCTGTTGCCTGTGATGTTTGGTGAGGATGCTGATGTGCAGTTTACTCCAATTTCATAGTTGTAAATTGAGTTGTTTGTAATCTGTGGGGATGAGCCTGAGCAGTATATGCTGTGGGTGTTGGATTGGAAGTTGTTTCTTTTTACTGTGTTATTTGTTATTGTTACAGATGAGTGACACCCGTTGCAGTTAATGCCAATACGGTTATTATTCAGTGTGTTGTACTCAATCACAAGCTTCCCGGTTGTAGATAGAACCATTATCCCTGTGTTTGTGGAGTTTGTTATTATGTTTTTAGCAATTTTTCCTGATGAGCCTGAAATGTAAATTGCGTCTCCATTGTACGAAAATATGTTTTCATTCCCAAGATATATTTCTGAATTATCACAGTAAACACCATATGTGTTGCCTGAAAACTCTGTGGATATAACAGTAAGTGTGGAATCAAGTATATTGAGCCCTTTGTAGTTGGATAATATGCTGCAGTCATCAATGGTAATTTGTGAGTTTTTTGCTCCGAACCCTGCACTGTTATGTCTAAATGTTGAGGAGCTAAGTGTGACTGTTGAAGAATTGCAGGAATATGTAAATGAATTATTTATGTAGCAGTCCTTAAAACTTATTGTGCAACTTTCAAAATAGAGTTCTCCAACATTACCATAATGGTGCCAGAGGCAGTCATATATGTCGACGTTATCAAGTATTATTGTAGAATCAAGTGCGGATATTGGAACATAATTTGTTGTCATTTCGCAGTCCCTCATTTCCAGATGCGAGTTTTCAAGTTCCGAGCCAAACAGAACCTCCAGGGTGCTGTTTGTCAGTGTAATGCTTGAATTCCCAAAGGTCAGGTTTTCCATCAAAGCACTTGTCAGGTCTCCTGTGAAGTACTGTGAAAGGTTTAATACTTGTCCGCCCACTTCAAACATGAACTCTTCCGTTGCTAAAATATTTACCCACATTGCGGACATTGTGGTATCATTCATGTTAACTGTTGTGGATGCGAGCAGCATCCCAACCTGTGATGCGTATATATCATCAAACACCCCGCTGCCCGAGATAGTATTATGGTTCATGTTTATGGTAGCAAAGCCTGCTATTATCTGGATGCCGTTGGCATAGAAATTATTGTTATCAAAGCCTGCCACAACATTCACGCCCTCAATTCTGTCCCAGAAATCCTGGAACAGTATTTTTGGGAAAGGAATGCTTCCTATATCTCTAGATGCGGCAATAATTGTGCATATAACGTTGTGCGTAAAATTGTTACCTGTGAGATTTATTTCCGCACCCACAGACACAATTCCGAGTATGAACTCGGACATCTCATTGTTTCTGAATGTCAGAGGTGAGCCTACTGAGATAATGCCGTATGTGATTCTTGGCGTCGCAATCCATCCGCTCGTGGTCCTCCATCCCTGCTCCATTGTACCACCGTATGGGCTTGGCATTGTGTTCTCGCCTTTTATCGTATTGTTTTCCATAATCAGTGATAGGTCAGCCAGGCAGATTATCCCTTCAAGGTTGTTGGAGAAAACACTGTCCCTGAATTCAAAGGTTGATAATTGGGTGTAGATTACCGCAGTATGATACCACGCAATCCCTGGCGTGCCTCTCGGGTCATAGGAAAACGGGTTTGTTGTTGGTCCATAAAATGTTGCATCATCAGGCACTTTTTCCTCCTCGGTTGTTCCTGCCAGCTCCTCATCAGGATACCACTCAGGATAGGTGATGCTGATGATGTACTCTGAGTTGTATTTGTTGTTTTCATAATGCACATCAAATGGTTTCCCGTTGTCAACAATGTTTGCCTGGATGATTGAGATAGAGGATTCCTCATGATATATTGTAACAGACATTGTGTCCATCTCAGCAGAGTCCGCAGTCATGTGGTTCACAATTGTTGTGTTCCTGTAAAACGCCCCGTTGTTTCTTGATATTGTTGCACCTGTGATGTTTAGTATAGAAAATTTAGAGTAGATTGTTGTAAGCATGACATCAGATACACTGCTCTGGTTGCAGTAAATGTATGCGTTATCTGAGATGCAACCCCCGGTGATATCAATTGTTGAGCTTAAACCGTAAACTGTTGAGTACAAACTGTTTGATATTTCTGAGTTTGACCAGTCAAAACGTGTGTTGTTTAAAATATACGGTTCATTCAACTTCAATGATGATGAAACTGATTTAATCGCCTCGGTGTTGTTCTCAAACCTGCAGTGGTAAATCACACCTGAAATGTTGCTTGGATAATCTGTTGGTGTGTTATTGTAGATTGCACCATAGTTATTGTTGTGTAAATCACAGTTTTCTAACCTCAGCCTGGCACCATTTGAGTAAACACCTATTCCATTGTATGAGAATGTGTTGCCTATCAGGTTTATTGGGATTTGATCCAGAAATGATACATCCGGCAGTTCTGGTAAATCCGGCAACCCTGGGATGTCTGGAAGGCTGTAGTCTCTTGAGCCAGCATATATGCCAACAGTGTTGTTTATAAGTAAACTGTCTGTTATCAAGGCGCATTCCGCACTAGCCCCTGATGGTGGGCGTATGTACACCCCCCAAGAATTAGATATTGTAGACCTGACTATTTGTGTTTCGTCAGAATATATTTCCAAGCCTATGTCTGCAGATATGTCCTCAACCTTTCCGCCGCAGTAATGAAGACTGCTGTCTATGAGCGAAAATGTTCCCTTTCCCCCTAAAACATTCCTTGAAACCAGAACCCAGTATGGATGCCCTGGGTCTGTCCAGTAGGATGTTATGTTGGAGTTTCCTGCATAAAAATACCCATTTGGTCTTATATGAATGCCGTATCTGAGGTCAAGTGGTGACTGTATCTTCATCAGCACTCTGTCAAATGTTAATGAGCCGACTATTTCAAGATTCCCATTCAGCCATATTTCAGTATTTGAAAAGGATTGAGTGCCTGTTATTATCTCATCGGTTTCCCAATATTTAAAATCCAGTGTTGCAATGCTCGGTGAGTTTGAGATGCTGAAAAGACCAACGTTGTCGTATGCTTTTATGGCAAAAAAATATGTTCTATTATAGGGCAGGCTGGTAACAGTGAATGATTCACTGCTGCCTGCTGGTTTTGGTGCAGGTACGCCAGTGCACGATGTTGCATAATCCCAGTTTGATTCTGTTATCGCTGATGTGCTATACCTCACATCATAGGTTGACGCTGTGCCTGCATTGCCGTCATCACCAGGTGCGGTCCAGGTCAGCATTACACTATCCCGTGACGGGCTGCCGTAGTCCTTGATGTTATCAACAACGGATAAGATAATTGTTCCTGGGGGTGTTGAATCTATTTCAAAAAAGTTTTCACTTATGTCTGATGCACTCGTAGATGCGTTGTCAGTAATTTCTATTTTTATTTTCACTGTTTCATTTGTAATCAAAGGTATTGTCCAAGGATACGAGTATGTCCCTTCCCATGTTTGATTATGATAATCAATGAATGTGAATGGTGTACCATTGTCTGTTGTGTAGTATAGCTCAACAGTATAATTCGGCACTCCGCCGGAGATTGTGTAATTAATAGTATGTACAGTATTCCCCTGCCATGCCTCACCACCAGCTGGTGAAACAATGCTTACAGAAAACGAGTTCCTGCTCCCAGAATCCTGTAGTAATGATGCGCTCACTATTATCCCTGCAAATATTATGAGAAATATCAATGCCCAAAGCATCTTATAATCCGCCTTTAATTTTTTCATCTACCGAGAATTGTCTTCATGATATAAATATATAGTGATTGAAAACTTTTTTTATTCCTCACCTTTTTCTTCCTCGCTTTCTTCCTCGGTTTCCTCTTCTTTTTCCTTCAATGTTAACTCGCCCTTCTTTTTAAGGCTCAGAAGAATCAGCGCAGCAACAACAACCACTATGACAACCATAAGACCAATTAGTGTGTAGGGGCCAGGACCTATTTCCTCAGATGGTTTTAGGATACTGTATGATGCGGATGCTCTGCCTGTTTTTTCTCCGCCTGGGAATGTGTCTGCCGGGTTGTTTGATGTTACCTCCACAAGGAAATAGTATTTTCCATAGTCATCAAATGTGAAGGTTGTTGCCGCAGGACTGCTGTTACCCTCCCCTATATTTTTTATGTATTTTGTGTCAATCAGTGCCCATTCCTTACCATCCGGGCCTTCATAGAATTTCACGGTTAAAAACCCGCTGAGGTTCTCTGCATTAGGACCTGTGTTTGATACAGTCACTGTTATTGTTGAGGTTTTGCCTTTCTCAGGTGAAGGAGAAATGCTTAAACTTATTATAAGGTCACCCCTGCCCTGAACTGCTGTGAAACCCCAGGAATATGTTTGATTTAAGATGTTGCCAGGCTCTGATTTATCTTTCGCTGTTGTGTTGATTGTCGCAGTGTACTCTGCACCTGATTCAAGCTCCTCATCCGGTGTAAAACTCATCACATTTTCATCCCATGAGAATGTGCCGTTTACTGGATTACCGTTAGAATCCTCAAGAATGAATGCTGATTCAGCTGATGCTCGGTTCATTTCCTCACTGAACACAATCATTACGGGTTCTGTTGTGAGCATAACACCTGCGCTTCCTGAGTAATCAACAATGGTTGGTGCTGTTGAGTCTATTTCAAAGTTTCCGCTGATATCAATGCTTTCTGTATCATTACCATCTACAAGGATTATTTTCATGTTAACTGTTTTTGAGTCTATAGAAGGACAACCCACCCATAGGTATTCATACGTTCCCTCTTCAGTTCTGTTGTCAAATGCGATGAGGCTCCAGTTTCCGCCATTAGAGTAGTATATTTTTACCTCATATGTTGGCGTTCCTCCGGATATTGTGTAATTAATTCCATGCCCTACTCCGCCTGTCCACACATCACCAAGTTTTGGTGAGTTAAGGCAGACACCCATGTTTGCTGTGAAATTCCAGGAATAATCCTTGGCAAGATAATTGCCTGCTATGTCCTTTGCTGCTGTTGTTATGTTTGCAGTATAAGTTGTGCCGAACACAAAAGCATTATGTGTGCCTGTCATCGTGTCTTCTGCATCATTCCATGTCCATGCCCACCCACCAGGATTGGGTGAAATTGAAAATGCTGATACTGTTGCTGTCTCATTCATTTTTTCACTGAAAACTATTGTAACAGGCTTGCTTATGCTTACACTGCCGCCAGCAGATGGTATTGTGCTTTTTATTGTTGGTGCGGTTGAGTCTACTGTAAATGTACTGCTTGTTTTTGAATCGGCTGAAAGCGCATAATCTGTTACATTCACCCTTACCCTCACCTTTGTTGAATCGTTTTTAGGTACTGACCATTCATAGGTATATGTGCCTTCCTCATTATGTGTTATTTCATTAATTGTGTTTGGATATGCTGCGCCGCCATCTGTTGAGTAACTCATTACAACATTGTATGGTGGTGAGCCTCCGGTAATTGTGTAACTTATAGTATGCTCCTGCCCGCCAGCCCATGATTCACCACCTGCTGGTGAATTCAGTACAACAGATAATTCCTCAGAACTTGCCAGTAAAGATTTACCGTAGGTAGTATAGTTTCCTCTGGCAATAGGTGCGACAGAATAATGATAAACCACACCGGATGATACCGTATCGTTGTAGAAGTAATGTGTCTCATTATGATATGCGGCGTTCCCTATGTGTTCTGTTCCATTCCTGTAAACAGCAAAGCCTACAGTGTTGTTCATGTTTGGTGTTGCACCCTCTGATTTCATTACCGGGTTTGTGAACTTTGGTATTGATATATTTATCCAAGTATCACCTTTTGCATAAACTATTGGTGTAGGTATAGACTCCCATTCTGTCCACTCACAATGCCCTCTTCTATCTCCTCCATATATGGCTGTATATACGAATGCTGTAATGAAAACATAGTCCCTGCTGTCAACCGTTGTTTCCCCTACAGCAATGTGCTCCTTATCCAAACTCCAGTTTGCCCAGCCTGCATCAGATGGATTAAATTTAAAATAATCATAGCTATTAGAGGGGTGACTTTCACCAAGGCTGTTGCTTTCATTGCCTACCGCAAGGTCAACAACACCGCTTTCATACTTATCTATACAATATGCTGTTATGTTCTTGCATACCCATGTATCATTCTCAAATATTTTTGCTAACCCATCAGATGAGTAATATACATTGCCGTACACGAGGTCTCTTTGGTCCTCCTTAATATCATTTACACCAGTGTCCGAACAAACATTTGCTGTCAGGAATGTTGTAAATACCACCGCAAGCACCAAAACTGCACTCAGCATTTTCCTCATCATATTTTTCACCCAAAATAGAATAGATATAATTGGTATTTAACTTTTCTGTCAAAAAGTATTCAACACGAAAACTTTATTAAAACGCAACATTATCACATAATCATGAAAATCATGAAAAGAATATTGCTGATTGTGCTCATCCTGATATTCTCCAGTTTTGTGGGAATAAACCATGATGCTTCCGCCTCATCAGGCAGAGCAGTTGAATGGGTTGAAGTGGACAGAATTTCAACAACCGTAGAGATTGACCCTATGAGTAACTATTATTTTCATATTAGTAACAGTGAGATAAAATATATAATGCAGGAAAAAATCCCGGTTATGGATGCTTTGAAAAGAGTTCCAAACTGGCTAAGGGATGATTTAGAAAAAAATTTTGAGAAAATGGCTTGTGTTGATATTGATGTTGGCGACCATGCTGCACCGACAGCATTTGACATTGACAATGATGGGGACCTTGACCTTGTGGTTGGAACATCTGAAGGAAAAATAATAATTTATGAGAACAGCAATAACGTCTGGATAAAAAAGGGCTTTCTTAATGATAGTAACGGTAATCCTATTGCCGTAAGCGGTTATGCCACGCCGACGTTCTTTGACTTGTACAATGATGGGAAAACAGATTTGATAGTTGGTGCAAGTGATGGAAGAGTAAGATACTATGAAAACACCGATAAAGGCTTTGTGAACAAAGGGTACCTGAAGGATAACAATGGGAATACTATAAATGTAGGCTCTTATTCTGCACCAGTGTTTGCAGATTTAACATCAGAAGCAAACCAGTACCCAGGCACCAAGCACGTGGATTTAACAATTGGCTCTGGTGATGGAGCATTGTATTATTATGAAAACACGGGTTATTATGCGCATGAATCAAACTGGTCCTCTAAGGATATATACAGTGATGTGAATATTTACCTGCAGGCTCTGGACCATCCAGCAAGATATTCAAAGCCTGCCCTTGTGGATTTGGATGCTGATGGTGATTTTGATTTAACTGTCGGAGCAGACAGCGGTAAGATGTATTATTTCAGAAATGTTGGCACCTCCACAAATCCTTCCTGGAGCTATGCATTAGACATGTACAACAACATGGAAACCTGTGCTTATGCCGCACCGGTTCTTGCAGACATGGATAGAAATAAACTGATGACAACCGACTGCTTATATGATATTGTTGTTGGCAGGGGCGATGGGCACATCCATCTGTACAAGAATGTTGGAACAAGCATCACGGCAAGATGGGATGTTTTCCCCTACGCTTCTGAGGCTGTGAGCTATCATCTGCAGGAAAGGAATCTGAGTTACGTTGAAAAATATGTGAATCTGATTCTGGATGTTGAAAACGAATACGTTGATGAAATAGCATTCTGTATAGCGCACACTTCACCTGATGTTTTGACAGATGAGGATGTTTATTTGGATGTTTTCAAAAAGAATGCTGAACTGATTTATGAGATTGACCCGTATATCAGGTATGCAAACCTTGTTGAAGAAGGAAATTATTCTACTGGTGATTACTGGACAACAATAAGATACAATTATTCAGAAAAGGGTGTTGTGAAAAATACCACGCTCCCACCAGATATTTATTACTGGTTTGTTGTTCATCCAAAAATAACAGATGAAATACCAACATTCATCAACCCTGAAACAGGCAGGGCTGATGAAAATGGTGTTTTCTGGAGGGAATACCTGTTTTATCATGCTGATGAAAACTATCCATCTGATCCAAGCCCTGATTACAGGTATCCGAAGGATGAGAAAACACCATTACTGAAAGACAAAATACTTAATATTACAATAATGTATGATAATACTCCTTACACAGCACCTGCTGGATATGACAACCATGGGCATTATTTTGAAGATAATCCGAGAAACTGGGGCTGGAGCTATGACAAAGGTCATGCTGTTGAGGTTGTGAGCAACTGGGTTGAAAAAACACTGCCCCTGAATGAGCAGGAATCAGATGATGGTGAGCGCCCAATACAGCCTGTTAGAATTGCGCATCATCATAATGGGAACTGCGGCGAACTTCAAGACTTGACAGTAGCTGCTGCAAGAACATGTATGATACCTGCAGCAGGCGTCTCCCTTATTGGTGAGGATCATGTATGGTCTGAGTTTTACTGCCTGAATGAGTCAAGGGATTATCACTGGCATCAGTGGGACAATTACTGGAGCGACGGTGGGTCTGTAATAGATGATTTTACCCTATACTGGGAAGGATGGGGTGAGCGTGGAGGCTCAGGCATATTCAGATGGTGGGGTGATGACAGCATAACAGATGTGACAGGATACTATGTGCCGACAGCAGCATTTGTAGAGGTTGTTGTGAAGGATGCGGGTGGATGGGCTGTTGATGGTGCAAAGGTTGTGGTTTCAAGTTACTGGCGGGCAGAGAATGCTGTTGAAGGAATTGCAGGAGCAACGTTCGGGATTGGTTACGTTCCAGGAGCAGCCATACCAAGCATCTGGGGGTACACAAACTCAGACGGCGTATGCGAGTTCAGACTTGCAGGAACAAATTTCAATTTTAATATACAGGTAACAAGCAAACTTGGGAGCGACAGTAAGAGCAATGTGGAAATCAAGGAGGGAGAATATTACACGGGTGATGATGCCTTTGTGTTTAAGCTACAGGACACAAAACCAAGGCCTGAACCGAAGATAGACACATCATGGTCTACTGGCGAGATTTACAAAATAGACATAGAATATGGGGTGATGTACGGCGAGCTAGACGGTGGGAACTACGTAATGGAAGAATACTATGGTGTTCCAAATGAGCACCCTGAATATGTAAGTGCAAACATTGATTTCTTCACATGCACAAAGCTAAACATGGAAAAATATCTTAACAACAAGGAGGCATTCAAATATGACCAGATTGGTATAAACCAAACCTCGTTATCGCTTTCATCAGTAAACACAGGGGAAGATATATATGTAGTGTTTTCAAATGATGATTCTGTAGAACTGAAAAAAATCATAAACATTACAATTATATTGAAAAAGTACCAGCCAGAGATAACAGTAAATATAAATCCTGTTGACACGCTATCCGGCATAAATGCAACAATTTCTGGAACAGCATCAACAGGTGTTAAAAATGTTTGGGTCAGGGTTGATGATAAAAAATGGGAAAATGCAAATGGAACCACAAATTGGAATTACAAATTCAACACAACAGAATACTATCCTGGTCAGCATATTATATATGCGCGTGCCTGGGATGGATGGGACTATACTGTTACCTATACACAAGTAGTTTTCCTTAACGACCTGCCTATAATTAACATATTATCTGTTTCTCCGATATCTGATGACGGTATGGTTTATGGTTCTGTATCTGTTCACGGCACAGTGTCCAGTATCAACCCAGTTCAGAAAATGGAAGTGAAAATTGGCGATACAAACTGGAAGAAAGCCTCGCTGGACGAGGAAGGATGGAAGTGGTGGTATAATAATACAAATACTATCACCGTAAACGACGGAAAGCAGAAAATCTATGTAAAAGCATTCAACGGCATAATGTACACTGTGGCATCTGTTGAGGTTATAGTTGACAACAACCCGCCTGATGTGAATATTCTTTCATTATCAGAAAATAGTGTTGTTTCCGGAAGCATAA
>Ga0172362_10004912_pt1 | contig 11604 bp, 15 predicted proteins | sample LakKivs1_kivu2a2_FD_114534 | JGI IMG/M metagenome (GOLD analysis project Ga0172362, IMG submission 114534) | Sediment microbial communities from Lake Kivu, Rwanda - Sediment s1_kivu2a2 | ecosystem: Environmental > Aquatic > Freshwater > Lake > Sediment | place: Rwanda: Western Province, Lake...
CTGGGTTTATGCACAGGGTGATATCATAGCCTACTACTCAGATGAGCGTTTGAAGACTAAGGTAGGCGGTATAAGCGGCGCCCTGGATAAGGTAAAGCAGCTTAACGGTTTCTACTATGTAAATAATGAGCTTGCTAATTCATTTGGCTATACAGACACTAAAGTACAGGTGGGTCTTTCCGCTCAAGATGTACAAAAAGTATTACCTGAAGTAGTTACATTAGCTCCATTTGATACAGAATTTGATGAAAATAATAAAGCAATAGGATCTAAAAGTGGTGAAAACTATTTAACAGTAAATTATGATAAATTAGTTCCACTGTTAATTGAAGCTATAAAAGAGCAACAGAAACAAATTGATGAACTAAAAGCTAGATTAGGTTAATATGGGGCAATTACCAAATAGTGGTTTAAGTTTAAATGCTATAGCTAATGAAGTTGTTTCTACAGCGGGCGGAGGTGTATCACGTACATCTATGAGTAGAATAATAGCTGTTGAAGCAGTACTTAATCCTAATCAAATGAACTCTTATAGAAATTATCAATTACCCACTGCTTTTATATCTATGGGACAAAATGATGGTGGTATATGGGATGGATGTAATTATTGGGATGTATTCTGTGGAATAGATGGAGCAGGTAGTTATGCTGGACAAGGTGGGCAATATGCTGATCCTGATTTTGGATATATTGGATTTTGGTGGTCACAAAATAATATGACTACTAACACAGAAAGAGGAACTAATAATGGAACTTCATTAACATTTGGAGGAGGGACTTGCACTCAATATGTACATGGAAGATATTATATAAATATCGATAACTATATGGTTCCCAATAACACTGCATTTTGCACACCTGTACATTTAAGTATATGGGTGAATAGTACAAGAGTGGCTTGTTGCAACCCCAATACTCATGATTATACATTGTGTAGATACACGTTAGCTTGTGATCCAGGAGGAAGTTATAAAGTGGAATGTAATGTAAATTATGGAACTTGTTAATATTTATTTAAAATAAATTTATGATAACTGGTAGTATAGTCAATATTGAAGATAAAGTTGTATTAACTAAAACAGCTAATACTTTATCAACATTTATAGACCAACCAACTCCTGAAACACTTAATATTAATGCTAATATATATACTTTAATATTACCACCATCAGGAACATTACCTCCATTAACTGGATCTATTGTTGTAAAAACACCTGTATTTTTTGATGGATTTAATATTAATATTGAAGATTTACCAGGAACAGGATCTTTAGAAGAAAAAGCTATTAATTATGTTTGTAACACTTGGAATCTAACTTTAAAATAGATTTGGCTACTAGATAAAACTAACATATATTTATATATAATAAAAAACAAACATGGAAAAAGTTACATTAAAATTACATGAAATTTATTCACTTAGTAGTGAATTAAACGGTATGGTTAATAACCAAACTGGTGAGGTTATTTCTAAAGGTTTATTAAGTGAAAAACTTAAATTAAGTACTAAATATTGGGTCACTGAATTAACCAAAACTATTAATAGTGAAAGAGAAAAAATTGATAAAATAAGAGAAGAACTAATTAAAAAATATGGTGAAACTGATGAAAATGGAGGTGTTTTTATCCCACGTTTTATCAACACTGTAAAAAACGAAGAAGGAAAAATCATATCAGGTGATGTTAACCCTAAACTTATAGAATTTGAAAAAGAGTTTAATGAGTTACTTTTAGAAACAAAAACTATTGAACATAAAGAATTTAAATTGTCTGATTTTGAAAACATTGAAACTGAAGGTGTTTATACTACTTTTTTTAAACTTGTAACACCTGAGTAATTTTAAAATATTTATAACTATAAAATAGATAAAAGATGTCTTTAACTTACACATTTGCTGTTACACAATTAGAAATTGCACCAACTGGTAGTGATGATCATAATGATGTTGTAACTCTTGTACGATACAATTACAAAGGAGTAAATGAAAATGGATACAGTGGATCATTTGCTGGTGCTACTCCAATGCCTGCTCCATCTGGAAGTTTTATTCCATTTGAGAATTTAACTGAGGAAGAAGTTATTGATTGGTTAGAAGTTGTAACTGTTGGTGCTCAACCACACATGCAACAACAAATTCAAAAACAAATCAATAACCAAACAAATCCACAGCATGTACCAGCTCCATTACCATGGGGTACAGGTTCAGCTACTCCACCTCCAGCTCTTTAATAAAAAATAATAAGTTATGGCTCATGAATCTAATAATGAAAACATACTATGGTATATTGATTCAATCCAATTATTAGGAAATACTTATAAAGTTACAGGTTGGATTGCTCATAAAACATCAGAAATTACTAGTTTATTATTAGGTAGTCAAGATATTAAATACAGTATTGTTTATAGACCTGATGTAAAAGCAGTTTATCCATCTTTTGATGTTTTAGGTTTTAGTTTTGATGTAAATAAAGGTTATAGTAAAACACCAATAAATGTTGTTTCAAGAAATGAAATAACAAATAATATTGGTAATCTTGAATCTTGGATTGTTTCAAAATCAGGATTTACAAACGCCCCAAAAAGTTTAGTTGTTGTAGATAATTTCTACAATGATCCTGACATGATCAGAGATTATGTTATAAAAAACATAGCATTTGATTATTCAGGATATCATACAGGAAGAAGAAGTTTAGATCGTTTTATATTAGAAGGTACTAAAGAAAAATTTGAGGAACTTTTAGGTAGACCAATACTTAATTGGAATCATCCAAACTATGCAAATGGTAAGTTTCAATATTGTACCTCATATGATCATGTTGTGTATCATATTGACACTCAAAACTACGCTGCAATGGTGTATCTCACACCAGATGCTCCATTACAAACAGGTACTGCCTCTTACAGAAGTAAGTTAACAGGCGCTACTCGTTTTGATGATGGTGAAACAGGAGAGTTATATCAAAAAACATTTAAAGGTGTAAGTAATGAATTAAATTTCTATGATAAAACATCTTGGGAAGAAGTAGATAGAGTAGCAAATGTATATAATCGTTTAGTTATGTTTGACTCTAAAAGGTTACACTCAGCTACAGAATACTTTGGTGATGCTCTAGAAAATGCTAGATTGTTCCATTTATTCTTTTTTGATATTTGATTGATACTTAAAATCTGTTATGACAAACCCAACTATATGTTTTGCAACTATTTGCAAAAATGAATCTCATATCATTAAAAGAACCTTAGAATCTATATACAAGTATATAAGTTACTGGGTTATATGTGATACTGGCTCTACAGATAATACTAGAGAAATAATTACTGAGTTTTTTAAAGAAAAAAACATACCAGGAGAACTCCATATTGATGAGTTCAAAGATTTTGGTTATAATAAGAGCTTGTTAATGAAACGAGCTCAATACAAAGCAGATTACATACTACAAATAGATGCTGATGATCCGTTAATTGGTGAGTTTAAATTTACTCAACAAGATGTTGGTCATGATGTTTATTTAGCTAATGTAAAACGAGGAACAACTAACTATAAAGCTTTTACTTTATTTAATGCTAAGCGTTTATGGAAGTTTTGTAGTGTAGCTCATACAGTTATTAAAACTATAGATAATCCTTATTTCACAACAGGTGATTTAACTCACTATGACTTTTATGTTTCATCAGAGGATATAGGAGCTAGAAAAGCAGATCCAGAAAAATATCTTAAAGATGCTAAAAAATTAAAAAAACAATTTTTTGACACCTTACTTGATGACCCAGATGATTTAAACTTACGCTCTATTTTCTATACAGCTCAAAGTTATATGGACTATGGAATGCATGAGGAAGCAATTAGATGGTATAGATTATATACTAAAATAAGAGGTAATTGGCTTGAAGAACACTTTGAAGCTCAACTAAGAATAGCTAACTGTTATATTAGACTAGATGGTGATTCTAATTTAATAGAACAAGAAATGAAAAAAGCAATTGATATATACCCAGATAGAGCAGAACCATATTTTATTTTAGGTAATTACTTTAACAATAAAAAACAATCAGAAAAAGCATATCAATATCTTAAACAGGCTCAATCTAAAGATGTAGAATTAGTTAAACAAAAATACCTACTATTCATAAATGAATTTAACTATGGAAAGTATGTAAATGATGAATTATCAGTGGCTTGTTATTGGACAGATAGATATGATGAAGGATTAAAATTAATAGAGGAAATTATTGATGACCCTAAACATAATCATGATAAAAAACGATTACTAGATAATATAAATTTCTTTAAACAAAAACTTAATAAATGATAAAACTACATTTATTAACTCGTTGTACTAGATTAAGTAATTTAAGAATTATTAGAGACACTGTATTTCCTAGTCCTTTAGATGTGACATGGCATATAATTTTTGACACTAGCATTGTAAAAAGTTTTGATAAGGTTTTAATAAATGAATTAAAACAACTACCAACAAAAATTTATTATATAGAAAGCAATGGTACAGATTATTTGTATCCTCAATTAAGTAATATTATAAATACTATTGATGAAGGATTTGTAAGTATATTAGATGATGATAACATATTACATTCTGATTTTTATACTAGTATTGAAAAAGCAATAAAACAATACCCAGATAAAAAAGCATTTGTTTATAAACAATATATTGGAGGTAAAGATTTTACAGGTTTAAAAGTTAGAGATATAGGTCCTGAGCATATGAAACTACAACATATAGATTCAGCTCAATATATAATTGAAGCTAATTTATATAAAACAAGACAATATGAGGAAGGATATGATGCTGATGGTAGATTTATAGAACCATTTTATAAAGAACATGCTGATAAATTTCATTTTATAGATGAGGTATTATGTTATTATAATCATTTAACATTCTCTAGAAAAGCTAATTTACCAAGAATATTATATATAGGCCCAGGTTTACCAGAACTTAGATCTAAGCAACTTTATAATTATGAAGAAGATAAGTTAGATATTTTTTATACTACAAATGATAATAACATTGACTCTATTTTAATAAATTATAATCCAAATGCTATTGTCACAGTAGGTGAAAGTGATACTGATTTTCCTAACTTATACAGACAACCAGCTGAAGTAAGAAAAAAATGGATTCATGTAAAAGATGTTGATTTAGATTTAGGTACTAAAGCATATTATTGTGCTATGATCCAGATGTTAGAAAATAATACATCTGAATTAATTTCATTTTTTACTCCAATTTACAAAACTGGAGAAAAATTATATAGAACATATCAGTCTTTAATAGATCAAACTTATGTAAATTGGGAATGGGTTTTAGTAGATGACTCTACAGATGAATTAACTACAAAAATAGCTGAAGAATTAGCTGCTAAAGACCATAGAGTAAAAGTATACAGTTTTAAAGAAAAAAGTAATGGTAATATTGGTGATGTAAAATATAGAGCCGCTATGTTATGTAGAGGTTATTTACTAGCTGAGTTAGATCATGATGATATTTTAACTGAAAGATGCACTGAGTATCTACACATGGCTAGCAAAACATATCCAGATGCTGGTTTCTTTTTTACAGATTGGGCTGAGGTAAGTGAAAAAATGGACTCATATGTTTATGAGGAAGGATTTGGTCTTGGATATGGAAAATACAGAGATGAAAACTATAAAGGACATACAATAAGAGTATGTGATCAACATAATATAAATCCAAAAACAATTCGTCATATTGTTGGGATACCTAATCATATTAGAGCTTGGCGTAGAGATGTTTATTTAAATTTAGGTGGACATAATAGAAATTTAACAATAGCAGATGATTATGAGCTAATGATAAGAACATTTCTAAAAACTAAGTTTTGTAAAATACCAATTCTTGGTTATCTTCAATTTATATATCTTCATCAAAATAAAACTGATGAAAATAGTCAGGCCGACTCAAGATCAGATATTCAAAGACGTATTAGAACTATGGCTAATTTTTATAATGATGCTATAAATAAAAGATTTAAAGAATTAGGTGTTGAGGATTGGGCTTATTTAACTGATGGATGTGATATACAAGATATACCTAGTAGATATGGTGATCAAGAAAATTATGTAAATTATATATTTAAAATTTAAAACATGTCATTTTTATTTTCAAAAGAACAAAATGATCCTCAAAATTATTATTATTATACAAATGGTTTTAATAATGAAGAGTTAGACAAAGTTTACAAAGATGTAGCGACATTGAACTTTGAACAAGCATCAACTATAGATTCAAAATCAAATGGTAAAGAAGTTAGATCATCATCTGTTAAATGGATACCAAATAATCAACAATGGAATTGGTTATATTTTAAATTAATGGATATGGCTGTTCAGGCCAACAATGCACTATGGCATTTTGATTTATACTCAGTACAAGATTTAATTCAGTATACTGAATATTATGCTACAGAAAATGGACATTATACATGGCATCAAGATTTTGGACCAGGTAATCCTTCATTAAGAAAAATATCACTCACTGTTCAATTATCAGGACCTGATGAATATGAAGGTGGTGATTTAGAGTATTGGAAAGGTGGAAATGAAATTATACAAGCACCTAAAGATAAAGGATTAGTATTTATATTTCCCTCATACATGATGCACCGTGTAACACCAGTAACTAAAGGAACACGCCGCTCATTTGTTTTGTGGGTTGGAGGAGAACATTATAAGTAAATTTGGTTGTTTTTTAAATTTTGTATATATTTATATCAAACAAATAAATTATGGTAACATTTTTAATTTTAGCTGCTATTATTTCTGTTGTTGTTGGACTTTGGCTTATCAATAAGCAACAAAACAAAGACTTAAAAGAAGCCAACACTGACACTCATCCATTTATTGATGATTTAGCCCCTGAAGTGACACCAGCTCCAATTGCTGAAACTATTGCTAAGAAAAAAGCCGCTAAGAAAAAACCAGCTGCTACTAAAAAAGCTTCAGTTAAAAAACCAGCTAAAAAATCAACTAAAAAATAATTATGAGTGTTATCGCAAAAAAATTAACAACTGAAGAGTTAAAGTCTATTAAAGACATTAAACAAGACTATGCTAATTTAGCATTAGCTGTTGGTGAGTTAGAGTTACAAAAATTTAATTTGTTAGAAAATTACCAAAAAGAAATAGCTGAACGTGAAAAACAATTAGCTACTCAGTTACAAGAAAAATATGGTGAAGGTACTATTGATCTTGAGACAGGAGAAGTAAAAGCGTAATATGTATTGTTAGGTGTTAGGAGTTAATATAGAAGAAAGCCTCGACAGCAATGTCGGGGCTTCTTCGTTTTATAAATCATTTCATATATTTATCAGTAGACAAAATCTAATTAAAACATGGCGCAAGAAACATTAATTTCTCCAGGTGTATTAACCCGTGAGAATGATTTATCTCAAATAACCCAGTTACCAATTACTGTTGGTTTAGCATTAGTTGGACCAACTGTTAAAGGTCAACCATACATTCCAACTGTGGTTACTTCGTATAGTGATTACATCAACCGTTTTGGTGGTTCATTTGTTAGTGGTGGTGCTAGCTATGAGTTTTTAACCTCAATAGCAGCTTATAACTACTTCCAACAAGGTGGTGAAACTATTTTAGTAACAAGAGTCGCTAGTGGTTCATTTACTCCATCAACAGCTACTGTTTGGACCAGCGGAAGTGGTAATGTATCATTAACTAATGTAACAGAATCATTTGTATTAGAAACATTAAACTATGGTTTAATGACACATAATACAAGTTCTTATTTAACCAACGGTGGTTTAGATAGTGGATCTTTAGAAAATGTAAGATGGGAAGTTACAAATGTTAACGAATCTCAAGGTACATTCACTGTTTTAATTCGTCGTGGTGATGATAATACACTTAATAAAGTTGTATTAGAAACATTCACTAATGTATCTTTAGATCCAAATCAACCAAACTATATAGCTGCTGTGATTGGTGACCAATCCAAAACATTGTCTTATGATGCTGATATGGGTGGTTTTTATATTCAAATATCTGGTGATTATCCAAACAATAGCCGCTATGTAAGAGTTAAATCTGTATTTGGTGCTACTCCAAATTATTTTAACAATGTTGGTGGTGTTGGTGTAACATCTCAATTAGGTATTTTATATGGTACTAGCTATTCAGCTTCATTACCGTTTGCTGGATCTGGTTCTTATGGTGGATCATTTAGTGATGGATTAGGATATAACATTTCAACTATTGGAAATACATTATTTGGAAATATAGGAGCTACAACTCAAGGTTTACCATCAGCTAATTATTTAACAGCTAGTAATATTTTATCTAATAAAGATGAATATGATTATGAGTTATTAGTAACTCCAGGTTTGATCAAATCTTTACACTCATCAGCTGTAACTAGTTTTATAACTAACGCTGAAAACAGAGGTGATTATTTCTATATCACTGACTTAAAAGAATATAACAGTACATTAACAAGTGTTGTAAATTCAGCTGCTACAGTTAATACTAACTACGCTGGTGCTTATTGGCCATGGGTTCAAGTAGTATCTCAAGAAACTGGTAAGTTAGTTTGGGTACCTGCTTCAACTATTATGGCTGGTGTTTATGCTTTCAGTGATAATGTAAGTGCTGAATGGTTTGCACCTGCTGGTTTGAATAGAGGTGGATTAGGTGGTGTTATTCAAGCTGAAAGAAAATTATCTCCAGTAAATCGTGATAATTTATATGCTGGTAAAGTTAACCCAATCGCTACCTTCCCTAATGTTGGTGTAACAGCATTTGGTCAGAAAACATTACAACAAAAAGCTAGCGCTTTAGATCGTATTAATGTTCGTCGTTTATTAATTGCTCTTAAGCGTTACATTGGTAATGTAGCTAAGACATTAGTATTTGAACAAAATACAACTGTAACAAGAAATCGCTTCTTATCTCAAGTTACTCCATACTTAGAAAGTGTACAACAAAGACAAGGTTTATATGCATTCAAAGTAGTAATGGATGATACAAATAACACTCCAGATGTAATTGATCGTAATCAATTAGTAGGACAAATTTACTTACAACCAACTCGTACAGCTGAATTTATCCTCTTAGATTTCAACATCTTACCAACTGGTGTAGAATTTGGTTCATAAGAAACTTAAATTATTAATATTTATATAAAACAACAATACAATGGCAGTATTAGATCCAAATGAAATAATGTTCACCGCGTTTGAACCAAAAGTTCAGAATCGCTTTTTGATGTATATTGATGGTGTTCCAACTTATTTAGTTAAAAAAGCTTCAACTCCATCATTTAATGCTGGTGAGATTATCTTAGACCACATCAACGTTTACCGTAAAGTAAAAGGTAAAATTCGTTGGAATGATATGACAATTGAAATGTATGATCCTGTGACTCCAAGTGGTGCTCAAGCTGTAATGGAATGGGCTCGTTTGGCTCACGAATCAGTAACAGGCCGTGATGGTTACTCAGACTTCTACAAGAAAGATTTACGTTTGGATATTTTAGGTCCAGTAGGTGATGTAGTAGGTGAGTGGATTGTTAAAGGCGCTTATGTTAAAGAAGCTAACTTTGGTGAGTATGATTGGGCTAATGAAGCTTACATCAGCATCAGTGTAACTGTAACTATGGATTATTGCATATTGAATTACTAGAAATGTTCATAGCTCTTAATTAAGAGTTTTATAGTCCATTTCGACATTTTATAACCTCCTTCAATATTTATTATCGAAGGAGGTTTTTTTATGCTTAAAAAGGATAAGTTAATACAAGAAAAATATAATGGTATTCATCCAACATGCCAATGCGGATGTGGAGAAAAAACACGTTATGAGGCTACTATAAAAGATTATTGTAAATGGATTCATGGTCATCAAGCTAAAGTAAAAGGACACTTTGGTGATCCTAAAAATCCAAAACGAGTACAAGCTATAATCAAAACCAGAAAAGAAAAATTCATATCTGGTGAATATAACCATGTGATTAAAGCTATAAAGAAAAATAGAAAAGATCCTAACCTAGGTAAAAAAATATCTCAGGGAGCTAAAGGCATACCAAAACCAAAACCAGAAGGATTTGGAGTAGGACGAGTTCAATCTAAAAAGACTCGTAAAAAAATGAGTGAAACTGCTAAAAGAAAATGGAAGACAGGTAATATAGGAAAAAAGAAACATTATACTTCTAACTTAGAAAAAACATTTGCTAATATATTAGATTTATTAGATATTAAATACCAACAATTTTTCTATGCTAAAGAAATTAAAGCATTTTATGATTTTCACATTCCAGAACATAATTTAATCATAGAAGTAGATGGTGATTTTTGGCATTGTAATCCTGATAAATTTCCAAATCCTGAATATATAACTCAAAAAAGAAATATACAACGAGATAAAATCAAAACACAATGGGCTACAGATAATGGCTATAAACTATTGCGATTCTGGGAGGATGATATTAAAAACAATATAAAATATATTAAACAAACATTATCAGAGGCTATCTCTTGATATATTTATATATATAAAACAATAAAAACGTTATGGAAGAAAAATTTAAGTATCCAACTGAGCAAATTGACTTACCTTCTAAGGGTTTACTTTATCCTGAATCATCTCCATTGTCTAAAGGAGTAATTGAAATGAAGTATATGACCGCTAAAGAAGAAGATATTTTAACTAACTCTAACTTTATTAGACAAGGTACAGTTATTGATAAATTATTACAGTCAATGATTATCACACCAATTGATTATAATGATTTATTAAATGGAGATAAAAACGCTATATTAATAGCAGCTCGTATTTTAGGTTATGGTAAAGACTATGAGTTTATGCTTAATAATCCTAACACAGGTGCTCAAGAAAAAGCAACAATTGATTTAAGCCAGGTTGAATCAAAACCACTAGATGAGTCTTTGTTTACTCGTGGTAAAAATGAATTTGATTTTCAATTACCGTTTTCTAAAGTAATGGTGACATTTAAGTTATTGACTCATGGTGATGAAAAAAAGATTGATAGAGAAATTGAAGGATTGAAAAAAATTAACCCACAATCAGTAGCCACTATAACAACTCGTTTGAAACATTTAATCACATCTATTAACGGTGACAGAGAAGTAACTGCAATACGTAGTTTCGCTGAGAATATGTTAGCTAGAGATGTAAAAGCTTTACGTGACCATATTAATAAAATAACACCAGATGTTGACTTAAAAGTTAATGCTGTTAAAGAAAATGGTGATGTAGTGGAGGGCATCGAATTACCAATTGGTATTAGCTTTTTTTGGCCTGACGCCAAGCTATAAAAATATATTACTAGAAGAAATTCACACATTGTGTTATTTTGGTCAAGGTGGATTTACTTATGATGAGGTATATAGTATGCCTATTAGATACAGACATTATCATTTAAAGAAGGTAATTGAGCATTTAGAAAAACAGGCGGAAGTTATGAATAAATCATTCACTAATGATGAAAAAACTAAAACCCCATTAGGTCCTCCATTAAAACCAGATTTTACAACCAAACCAAAAGCGCCCAAAAAATAGGGCGCTTTCATATTTATTCCCGATATAAA
>Ga0172362_10004913_pt1 | contig 11604 bp, 6 predicted proteins | sample LakKivs1_kivu2a2_FD_114534 | JGI IMG/M metagenome (GOLD analysis project Ga0172362, IMG submission 114534) | Sediment microbial communities from Lake Kivu, Rwanda - Sediment s1_kivu2a2 | ecosystem: Environmental > Aquatic > Freshwater > Lake > Sediment | place: Rwanda: Western Province, Lake...
ATTGAATCCGTTAGCGGAGAGTCAGGCGACCGCAGCTGGGAAAACGTGAATATTTGGGTTGGCGGAATCATCCCCGGTGCAGCCGACACCGTTATCATCAACGGACTGGTGACTGTCTACACTCCGGTACCAGAAACTTTTACAGCCTGCGCCAGATTGACGGTCAATTCCGGAGCGATCCTGCGGGATTACTGGGGCGGAGTACTGCATGTAAACGGCGAGCTGATCAATAACGGGACCATTGAGAATTCCTATGACGGTACTTATCATCTATTTTTAAAAATTAGCGGCAATGTTACAAATAATGGGTTGTGGAAAAACGCACTGACTACCTTAAATGGATCAGAGGTTCAGTATTTGTCCGGCTCCGGTGAATTCTCCGGCAACGAATTTATTAGTGAAAACACTGCTGATACATTGATTGTCGCTACGGATTTACAATTTTACACAACCACTATTGATTTGAATAACGACCGCTTGGATCTTCAGGGACACAAACTATCGCTGACCGGCAACGGATTATCGTGGGGAACCTGTTATCTCAGCGAAGCAGAATTAATTGGGCGCGGTGGTGAAATTTATGCAAATAGCTGGGGTGTATTGAGTAATTCCAGGATCAGTGATGTAACATTGACCGGAATTATTCAGGTCGCTAATGGCTGTGAATTTTTTGACAATGTGATAGTTGGCGACACCTTAAATAATACCTGGGGCAGCGGCGCTACGCTGGATATTAAAGGTAATTTGATCAACAACGGAGTTATCCGCGATGCGAATGACTTTTACCATTTGTTCATTAATATAGAGGGAAATCTGACTAATAACGGTGAATGGACGAACCACATAACGAATTTAAGCGGTACTAATCCACAGCATCTGACTTTCAGTAGCCCGTTTTCAAGCCGTTACTTCTATGATACCGATTCCAGTAGTGCGATTATTGCCGACTCCGACATTCATTTTCACAACTGCTATATAGATCTGGACAGCGCCGAATTTGATCTGCACGGATTTCAACTATCCTTTACCGGCGACTCGTACACAAATTCGGATTTGCGAAACGCTACGATTATCGCCAATGGTGGTTCTGTATACTTGAATAATTATGCCTATCTATACCAGTCGGTGCTGGATGGAGTGACATTGCGTGGCGAAGTTCAAATAAAAGAGGTGACCTTTCAGGGAACTACAACGGTAATGGACACCCTGGAAAATGAATACCGGGGCAGTGAACCAATCACTGTCAACGGCAGTATCATTAACAATGGAGTAATAAGAAATTTCCCCAACGATACACACTTGATTTTCAATGTCTCCGGTAATATTACTAATAACGGAATCTGGACCAACAGCCTGACAGAATTGAAAAGCAATACCAAACAGCATGTCATAATTAATAATGATCATAGTATTGGTGGGCGATTGGATCTGCACGCGATGATCCCGGGCGATACCTATCAGTGGTTAATTGACGATGCTGAAATTACCGATGCCAGCTCCCAATCACTGACATTCAATTCTGTTGGTAAGCCGGAGTTCGGACATTATGTGTGTCGGGTTAGCGGTTCCGGTGCAGAGGTATTGAGTTCCAGAATGATCAGAATCAGTAATGGTTCACCGGAATTTTCGCCATTGCCGGATACCGGTTTCGCCGAGGACCATTTTTTGAAATTGCCCGTATCGTACCTGTTTGATTATGTGGAAGATCCCAATGATGCGGATTTATCACTCGTGTGGACAATCACAGATAATGATAATGTAATTACAGAAATTGTCGCCGATACGATTAATTTTTCTGCAGGATTAAATTGGTTTGGAAGTGATACTCTTACGGTAATTGTGTCCGACGGTGAATTGAGTGACACAACCACCCTGATTGTTATTGTCGAACCGGTGAATGATGCCCCGGTGATTACGGCGATCGCGGACACAAGCATGATGGAAGATGATTCTCTGAAATTGGTCTTGACGGCTACCGATGTGGATGGTGATTCATTAATTTTTATGGCAACCTGCGATACCGCCGCAATAGAAGTAGTATTATCTGCAAATTATCTTACACTAATTCCAATTGCAGACTGGAGTGGTTGTGCGCAAATCCGGGTCATAGTCAGTGACACCGAGTTAAGCGATACTGCTGATTTTAAACTGACCGTGAATGCTATTAATGATCCGCCTGCGGCATTTGGATTGATCTCACCGGTGGATTCGACACTCAACCGCACCGACACCGTCATGGTTTTTCAATGGGAAGCTGCGACAGATGCTGATGGAGACTCTCTGATTTATACATTACTTCTGGAGGCTGAAGGTTTTGAATATGCCTTCAGTACGGATACCAATTGTGTCAATCTGAATGTCATTGATATAGAATTACCTTTCGAAGTTAATATAAGTTGGACTGTATATGTTTTCGACGGTACCGATACAACCTGGAGTGATGAGACCTGGCAATTTTCTGTCAGTCGGGAGCTCCGGATTGATTCCGGTAAATCTTTGCCCCATTCCTATGCACTGCATCAGAGTTATCCAAATCCCTTTAATCCCTCGACTACAATTCATTACAGCATTCCCAAGACGTCGCAGGTAACATTGGCGATTTTTAATATTCAGGGACAATTAGTCGAAAAGCTGGTTAGCCAAAAACAGGAACCGGGATATTATGCGGTCCACTGGGATGCATCCCGATTTAGCTCCGGGACCTATTTCTATCGGATTCAGGCAGATGGATTCCAGCAGGTGAAAAAATGTATATTGGTGAAATAGGACTATATGACCGCAAGCAGAACACATGGTATAACAATTTTTTTCTTAGAAAAGAATTTATCTTATGCCATGCTATCAATCAGGGGCTTATGAAAGAATTAGCGGCTATTTTTTCCTTTAAGTCATAAGATATTATTTCATCTGGTAAAAGATAAGATTTATCGAGCGATAGGCAGGTTAGGATTCCCGATTGACAGTGCCAGTTTCACCCAATTCAACTTCAATGAGATTTTTAGATCCTGGTTGCTGAACCGGAATCGGGAAAGGGCACGGATTACTATTCAGGCGAATTGATTGAACACCTTTTTGGACACCATTCGGATTGGATACCTTGATATGATAAACGGCATCCCGCCATTTTCTTTCAACTTCAAACTGCTTCCAATCGGCCGGAATACATGGATCAATGATCAGGCCGCGATGGGTGGGGCAGATTCCGAGGATATACTTTGTCACAGCGGTATAAAACCACGCTGCCGATCCGGTGAGCCACGGATGATGGGCGCGCCCATGTGCGGGGTGGTCGCTCCCTACGATAAACTGACAATATGAATAAGGTTCAGCCTGGCGAATTTCGATCAGGTCATTTTGATTATAGGGTAGCGAGGAATCATAGTACTGCATAGCACGATTGCCGTGGCCGAGCAGGCATTCGGCGATCACCGCCCAGGGATTGGTATGACTGAAAATAGCTCCGTTTTCCTTAATGCCCTTATAGACCCGCGTTACATACCCAATATCATCATTCGGACTTGAGTAAGCCGGCCAAAGGAGGTGCAATCCGTACTTACAGAACAGATATTGCTCCACGGCATCCATACAACGCTCAGCTCTTGCCAGTGATGCGACTTTGGAAATGACCGCCCAGGTCTGGGCATTGAGAAATAATTTACCTTCTTTGGAATCACTTGTGCCGATCTTTAATCCTTTTTTTGTAAAGCCACGGATGTACCAGTCACCATCCCAGAGTGTCGTTTCACAGGTAATTCTGATCTTTTCAGCTAGCCTCGTGTATTTCCGGACGTCGGCAGACCGCCCTAAATGCTCTGCCATATCAATAAAAACCCTAAGTGCCCAGTAGTGCATGAACGAGACCATGGCACTTTCCCCACCCCCAAGATTCAGGCAATCATTCCAGTCAGCGCGCAAACCCTGACAGATGCCATGTGATCCGGTATACTCCGCGGAAAAGTCCAGGATTCTGATCAGATGTTTATAAACCGTGTCGCTCCCGCCGTCCGCATACGGGATAACTTCTTCCAAAAAGTCATAGTCCCCCGTCTCGACGATCCACTCGCAGACCGATGCCACCAGCCATAAGGCGTCATCCGAGCAGGCATCAGCTAGTCCGTGGACGATGTCGCTGGGTTTGGGAGTCGGCACGACGGTCGGCAGTTTGACGCCCGGCAAGCGATTCTCTTGGGGTTCAAATACCGCCGGGTCGAACAGATGCAGTCCGTAACCGGCTCGGGTATGTCCCTTTAGCAGTTGGATGATCCGCTGTTTGGTTCGGTGGGGATTGGTATGAACGACACCCATAATATCCTGGGCCGTATCGCGATAACCAAGGCCCACGCGCCCGCCGACTTCAATAAAGGATGCAAAGCGGGACCAGACAACACAGGTTTCCGCCTGGTACAAAGTCCACGTATTAATCATGGTATCCAGCCCGGGATGGGGAGTCTGGCACTGGAACACCGCCGTCTTGTCAGCCCAATACCGGTGCAGTTCAGCAAAGGCCCGATCCACGTTGGCAAACTCAGCATACTTCCGACGCATTGCATAACCCGCTGCGGCACGGGAGCCGACACCCAACATATAAATCAGACGCTTTTCCTCACCTGGCAGGAGTGCGAGGCGATGATGCATGGCCGCGCAGTGATTGCCGCCCAATTCCGTGCTGTTTTGTAACCAACCCCGTTCCACCCCCAGCGGATTGGATTCGCTCCGGTAGGAACCGATAAAGGTATCGCGAACACAGTCGTAGCTCTCCGGTTCGTGACTGGCAGTGAAGAAATGAAACGTCCAGGGTTCATAAAAAAAGTCATATTCGATAATTGCGTCCCGGTAATCGGAACCGCTGGCGTACAGACTCATCTGGAAATTTTGGTTGTCAATTTCCACATGGTGAAAAGAAAATTCGACGTAGGAAAAAACGCTCAGGTGACGGGGACGTCCGGATTGATTGGTGATTCTGACATCCCAGAGTTCCACCGCATCTTCCACCGGAATGAAAAGAATCTGCTCGGCCACAAGGCCCTGGTAATCACACTGAAACTTGGAATATGATAGACCATGTCGACAGACATACCGTGCCTGATGCCAGTCTTTACCGACCGGCTGCCAGGAAACCGACCAGTACTCGCCGGTTTCATCATCCCGAATATAAACATAGTGCCCCGGACGATCCAGCGGAACACCGTTCGGTCGGAAGCGGGTAATACGGTGATGTTCGGTTGATTTGTAAAACGTATATCCGCCGGCGTTGTGGGAAATGACCGTGCAGAGGTCGCGTACACCGAGATAATTTGTCCATGATACCGGCACGTCGGGTCGTTCGATGACATATTCGCGGTGGGCATCGTCAAAATAACCGTACCTCATTCGGACTCCCTGACTGACACTTCTTTGAACGGCACAAAATAGGTCACTAAAAATGACGGTATGGTGGCTATCATCACCCACACAAAAAACTTTTTGTAACCCAAGTAGTCGCTGATATAGCCACTGATCATCGAGGGCAACATGAAACCCAAATTCATTACTGCTGTTGCGAAGGCATAGTGGGCCATTTTGAACGGCCCCGGCGCAATCTGTTGCATCATAAACAGGATCACGCCGATAAAACCGAAGCCGTAGCCGAACCATTCGATGGTAATAGCGCCGCAAACGATGGCGAAATTCTGCGGCTGAGTAAAAGCTAAATAGGCATAGACAGCATCGGGGATATTAAAGATGCAACACAGAATGAGAATGGAATTCTTCAAACTGCGTTTGGCGACGAAGTAACCGCCGGCAAGCGATCCCAGAATGAATGCCGTGGCCCCGAATATGCCATAGGCAATCCCGATGTCGGAGGTCAGCATGCCCAGGCCGCCGTTCTCACGGGAAGCGCGCATGAAAAGCGGCACGATTTTGATCAGGTGCCCCTCGGCAAAACGGAAAAGAACAATGAAAGCGATGCCCCATAGTACATGCTTTTTCTGAAAGAAAGTCCGGACTATTTCCCAAAAAGTCGCGAATGCTTCGCGCGAACTCCGGACATGATTCGCCGCTCCCCCGACTGGTAACATTTTGGAATGATAGATTGCCAGACCTATCATTATACTACCAAATAAAGCCATGACCACCATCCAGGCTTCGGTCACCCCCAGGGTCAATTCCAGCCTGCCGGCGATGTAGACCAAAAGCCCTTGCGACATGACTTTGGCCAAATTGTAGAAAGCGCCTTGCCAGCCGACAAATTTTGCCTGACTCTTGGGCGATAATGCATTGATATAGACGCCGTCCGCAGCTATGTCGTGCGTCGCGGAATTGAAGGCGATGACCACGAACATCGCCAGGGAGTATTTAAGAAAACCGGCCAGTGGCAATGACAGAGCTAAAATCCCGAAGGCAATTCCACCGATAAATTGCGTGGCGATCACAAAATACTTTTTCGTTTTGAACATTTCTAAGATCGGGCCCCAGAGCGGTTTCAGCGTCCAGGGCCACATGACGATCGTCGTAAAAAAAGCAATCTGGGCATCAGTGAGTTTCAGACTTTTATACATCAGCACCGAGACTGTCGCCGTAGCGACAAAGGGAATCCCTTCCGCAAAATAGAGCGTTGGAACCCAGAATGCAGGATGCCTGGATCTATTTGTAGAGGATGACATCAGTGCTTACCCTAAGCGAATTGAGATTTAATTTGGTTCTGGTCATTAGTCACGGGTACAACTTTCATCAACGATTAGCTCCGGATAGAATCGGGTAAACCCACGGGACTTATGCCTGACGGCAATTGCATTCATCGAGTCACCAACATCTTTGCGGTTTTTGAAAAATCAGCGCCGGTCAGTTTGTAAAAATAACACCCGGTTGACAAACCGGTGGCATCGAAACGTGTGGTATTCCAGCCTTCCGGCTTTCGCTGGTTTAGCACGATTCCCAGTGTGCGTCCCAATATATCATAGACTTCCAATTTGACATGTTCTTCCTGGGGGAGATAAAAGCGAATCAACGTTGTACTATTAAATGGATTCGGAAAGTTTTGGAGGCCGCTGTAAGTTTCCGGCAAAAGCGACGGGCAAGCTCCCATGCCGGTATTTGTAATCAGCGCACGGCCAACGGTCTCCAGCAAGGGCTGGGTATCGCCGACAACGTCCTGCCCCAAGGCCCAGAGCATGACTCCGCCCAATCCCTGCTCCCGAGCATAAAGGCACTTGAGCCTGACGGAGACAGTGTCATCGAAAGTGATAAACTGAGTTACAGAGGTGTTCAGCAGATAGGGCACCTGTGAAATGGCGTCCCAGTAATAATTCCAGCCATTTCCGATCTTGGGCTTGATCTGAGAATAGTAGTATTCGACATTACCGCCAGTGTTAGCCTGGAATATGCCGGTTGCATTACAGCCTTTGCCATAAAGCGGGATGCCCACAAGGATTTGAGATTTCGGAATTTTACGAATGTCGGACAAGTATTGCATCGCGGAATGTACCGAACCTTGCGGATTATCCGGATGCGAATATAGGGGTGAGTTATGGGTAGCGATTGATACCCAGCTACCCATGAAATCATAGGTCATACACCCGAACCAGGCGACGTAGTTCCGCAGGCTGTCATAATCAAACCATTGTCCTGCCCAATCGCCGGCTGGAATAGCGATGGAAATCAGCCAATCCTTACCGCACTCGCGAAAGGCCTGATGCAACTCTCGAACCAACAGGTTCAGATTATTTTTATCGGCTAATGTCGCCGGATATTCCCAATCAATATCCACCCCATCGTAGCCATTGTCATCACAGAATTTGACGATATTATTGATGCAAGTTTTCCGCACGGACGTATCCGCAGACATCGGCGAAAATCCATCGGATTGGCCCCAGCCGCCGAGCGCAATCAGGATTTTCTTTCCGGCAGTATGCGTCCGACTGACCAGCTCCGGATAAAGCAGGTCGCCATAACGCGCGATATTCCCATTCCGCTCCGGCCAGGCAAAAGCATGGACAATATAAGTCAAATTCTCATATTGAATACGCGAGGCGGGTAAGGTGGAACGCAACCATGCGGGATAGTAGCCGACAACCCTGCTTTGTGCTAAAAGCATCGAATCCGCGATAATTAACAGAACAATAGCTAGACAGGTGCGCATGTTGCAGAAAACTTTCTGAAGTTTATTGTTATTCGTCATCAATGATCCATACTATTACCGAATAGTACGGGAATTCATAATCTTTTCCAAACTTTGCCAACCGGCTTCACTTAAGGCATTGGCGTGAAACAGGCACACTCCCGCGGCTCCATGTTTAAGCGATACCTGGATCGCACGGGTCATTATATCCGGGGGCAGCTCCGGAATAAAAAGGCCACTGTAAAGCGGAGTGCTATCGTTAAGCAGGGCGACTTTCTGGCTGACCTGATTTTTAATCCAGTCAATATCAGCGTCGTAAAAATTGTGGTAAAGCATTGGCATGAACCCATCCAAATGCCAGGTCATCCATTGCTGACGGACGGCTTCCCAGTTCGGGAATACTGCCGCCGTAATCTGCTTATGGGCGCGTCGCGCAAGCGGCACCAATTTCGCATTGACTAAATGCGTGATACTATCATAGCGGAACTGTCGCCAGGCGACGTCCTCGCTGGGATTTTTCAACTCGAGCGGGTCTTTACCGCTGATTTTTTCAAATTTGGCGCGGCAGACCGGACAGTAACAGTAATCGAACTCGGGATATTCCCGATCCTGCACGACCTGATACTGGGATTGCAATGCCGGGGCGATAATGACATCCGGATAACGAATATAATCCAAGTGAATGCCATCCAAAGCGGAATAAGTGGTCAGCTCCTGCACACGAGTCAGCAGGAATTCCTGAACCTCCTCCCGCGAGGGGCAGAGAAATTTGTAGTAATCAACATAGGCGGGTTTCTCAAGTGCTGATTCTCCAACCCCGTTGACGACAAACCATTCGGGGTGCTGGGTCTGAATCGCCGGAATATTGCAGGGCATGCACCAGATCCAGGCGTGAACTTCAAGTCCGGCTTTTTTAGCCAGCGGTAAAATTGTTTCCAGCCATTCCCCGCCAACCGGCAGGTGCCGACTGCCATAATAAGCCCGGCGACTATCGAATACTTCAGGCAGAATCGCCGTAATCCCCGCCTGTTTCATGCGGGCAAATTTTGCAATCCACTCGTCCGTGGACGTTTCCAAATCGGTGGTTATCCAGACCCAATTTTTATATTTTCTCCGCGGAATTTTATTACAGGCCGCAATCCAGAGTGATGGGTATAAAAATCCGGTCAACACCGTGCCGAGCCGCATGATAAATTCCTTGCGATCCATTGCGATACTACTCATTAATAAAGCACTTTGAAAAAATACTGCTGACTGATTCGGTTGGAGAAGCGTCCGCGATTTTTACCGACTGTGCGCGGGCGAATGTTAGTTTTGTTATGGTCAGGTACAACATCACCATATGCCAAAGGAAAATCAGGGCTGTCCACCGTAAGCGGACAGCCCTGATCGAAACGGTCACTTTATTAACGTCATCTTCTTGACAGAGACTTTATTCCCCTGTCTGAGCACGCAAAAGTAAATGCCCGTCTGGTAGCTTACCATATCAAGTGTAACCTTATACATGCCGGGATCGCAGAACTCGTCATCCAGGATCTTCAACAGCTGTTGACCCAGCAGATTGTAAACGGTCAGACTGACCCGACCGGGTTGCGTAAGGTTGTACTGGATGGTTGTACGGGGATTGAAGGGATTCGGGTAGTTGTTACCCAACGCAAACTCATTCGGCGTGGAAGATGGTTGCGGTTTGATGCGCGTCGGTAAGTATTGATTTTCAGGGGGCGGCCCGTCGGGCACCCAACCGGCATCAGCCCCAACCTGGGTAATGCCATAACCCCACACATCCGTCGCCGCCGTCCCCGAACGGATCTGCTGAAAGTACGCCAACAAACCAATGTCGTTGTCCGTCGTCCCATTCAGCACTGCGGCATCAATCACATTCATGAACCCCGGATCAGCATCCACATTGTTCGATTCATCCAAATACGGATAGGTCACGCCATCCGCAAACATCGCCACCGTCCGCTCATTCATAAACACCGGTGTCCGTATCCAGTTTGCCTGCGTGCTGTTCCAGGTCGCCCATATATCCTTCAGCGCCTGCGGCCAGTAGTAAACATTATCCTTGACCTCGACTCTGCGCTTGCCCTCCGCCAATGCCGGAGTGGCAGGATCGTACATCGCCTGATTGGCTTCGCTCAAAGGCTGTAACGCTATCACGCCATAACTCGAATCCGGATACCACAAATTATCCCACCACGGATGCTCCGTCTGATCAACGCCACCCGCATAATTACCGTAAAATACATTGCCGTTGATCCGGGCCTCCGTCACATTGAATATGAAAAATGGATTCTTGAACGTGTACAGCACCTTGTTGTTCACAAACTCAAAATAACGCGTGTACCACTTCGTCACCGGACACGCCGCATAACCATTGATACACAGCATCGTGTTCCCCACAAAACTCAGCGTATCGGTGTAGGCTTCTCCCGGCCATTCGTTGCGAATCACCTCCCCGATGTACCACTGGTTGGGATGCACCATGTTCCGAAAATGACTCCCCCGGATAAAGAAATTATCCCACTGTCCGTTGTAGCCAATCGCAAACGCCTGCCAGCCATCAAAGACGCAGTTCTCCACCGTCAGGCGTACACTGTCGGCTGAAACCTGGATCGCGATCCCGTCCGCATTGGCCGTGTTGTTGGTCGCCTTGGCTAACAAGTACAAGTCCTTGAAATAACCCTGTATGCCAGCCCCATTCAACGTGAACAAGGTCACCGGCAGACTCCCATCCTGCAAAACGGCCGGCTGAATGCACGGCGGACGACCCGTCACCGGATCCACAATTCCAACTACCTTGAGGTCGCCCGTGGCGGTAATCGTTCCCGTATATTTGTAGGTCTTGTCCAGCGATACCAACCGGTACACATCATGACCCTGACTGCCGTTCGGCAACTTGTCCGCCTCGATTACCTCATTCAGGTATCCCTGATCAGCAGTAATGTCCAAAACTCCTCCCTGGGCAGAGGCTAAAACCGGCACACCGATGATCAGCACCAAACTAATAAACATCCACAATTTTTGCATGTTAATTCCTCCTTTTTACAATACTTGGGTACAGTCGAAGTTCTATTCCATTTTCATTCGAGGCACCCGCTCTCCCGAAAATGGACTGATCAAACATTACTTGCGTCGGATAATCACCTCCTTCCAATGTCTTCCAGGCAATTTTGCCATTGTATTGTTTAGAATGAGCGTTGATCATTTTTCCAAACCCCTCAACTCTCTCCATCAAATCAGCCAGCGGAGACCACAGCTGGCTGTTAAACCGTACATTTCCGCCGAACGCGGGATCCGCGGATACATCTGCAGAACATTGCGGTCGCGCTCCTGGTTGAGATTGTTTAAATCACCAAAGATCTGCAGTCCCAACCAGGGCAACTTCTGTCTGACAGATACATCCCACCTCTGGTAAGCGGCAGTGGTCGCCCTTAACTGCGGCCATTGACTCACCGCGGCAAAAACATCGTCCTGATACAACATGGATACCCGAATCGAGAACC
>Ga0172362_10004915_pt1 | contig 11601 bp, 7 predicted proteins | sample LakKivs1_kivu2a2_FD_114534 | JGI IMG/M metagenome (GOLD analysis project Ga0172362, IMG submission 114534) | Sediment microbial communities from Lake Kivu, Rwanda - Sediment s1_kivu2a2 | ecosystem: Environmental > Aquatic > Freshwater > Lake > Sediment | place: Rwanda: Western Province, Lake...
ATGGACTGAACCAGAACAAATCACCCACCTTGCTTGCAAGATTGTCTCCTACCGAGAAAGAAAAGTTCACATTCGAAATATCTTCTCCCACAACTTCTAATTCCTGAATTCTTCCCGTACCCAGGCCATCTTCATGGGCAATGCGTATATATGGGATAGTCATAGGGTCAAAGCCCATCATCTTAGCTGCCACAGCATCTATGGCTACGCTATCGCCACTTGCAAGGATATAGTCCTTTTCTACGGGTATCATCGTCCTTGGTCCCGGGCCAGTTCCACATATAGTGCCGTCCATCACAGCGAATATACCTGTGTGAATCTCTTTCTGGATAGCCAGCAGGTCAACAAGAGTTTCGTGGATAACACAATGGGTATAGTGCCTCTTTGTATTCAAAAGCCCACCAAAAGCGTTTTTCATTGCCCCTGTTGTCGTGGTATAAATATGGGTCTTTACTGTGGGCAGATGGATGATGTTCTTGCCAATAAAGTATTCAGGCACCCTAATACCTTCAGCATAAACTTTGTCCAGTACCCGCATTCTTGTTTTTGGCTTATAGTCAATCCACTGGATATCCTCGGGAATAAAATTGTATCTTTCCTCTATCTTATACTTTTTGTAAACAGGGTCAAGTTTATTCATCACCTGACCCTTGTAGGCATTAGTGACTACTGTATTATTATGGACAGCGCTGATGTTCCTATAACCGGCGCTAATTAATGCCCGGATTGTTCCCTCCAACTGCCAGGGCGTAGTATTGGCACTAATATAAGGGAAGTGCCACGATATATTATCCTTTAATATGGTTACCTTATCCTTAGGAAGCGCATGTTCAAAATCTGCCATTCTTAACAGGCGCTGTATGTCCTGAAGCGTAGTTTCCGGAGTAGTTTTTAGAACAGCAACCTTTGATTTATTCATACTTATCGAGTTACTGTGGAATTCAATCTATTGAATCCATTTTCTCTTCAAATCCTTTAAAATTATAGCAACGCCAGATAGAAAATGTTTTTATAACTTCACCGTCTCTGGTTATTTCAAAAACGGGTTCTTTTCTAATCTCGTCAAAAGCAGGACTTAGCTTCTCCATATAGCCGCCTTCGTTCTCTCCCCCTTTAACAAAAATAGCATCTTTTCCAATAAGAGAATCGAAATCTGACCAGTAGCGATAAGAATGCCCATGGGGAGTACTCTGACCTATGGAATAGGTCTCATATTGATTGTCGGTATAGAAAGCAACATAACTCGCTAAAGCATAACCTCTGCACAATATGAATGTATCCTCAGGCATCTCTTTCCTTATCATGCTCACCCTTTTGCCCAAATCCTTCATCCAGCCAGAAAGGAATATTTCCAATCCTTTTGGGCCGCCTTTTTTACTTTTTATGATTGATGTGAGAATTTTCGGATAAACAGGTACAACGTGTATGAAAACCGTCATAAGAATTGCCAAAGAGACAATTGCAATCCACAGGGTTCGATAAAGTTTTTTCCTCCCCCGACCAAAAAATAATATTGCCATAGCTATAAAGGCTGTAAGATAACTACAAGAGACCCAGTGCGGAGCTACACGATCAAACCAGCTATATATCCCAAAAATCAAGAGAACTACTACTGAAGTAAAAAATAAAAAAAGAGACTTATCATCATTATTTTTAACTCCTCTATATCCGCTATTGATTATGCCTGCCAGGCAACCTATAAATAGAAATGGCGAGAGAATAAAAGCTTGACCTCCTAAATATTCGAGAAAATATTTAAATTTGAGTGAAGTATCACCAGACATATATCTCATTCCTAAATTATACTTAAATGTCACCCAATCCCGGGAAGCATTCCAGATGATAACAGGACTGAACACCAGAAGTGATAGGAAAAGTGCTAAATACGGTTCTTTACGCATTAGCCATTTTCTCTTTTCTTTAGACACTAATAAAAATAAGAATATTGAAATGGGAATAGAAATGGAGATAAATTTTGTAAGAAACGAAAAACCCAGAGCCAACCCAGAAAGCCACCACCAGTATTGCTTCCGGGAATTTGTCGCTTTATAAACAAAATAAAGAGTGAGCATCCAGAAGATTGCCAGAGGAGCATCTGTAGTGGTGATAACAGCTCCTACAGCAAAAATGGGAGCAATATTTACCAGAAAACCCGACCAGAAAGCTACCCTCTCATCCTGAGATATTTCCCTGGCTAGAAGATAAACAAGAATCGTTGTCCCTAAAATCAAAACTATAGGAGCCAATCTTACTGCAAGTAATGTGCTTTTAAACAGAGTAAAAAGAGCTACAACAATCGCGGTCATAGGAGGATGTTCATAATAAGATAAATCAAGATGGCGAGACCATTGCCAGAAATAAGCTTCATCGGCAGAGAGTGGTAGGAGCCGAGCATAGATTAAACGAAAGATAGTGAGTACTGCTAATATACAAATAAATGTAATCCTGTAAGCTTTAATATTATAGTCCTCACCCATCTTATCTTTCCCTTAGACTGGACTTTGTTTATCTTCTTGGTGAGCCGAGCGTGAATCGAACACGCGACCAACGGCTTAAAAGGCCGCTGCTCTACCTAGCTGAGCTACCGGCTCATCGGCTTCCACTCCGTGAAATCTTCGCCCTCCCTCTTATTCCTCTACCCTTTGGGGAGAGGGTTAGGGTGAGGGAGTTGTCTCTGAATTAGAGGTTTACCATTTTTACTTCCACAATTTCGGATATCCCCTCTATCTCTTTTAAAACATCTTTTGAAATATCACAATCTACATTGATAATGGTTAGTGCTTTTCCACCAACCGTTTTTCTCCCCACCTGCATAGCGGCTATATTAATCTTTCTATTTCCTAAAATCGTTCCTATTTTACCGATTACTCCCGGCTTGTCCAGATTTGAACAGAGGAGCATATACCCTTCAGGAACAACGTCCAAATCGAACTCGCCAATCCTTACCAGACGGAATTCCTTCTTCCCCAAAAGAGTCCCGGCTACTATGTTTTCTCCTTTTTCTGTCATTGTTTCTACTACTATTAAATTAGCAAAATCTTCCACTTTGCTCACTTTAGACTCGGTAACTCTAATCCCTCTCTCCTCGGCAATCAAAGGAGCGTTAATAAAATTGACTTCCTGTTCCAAAATTGGTTCCAGAAGTCCCTTAAGCAGCGCGATAGTCAAAGGCTTGATATCATGACGCAGAATCTCTCCTGAGTATTGGATGCCAATGTGAGTAAATCCTCCCTCGCTTATCTGTCCCTGTAACCTTCCTAATTTCTCGCAAAGATTAATATAGGGACCCAAAGTCTTCATTTTCTCAGGGTCTAATTCTGGCATATTGACTGCGTTGCGAACAACGCCATTCTTAAGAAAATCCAAAACTTGCAGAGCAATATCCCTTGCCACGTTAATCTGAGCCTCTTCAGTGGAAGCTCCTAAATGAGGTGTAACAATTATATTGTCCAAACCCAGAACGGGACTATCAAAAGGTGGTTCCTTTTCAAAAACATCGAGAGCTGCTCCACCAACCTTACCTGACTTCACTGCTTCTGCCAGGGCAGCTTCATCTATGATTCCCCCACGAGCACAATTTATAATCCTCACCCCTTTCTTCATCTGACTGATAGTTTCCTTATTAATTATGTGTTTAGTCTCAGGAGTTGATGGAACATGGATTGTTATGTAGTCTGCCTGTTTAATAAGTTCCGGAAAACTAACCAATTTAACGCCCATCTCTCGCGCGTGGGCTTTAGAAATAAAGGGGTCGTAAGCTATTATCTCCATCCCGAAAGACTGTGCCCTTTTTGCAACTTCCCCTCCGATTCTACCCAGGCCGATTATACCCAGGGTCTTTTGGAAAATTTCGGTTCCCAAGAATTTTTTCTTTTCCCACTGTTTACTTTTCAGGGATATATTAGCTTGGGGGATACAGCGGGATAATGCTAATATCATGCTCATTGTATGTTCTGCTGCAGAAATGGTATTTCCCCCCGGCGTATTCATTACCAGGATACCCTTTTTGCTTGCCGCCTCAACATCAATATTGTCCACTCCTACTCCCGCTCTTCCGATGACTTTTAAATTCTTTGCTGCGTCAATTATCTCTTTTGTCACCTTGGTTGCACTGCGTACAAGAAGAGCGTCATACTTGCTAATCTGTTTTATCAACTCCTGCAATTCCAGTTTGAGCTTCACATCAACTATTATATCGGGGCTTTCCCTCAATAACTCTATACCTTCTTCAGCTAAATTATCGCTAACTAATATCTTCACGAAAACCTCCTTTTAAACGCAGACTGAAGTCTGCTACTCCAGTCGCTCCGATGAATCGGAGCTACTCCTTATTTCAGGAATTTTTTCTCTGCGGCAGCTATTCCTTTTCCTACTTCGAATTTATATCCTAATTTACTTAATGCTATTTCCAGAGCGGAAAGCCCGATAATTACATCAAATCTATCCATATAGCCCAGATGGGCAATGCGGAAAATCTTACCTTTGTATTCTCTCTGACCATCAGCAATTCCAACCCCATACTCTTCAAGCATCATTCTAACCAAGCGCGAACCATCGATTCCCTCTGGAACCTTGATGGCTGTAACCACATTACAGGGAACTTCTGCGAAGAGCTCTAAACCGATTGCCTCCACTCCTGCTCTCGTAGCAGAGGCCATAATTGCATGGCGTTGTAAGATTTTTTCCAGTCCTTCTTCCTTTATCATTTTTAAAGACTCTTGCAGTCCCAAAACTAAACTTACTGCCGAAGTATAAGGTGTCTCTCCTCCCTGGAGAGATTTCTTGTATGCTTTAAAGTTCCAGTAAAACTTCGGCAATTTAGAATTTTCTACAAGTTTCCAGGCCTTCTGGCTAATACTCACAAAAGACAATCCCGGAGGAAGCATAAGCCCTTTTTGAGAGCCACTGGCAACTACATCTACATTCCACTTATCAGTCTTCAATTCCTGCCCTCCTAGCCCACTCACTGCATCCACCACCAAAACAGCCTCCGTTCTTGCTACTATATTGCCGATTGATTCAATGTCGTTAACCACTCCGGTTGAGGTTTCCGTGCTTTGTGTAAATACAGCTTTTATCTCTGGTATCTCTTTCAATTTCTTTTCCACATCTTGGGGCTTGGCAACTCTGCCCCAGGGATATTCAATAACTTCCGGCTTGATTCCAAACGAGTTAATAATATCTACCCATCTTCTACCAAATGCACCAGTGTTAACCACGAGAACTTTGTCTTGTGGAGAGAGGAGGTTGGCCACGCAGGCCTCCATCGCGCCCGTCCCTGAAGCTGTAAAAATAAGAACATCGTTTTTTGTTTGAAATATGTATTTGAGTCCTTCTATATCGTCGGAAAGAGCCCGACCATACTCGGGAGTTCTATGATGAATAATGGGCTGCGCTGAAGCCAAAAGTACTCTCTCCGGAACTGGAGTAGGCCCTGGCGTTAAAAGATACTTTTTCATTTTTCTTCCCCCTAAATAAAAATTAAGAACTAAGAACTGAAACTAAGATCTCCCAAAAGTAGATGCTTTTTACTTTACCATGTTGGAAATATCCACCGGAGAACAAAATTTCTAAAGAGGTAAATCTTAGTTTTCGATTCTTAGTTCTCTCTTTTGTTTTCCCGTTCTGTTTTTTCTTTTGCTTGTAATCCTGGTAACCTTTGGGCTAGTGGTAGACGGCTAAATTTTTTCCGTCCGGTTATCTTTGCACTTCTCTTTACGCTGGGAACCAAAGCTATTTTCAAGACTTCATCTATGTTCTTAACCGGCAAGAACTTCAATTTATTTTTGATTTCTTTGGGGATCTCTTTCAGGTTCCTCTCATTTTCCTGGGGAAAGATAACCGTCTTTATTCCTGACCTATGAGCTGCCAGCATCTTTTCTTTAAATCCACCTACGGATAAAATCCGGCCTCTTAGAGTTATCTCTCCGGTCATAGCTACATCTTTCATAACTGGCCTATTAGTTAACGCTGAAGTCAAAGCAACAGCCATGGTAATCCCTGCCGAGGGACCGTCTTTAGGAATCGCACCCTCTGGGACGTGAATGTGAATTTCTCTATCCTTGTAAAAATCTGGGGATAAACCTAACTTGTCAGCGTTAGACCTGACATAAGAAAGTGCTGCCTGTGCGGATTCCCTCATTACTTCTCCCAGTTTCCCGGTAAGTGTGAGACTGCCCTTGCCTTGCATAACTGAAACCTCAATAGAAAGAATATCTCCACCCAATTCTGTCCAGGCAAGTCCTGTGGCTACGCCCACTTCGTTCTCACCCGGCTTCTCCCTGTGGTACCTGGGAATACCCAAATAACTATTAAGATTTTTCGCAGTAATTTTTACAACTTTTCTGCCCTTGGCCGAGGCCAACTCCTTTGCTACCTTCCGACAGATATTTGCTATCTCCCTCTCCAGATTTCTCACTCCCGCTTCCAGAGTATAATCGCGTATTATCAAATTTAAGGCTTGCTCCGATATAACCAATTTGTTTGCATTTAGCCCATTCTCCTTGATCTGTTTTGGCACGAGAAATTGTTGAGCAATCTTAATCTTCTCGTCCTTCGTATACCCGGGGAATTTAATAACCTCCATACGATCAGCTAAAGAAGGCGGAACCGTATACAGGGTATTAGCAGTGGTAATAAACATCACATTGGATAAGTCAAATTCCACCTCTAAATAGTGGTCGGAAAAAGTGTTGTTCTGTTCAGGATCCAGAACTTCTAAAAGAGCTGCCGCTGGATCGCCTCTAAAATCCTGCCCCATCTTATCCACTTCATCGAGTAGAAATACAGGATTTCTTGATTTTATCTTACTTAGTGACTGAATTATCCTCCCAGGCAGAGCACCAATATATGTCCTGCGGTGGCCACGAATCTCAGCCTCATCGCGTATTCCTCCCAGAGACATACGAATGAACTTGCGACCCAAAGCACGGGCAATCGAACGGCCTAAAGATGTCTTGCCCGTACCTGGAGGACCGACAAAACAGATAATCGGTCCTTTCAACTTTTTCGTTAACTTACAGACAGCCAAATATTCCACTATCCTCTCCTTGGCTTTATCCAAACCATAATGGTCTTCGTTCAAAATCCTCTCCGCTCTTTTAATATCCAGATGGTCTTTGGTCCTGATAGCCCAGGGCACTCTGATTATCCAATCCAGATAAGTCCTGATTACCGTGGCTTCGGGAGAGAAAGGCATCATTTTCTCCAGACGAGAAATCTCTTTCTCCGCTTCTTTTAATACCTCTGCCGGTGGCTTGGATTTTCTGATTTTCTCTCTCAGTTCACTTACTTCTTTTTGGTAATCATCTGTTTCTTTCAGTTCTTTTTTAATTGCTTTGATCTGTTCATGCAGATAATATTCTTTCTGTGTCTTTTCAATCTGGTCACGCACCCGCACCTGAATCTTCTTCTCGATAGAGAGAATATCATTCTCCGTGGTTAAAATTTTGGATAACTCTACAAGCCTCTTTTTAGGATCCCATGTTTCCAGAATAAGCTGCTCCTGAAGTATTTTGATCGAGATATGAGATGCGATAATATCAGCTAAACGGCCCGGATCGTCAATGTTGGAAACTGACATTATAGTCTCTATAGGAATACGACGATTCAATTTCACATATTTCTCAAATAAGGTTATCACACTACGCATCAAAGCCTCAATCTCTTGATTGGGAACATATGTTTCTAAATGCCTCTGAATCTTCACCTCAACAAATTCCTGTTGAGAAATAAGGTCTATAATCTTTCCTCTCTCTAAGCCCTCGACGAGGATTTTAATCGTGCCATCGGGCATCTTTAAAAGCTGGAGAATCTCTGCCACTACCCCCACTAAATAGACGTCTTCCTTACCCGGGTTTTCAGTCTGAATCTTTTTCTGAGTCACCAGGAAAATCAACCGATCTCGGGCCATCGCTTCTTCCAAAGCCCTGATTGATTTGGCCCGCCCTACTGCCAAGGGAAGAACCATATAAGGGAAGATTACCACATCTCTTATTGGCAGAAGAGGTAATACATCGGGTATGACAATAGATTTCTTAGACTTGTCCGGTATAATCAATTCAGCCTCCCTTCCTCTACTATTTTCCTTTGTATTAATACTGGCTCCTTCTCCTTATTTATAACCTCAGCGTCAATTACGCATTCTTCTACGTCAGTTGTGTTAGGCAAATCGTACATTACATTCAACATAACATCTTCCATAACAGTCCGTAACCCCCGGGCTCCACTCGACCTCCTAATGGCCTTTCTGGCAATCTCTTTTAAGGCATTACCTGTCACTGTCAGTTTCACATTCTGGAGAGAGAATATTTTCTCAAACTGCCTGATTAGAGAATTTTTCGGCTCAACCAGAATCCTGACCAGAGCAGCCTCATCTAACTCCTCCATCGTAGCAATCACCGGAAGTCTGCCAATGAATTCAGGAATTAATCCATACTTAAGAAGGTCTTCTGGTTCTACGTAAGAGAGAATCTCGTTAAGATTTCTTTCTTTCTTACTTCTTATTGGCGCCCCAAATCCCAAAGATTTTTCCCTGATTCTACTTTCAATTATCTTTTCCACACCATTAAATGCTCCACCACAAATGAAAAGAATATTAGTTGTATCTACAGGGATAAAATCCTGCTGAGGATGTTTCCTTCCTCCCGTAGGAGGGACATTGGCTATTGTCCCCTCCAATATTTTCAGAAGTGCCTGCTGGACACCTTCTCCAGAAACATCGCGTGTTAGCGAAGGGGCATCTCCTTTGCGCGCAATCTTATCCACTTCATCTATGTATACAATGCCTCTTTCAGCCCGATGGCGATTGAAATTTGCACTCTGCAGAAGCCTGAAAACAATATTCTCAACGTCCTCGCCAACATAACCAGCCTCTGTTAATGCAGTGGCATCGGCAATAGCGAAAGGGACATCCAATAGGCGAGCTAATGTCTGGGCCAGAAGCGTCTTTCCCGTCCCTGTCGGACCAATTAATAAAATATTCGACTTCTGCAATTCCACTTCATCAGCAACTCTTTGCCGGGAAGTGGGGTAGAGAGAATCCAGACCTACCCTTTGATAATGATTATATACGGCAACCGCCAGTAACTTCTTAGCTCTTTCCTGCCCAATAACGTATTCATCCAGGATAGCCTTAATTTCATACGGCTTGGGCAGAACTTCCTTAGTTTTCTTTTCTTCCTCTATAGTGATTTTGCTCAGTAAATTGTAAGAGAGCCGAATACATTCGTCACAAATGTACACCCCATGGCCGCCAATGAGTTTCTTCACTTCATTCTTATTTTTGCCACAGAAAACGCAACTTAAAAATTCTTTTCGATCAGTAAGTTCAACCATAATACATTTTCGCTTTTTTGTCTTTTATTTTCTCTGCACAATTACTTCATCAACCAGGCCATAGGCTTTTGCCTCTTCCGCCTGCATAAAGAAATCGCGGTCAGTGTCCTTCTCTATCTTCTCCAGAGGTTGACCCGTATGTTTCGCCATAAGTTCATTCATCTTGGCTTTCATCCGCATAATTTCCTTAGCTTGAATACCGATATCAGTTGCTTGACCCTGCACTCCTCCCAGAGGTTGATGTATCATTATGCGGGAATTGGGCAGGGCATATCGCTTTTTCTTTGCCCCGGCAGCAAGAAGAAGTGCTCCCATACTGGCTGCCTGACCCATACATATTGAAGAGATATCCGGTTTAACATATTGCATCGTATCATAAACTGCAAGACCGGCAGTCACCACTCCTCCCGGACAGTTAATGTATAAGGAAATATCTTTATCCGGATCCTCTGCTTCCAGAAACAGTAATTCAGCGATAATCACATTGGCAACTTCATCGTTTAAAGGGGTACCCAGGAAGACAATCCTGTCCCGTAAAAGACGGGAATAAATATCAAACGCTCTCTCTCCTCTTTGTGACTGCTCAATCACCATGGGAATTAACTGCCCAAAAGTCTTTGATTTCATGCATTACCCCCTCACCCTAACCCTCTCCCCTTGGGGAGAGAGTAACTTTTTTGTTTATTTTCTTTTCTCATTTATAATTTTAGCATTTTCTATCAAAAAGTCAAATACTTTATTTTCTCTCATTCTGCCTGTGATTTGTTCTATATTTTCATAAAAGTATTTCTTTATTTCCTCTTCTTTTTCTTTAGTCGATTTTACCGTTTCCTCTATCTCTTTATCTATTTCCCTGGAATCAACCCGGATATTCTCTTTCTCCGCTATCCGGGAAAAAATTAAGGCGCTACGGACCTGTTTTTCTGCCAGGTCACGATATTTCTTCCGCAGGACTTCCTCATCCGCTCCGATATCTTCAGAAGCAAGCCCACGACTCGCAAGGTAATCCTTCATTTTTGACATTAGATAATCGAGTTGTTTTTCCACCAGAGAATTGGGAACTGGCACAGGGTTATTCTCAATCAGCCTGTCAACAATCTGTTCTCTCATTGCCTCTTCTGCTTTATACTCCTCCCGCTTAATCAAATTTTCCCTCAATTTCTCTTTCAATTCTGGCAAAGATTTAACCCCTAACCCCTGAGCAAAAGTATCGTCAATTTCTGGTAACCGCATTTCCTTAATCTCTTTAACCTTTGCCTTGAAGATAATCTTCTTCCCCGCCAAATTTTTGTTAAAATAATTATCCGGAAAATTCACCTCAATATTCTTCTCTTCGCCTTTTTCCATCCCCGTCAATCCTTCGGAAAACTCCTTAAGAAAAATAGGATTTTCAATGCTGATTAACTGATTCTCTCCTCGAAGGTCACTCAGGGGTTTACCGTTACCGAATCCTTGATAATCGATTACCACATAACTTTTTTTGTCCACTACGTTATTGCTGGAAACCACAAGCTGTCCATTCCTTTTCTGCAGTTCCTTCAGACTTTCCCCTATTTCAGAATCACCCAAGACTTTTATCTCTCTTTTTATCTTGAGCTTCTTATAATCCCGAGGCTCAAAACGAGGCATTACTTCCACCGCCGCCTGAAAAGATATTGGACTTTTATTATCAAAATCGAATTTAAGCTCGGAAATCTTTGCCGGAGTAATAGGGTCGATTCCCTTCTCTTTTACTACCTGGGATAATGCGCCCGGGATAAGGGATTCTAAAACAGCTTCCTGGCAGCGAGACTTGAATTTCTCCCTCAAAAAAGTAGGTGGCACCTTTCCTCTACGGAAACCGGGTAAAGCAGCATCCTTTTGAATCTTATTATACGTCAGCTCTATTTCCTTTTCCACTTCTGCATGAGGAATCTCGATCTTGAAAACAAACTCACATTCGCTTTTCTTGGACATTTCTGTCTTTAAATTTTCCATAGTTGTCTTGACCCTTGCCTGGTGCCGCGGGAGAGATTCGAACTCTCAACTCCATACAATTGGAGACTAGGTCCTAAGCCTAGCGTGTTTGCCAATTTCACCACCGCGGCAAGTGTGGGCCATGGAGGAATCGAACCTCCAACCTCCTGCTTAAGAGGCAGTTGCTCTACCTTTTGAGCTAATGGCCCAGAAAATATATATTAAACTACCTTGTCTTACCTGGCACGCCCGGTGCGATTCGAACGCACGACCTGCGGATTCGAAGTCCGACGCTCTATCCAGCTGAGC
>Ga0172362_10004916_pt1 | contig 11601 bp, 7 predicted proteins | sample LakKivs1_kivu2a2_FD_114534 | JGI IMG/M metagenome (GOLD analysis project Ga0172362, IMG submission 114534) | Sediment microbial communities from Lake Kivu, Rwanda - Sediment s1_kivu2a2 | ecosystem: Environmental > Aquatic > Freshwater > Lake > Sediment | place: Rwanda: Western Province, Lake...
CAGCGCCGGTAAAACGACTAAGGATGAGCACCCCGTCCCCATCTACTCGAGAAGAGACGAACTCCTTGGCTACCAGATTCATCCCGTCGTGGAGAGAACTGACAATACAGAAATTAGCAAGTCCTTGTAGTGCGCTCAACGTAATGGGGCTGAAATGTTCCTTGACGTAAAGTATAGGTTTCCAGCGACTTCTCCAATGTCGCCAGTTTATGTCGTCAACTAGGCCATCAATTTCCTCGTTCAGTCTCTTGTATTCTTCGACGTGTGTTCTACTTGGTTCACCGGCCTGCACAAAGGTAAAACGTCCTTCATATTGAGGATTCTTGCCCAGAAACAAATCAATTGCCCTGAACCGTTCTGGTATGCCCTTGGTGTAGTCCAGGCGGTCAATACCAACGCCAATGAATTGCTGTCTCAAGCTATACTCATGTCTCAACCTCTCCATTTCTTTGGGTACCTCTTCCTGACTCGCCCGAGACGATATTTCGGTAAAATCCACGCTTATGGGGAAAGCTCGAACCGAAGTGCTATGCCCGCCTCTAATGATGGCCCGTTTTTCCCGATCGATTCTACATTCCAGAATGCGATCAACAGTCTCCAGAAAGTTGTTGCAGTGATACAGAGTGTGAAACCCAATCAGGTCATTGGCCAGGAGTCCATCGAGAATCTCCTCTTGCCACGGACAGACTCTGAATGCCTCATAGTTGGGCCATGGTATGTGCCAGAATTGAGCGGTGATTACGCTGGGGCAGCGTTCTTTGATCATCTTTGCCAGCAGAGCAAGATGATAATCTTGAATAAAAACAAAGGCGCCTTTCTCACCAACCTCGGCACACACGGCGTCGGCAAACCGATGATTCACTTCCTTGTAGGTCTCCCAGTCCTTCTGACGAAATACCGGCTTGACATAGACAATGTGACATAGGGGCCAGAGTGCCTGATTCGAAAAGCCGTCGTAGTAATGCGCCTCTTCCTCCTTGGATAGCCACACACGCTTTAGGGTATACCGAGGGGCTTCAGTCGGCACTGAGATCTTGCCCTCCTTATCTGATACATCGGGGTCCGCATCGCCGCTGCCATGCGCAATCCATGTGCCACCGCAAGCCTGCATCACCGGATCCAAGGCCATAGTCAGACCGCTGGCAGGACGAAGACATCTGATTTCCTCGCCCACCCAGCTATGAATATAGGGCTCTCTGTTGGAGACTACTATAAATGGAGAACCCTTGAATCTGATATGTACCAGTGCCTGCAGTTCTTCCTTGATCATCGTTAAGACCACACCCCATGAGCGAGCTTGGGTCTCGCCCGCACCTGTTTAGTACAGCGCAGGAACAGACTAATTGGGGGAGCCTCCCCAATTTTATAACAAGCCCCAAGAACCGTCTCAAAGGTAGATAACATCTTCCTTACGCTCCAGAGTGAGAAATGTCAGCAGGTAGTCCTTAATCTCACGAGTAACGAGGAAATGCTGGCGGACATGTTCCCTGCCATTCCGGCCCAGCCAGTGACCATAATCAGGATTGGCCAGGAGCTGTCTTAGGGCGTACGCTGCTCCCTCTATACTATGACACAGAAGCCCGGTTAACCTGTTCCTTACCTGGAGAGGTATGCCGCCGACGGCGCTGGCCACTACTGGTTTCGCCTTCCACAAGGCCTCGGCTATGGTGAGAGCGAAGCCTTCCCTCAGAGATTTTTGCATGACTATGGTGGCTGCTGTCTGTAAAGCATTAATGTCAACATCGCTCCCGGGTGGTATATCCAATATGTGGATATCCGAGTTATCTCCGGCTCTTTCCCTTACCTCTTGTAACACTTCCCCAGACTCAGGATCATCGCTGGCAGTACCACCGGCGAGGATTAGCTGGCAGGCAAAATTCCTTCTAACGAGCTCAAAGGTTTTGATTACTCCTAGTGGATCTTTTAGTCGGTCGAAGCGGGAGACCTGGAGAATTATCGGTTTGTCCTGGTTTAGATGATATTTGGTGAGAACAGCATCCACCGCCTCGGCAGATAACTCTCTGTTCTTGTCACTTAGGGGATCGATAGATGGCGGAGCGAAGAATTGGCGTATCGGCAACTGTTGGGCGAAGTTTGGCGAAGAGAAAACCGCGGCGTCGTAGTTGGTTATGAATGGCGTCAGGAATTCCCATACCCTGCTGTCCGGCTGAGAAATGTCTATATGACATCGCCAGATCCATTTTCTGCCGATGTTACTCTTCTTGGTTATCAAGGCCACCGGCTGCGGATCATGTATGAATAAAATATCTCCTGAGAAATCAATTTGACTCAGGTTCCTTTCTGAGGTCTCCAGAAAGAGGGACAAATCATCATCGGAAATAGACTCCGCTTTGCCATGAAGGGCATTATGGAGCTTTTTCGTTACCTTGAAGAATCGAGCCTCACCCGAGATAATTTGCCATCTGACGTTGACTCCTAACTGATTGAGTAGTGGTACAACGCGAGATAGTATCTCTGCTACGCCTCCGCCTACAAGGGTGGAGTTTATATTGACGACGGTTTTGCCTGACAATCTGGTCGCTAGCATCCTGAGTTCCTCGATATGACCTTTCCCCACAACGGGCTCATAATCCTTGACGTTTATTATGGGATTCATAGCTTCTTTTCACAAAGTTCTATAATCATCTCTCGCAGATTCTCCAGGGTGTAATTGTAGGGGTCAAGGCGGGTTACCTGCTCCGCCAACTCTTTTTCCCCTAAACAATCCTCAAACCACACGGAGAAGTCGTTTGTCCCTCGCTGCAGCCTTAATTTGGCTTCAAAAATATGGAAATAAAGTGAGCCTATGCTGATCTTCCTTAGTATGCCAATAAAATCACGTAGGTTGCGGGCGACGTAGGGAGTGGGGAGAATAACGCTTATGGACTTGATGAAATGGAATTCGTTACCGAACGGTGCCTCCCGCTCGTGGACGGTCTGAGCCAGGAAATCTTGAATCACTCCGCCAATCATTTGCCTCAACGCCTCGATAGTAGGAAATTCGAAGGTGTCAATGCTGGCTAGCCTTTCAGCCAGGATGTCGTAACCTAACGCATCCTGCACCCACAGCGCGAAATCGTTGGTTGGTTGGGGTGTAAGAAATTGATATTCTTCAACAAAGGCGTGGGTATGGTAGTACACCACGGCATCAGGGACCTCTCTTAATCGGCTAACTAGCTGTGACAAATTGCGTGCGCTTAAACCTGTTAGCTCCCTTAAATCAAGTCTAGTAGAAAATTGAAAGGGCTCCGTAGCCGCTTTAGCTTGTCTCCCATAATTAACGATAGTAGTCTGCATTAACTTGGTGTTAGGGATGATGATTATGCTGCCATCCAGGGTTTTTATCCGGGTATTTCTCCAGGTTATCTCTTCCACTCGACCTTCTTCCCCGGATTCGAGTCTGATCGAATCGCCGACTTTGATTTGCTTCTGCTGGGCTAATTGAAGTCCCGAAAACAAGCTAGGAAAGACGTCACGAAAGACCAGAATAGCAGCTGCCAAAGCTGCCGCAAGCGCAATGAAAACGGGTGTCAGAGGCACCTCCCAGACCTCCAGGAGTATCAGAATGCCAACGACAATGATTGTCACCTGAACAATGCTCATGGTGATCGTGATTGCCCTATCGGAAGTCTTCGCTCTGTTCAGGTAGAAACCGATCAGTTCTCTACTGAGGCGGATTAGAATCCAGCCAAGATAGGCAACGAAAATGCTACCCAGGATCTTAGCGGCCAGGCTCTTCCATTGTGGCGAGAGGACTGAAACCTCCACTGCGATGTAAGCACCAAGTATTAGCAACCAGTGGAGAAATGCCCTCCTGGTGGCCGCAACAATAACCTTGCCAACCTCCGTCTTTCGTTCCTTCAGCCAGCGCTGGAAGGCATTATAGATGAGGCGTCTAAGCCACAGGGAGATAAAAAAAACACCCAAAAAGACCAACGCCGGCACTGCTACGTTAACTTTCAGCCACTCAATAACAGCCATAGCCTTCTACGAAACCGTCCTCAGCTTGCTAGTAGTCACCGCTGCTGAATTGCAGACATCCTCATCGCTCGCAGATAAACGTCCTCATATTTTCTCGCCGAGGCTTTCCAGGAAAAATCCAGCTGCATATTGTGTCTCATCAGACTGTGTCGTTCCTCCCGGTGATAGAAGCTGCCCTCGGCTCTTCTTATCGCCGCCAGCATTTCGGAGGCTGCGTAGTTTTCAAATACGAAGCCATTCCCATTTCCTTTGCCCACATCCTTTACTGTATCAGCCAATCCTCCTGTATGTCTAACCACAGGGACAGAGCCATAGCGCATGGCGATCATCTGACCCAATCCACAGGGCTCAAAGCGAGAAGGCATGAGAAACATATCAGAGCCGCCATAGATAAGACGCGCCAATCGTTCATCATTGGCAATGAATACTGACACACGATCAGGGTACTTCAGCGCCGCCTCGGCAAGTAATCTGTGATAGTTCTCTCTGCCCTGACCGAGGATAACCAGTTGTGCCTTTGTCTCGACAATCAATTGGTCTAGAGCTTGGAGCAGCAAGTCAATTCCCTTTTGTTCCTCGAGACGAGACACCATACCAACCAAAGGGATATCAAGGTTCTGGGGCAGCTTGCTCTTTCTTTGCAGGGCAAGTTTGTTATCGGCCTTTCTCTCTATGGTAGTGGCGTCGTAGTTCGTTTCCAGATACGGATCAGTGGCCGGATTGTATTCGTCATAATCGATGCCATTGACTATACCGTAAAGATCATTGCGGCGATAGTTCAGCAATTGCTCCAGGCCCGCACCACATTGTGGTGTCAGTATCTCCGAGGCATAGGTAGGGCTGACCGTGGTCACAACGCCGGCCAGAAGGATTCCCTGGCTCATGAAGTTCAGCGGTGGTCTGGGAGCACTAGCTGAAATGTACTCCTGCCACACAGAAGAGAGCCCGGAGTCTGAAAGAAATCGCTGATCAAAAGAGCCTTGATAGGCTAGATTGTGAATGGTAAATATACAGGGAACATTCATCTTTGCTTTCCTGAGCCATAGCGGGATTAAGGCAGTGTGCCAGTCATGACAGTGAATAATATCAGGACGAAGATCAAGCTGGGAAATGACGGCCGGGATAGTCAGAGAGAAGAAAAGGAAACGTTTCAGGCCATCTCCAGCATAGATTGCTTCAGTGCCAAAGTAATCGTTATTCTCTAGCAAGTATACAGGTACCCTTTTCTTCAGGCTTGCCACATTCACAGCTACCTGCTCATCATGTCCCACAAAGGTGACAGCGAAATTTCCTCTCCGAACGCGCTGGGCTGGGGCTTTTACGCTGCCGTATCTTGGCAATACTAAGCAGGGCTCATGTCCTAAGTCACGGACAGCTATGGCTAGAGAACTCGTGACATCCGCCAGTCCGCCTACTTTAGCCAAAGGGAAAGCCTCGGAGGCGACAGACAGGATTTTCATTGCCAGGCTCAGGCTTGGAGGACCTTTTCTCCTCCTACGGAACTACCGCTGGAAATACAGAGGGTAGAGAAATCGCTCTCTTTTACTCCAGGCTCAATTTTGCAGTTTCGCCCGACTCTCAGTCCGGGAGGCAGCCTCGCTCCCTTCCCGATCACAGTGATGCCGGAATTCAAATAATCGGGTTCCTCCTTATTGGGAGCGTAGTCATCGCCACACCCAATCCAGCATCCCGAGGCAACGTAACATTCCTTGTCGATGATGGACCGTTGCACAACGGCACCCTGAGCGATAGTAGTATTGTGGAGAATTATGGAGTCCATCACGTGCGCTCCCTCCTCTACATAAACATGGGGGGAAAGCACGGAATTGAGCACGCTGCCATTTATAATGCAGCCATTACTGACCAGGCTTCTGTTTATTTGCGCCCTTGGTCCCAGTTTCACTGGTGGCATATCCACTGAGAGCGTTTTGACTCCGGTCTCAGGGTCGTAGAGATTAAACGGGGGCAAGTCAACGACGAGATCCATGTTAGCCTGCCAATATGCTTCAATTGTGCCGACATCACGCCAGTAGCCTTGATACTTATAGCCATAGATCATGAATTTGTTTATCGCGTCGGGTATGATCTGGCTACCAAAATCCTGCAGCCCGCACTGGTTAGCATGTTCCAGAATCTTGAAGAGGACATCTCTGTTAAAGATGTAAACGCCCATGGAAGCTAGGTTGCTTTTCGGCTGCACCGGTTTTTCTTCAAAGGCAACTACCTTGTTGCTGTCGTCGAGGAGCATGATCCCAAAGCGATTGGTTTCGTTCCAAGGCACCGCCGTGACCCCGATAGTAACATCAGCTTTCTGTCGACGATGAAATTCGATCATATCTTCATAATGCATGGTGTAAACATGATCTCCCGAGAGGATGAGGACCTCATCAACACGGCTGTCCCTTATGAACTGGAGGTTGTGGTATACGGCGTCAGCGGTGCCTTTATACCAGTGCATCTCGCCATTGGTGCTTACAAACGGATAGAGTAGGGTGATTCCTCCAATTACGCGATCGAGATCCCAGGGCTTGCCCACGCCAATATGGCGTGCTAACGAGCGAGGATTATATTGTGGTATAACAGCTACTGCGTTGATTCCAGAGTTGACACAATTGCTTAGGACAAAGTCAATGATACGATATTTACCGGCGAAAGGAACGGCCGGCTTAGCACGGTCGTGCGCCAGCACGCTCAGTCTTTTCCCTTCCCCACCAGCGAGTACTACGGCCAATATCTTTTTCATTTGATCGTTTCCTTGCCGACCAAATCACGGATTTTGTAGCGCAGAACAAACTGAGCCACCATATTGCTTAAAGAGCCTCATACTTATTCTAACCGCCCACCAGTGCTATGTCTAATTCTACCTAATTGAGTACCTTTTCCGAGGTTAATTTTACTTGCGGGCCGCTGGTATATACATTCGCTCAATATACTCTTTCAAGACTCGCCGTGTGCAAAAGTGGGGTACAATTGAGCCAATTGCTTCTTTAACCATGTGCACCCAGCCGTGGGGCACCCCATTTCTATCTTGTTGGTAGTAGAGAGGTACAACTTCCTCCTCCAGAAGACGGTAGAGCGCCGCGGCATCTGACCTATCTTCGTCCGTTGGGTCATATGTCTCGATTTCGTCTCCAATGGCCCAGCCATTAGTGCCATTATAGCCTTCGTACCACCAGCCGTCTCGGATACTCAGATGCATGACACCGTTTGCCGCTGCTTTCATGCCGCTAGTGCCGGAAGCTTCGTAAAGGCGGCGAGGTGTATTCAACCAGACATCGACTCCCTGAACCAGGTAGTGAGCCATATGTATATCGTAATCTTCAACGAAAGCTATACGCCCTTGGAAGTCACGGTTCGTAGCCAGAGTATATACATCGTGAAGCAGTTGCTTGGACGGAAGGTCAGCGGGGTGGGATTTGCCTGCAAAGACTATCTGGACTGGATGCCATCTATCAGTGACAATTTGCCTGAGACGTTCCACATCATGGAAGATTAGCTCCGGCCGTTTATATGCGGTAAAGCGGCGGACAAAGCCGATAGTCAGAACATCCGGTTCAAGCAGAGAGCCCATGGCCAGTATCTGTCGAGCCTTGCATTCGCGTTCAGTAGAGCATTGCCGTGCGCGTTCTACCATGGCAGCGATGAGTTTACGTTTAAGACCCTGATGCACTGCCCAGAGTTCCTCGTCGGGGATAGTTAGCACAAGCTCCCGAAAGTCTGCATTATCATATCTTCCTGACACATCCGGCCCCAGGTATTTCTCGTAAACGCGCCGCGTCTCCCGGGCGATCCAAGTAGGCAGGTGAACCCCATTAGTAATATTAGAGATAGGCACATCATCTTCCTTGACTTCGGGCCAGAGTCCATGCCACATCTTCCGGCTGATTTTTCCATGAATCTGGCTGACGGCATTGCGATGGTCAGCCATGTTCAGGGCAAGTACGGTCATATTGAAGTCTTGGTTATTTGTGCCAGACTGTCGTCCCAGTTCCATAAATGTCTCGCGGTTGATTCCCAGGGATTCCCAATAACCCTGAAAGTATTTCTCCACAAGCGAGACAGGGAAAATATCGGTCGCGGCAGAGACCGCCGCATGAGTGGTGAAAATGGTAGTCGCCCGCACTTTACGGAAGGCTTCAGCAAAACCGGTACCTCCTTCAATCTCCTTGCGGACCCGCTCCAGCATCATAAAGGCACAGTGCCCTTCGTTAGCATGCCACACAGAGGGTTTGACGCCCAGGGCTCGTAAGGTACGCACCCCACCAATTCCCAGGACAATTTCCTGCTGGATGCGTTGTTCCTGATCAGCGGTATAGAGACGAGCGCATAACTGCCGGTCCTGAGGTATATTTCCGTCAACATCACAGCAAAGCAGATAGAGGTTACCTGGCCCTAACCGTACCTGCCACACCCCGATATTAAAGGACCTCTCACCTAGCTTAATCTGAATCAACGGGCCGCACCACTTAGAACGATGGACTGGATTGATGGGACTGATAGGGGCTTCGTCGAAATCTAATTGTCGATAGACTTCCTCCTGCCAGCCCTCGGCGGAAATATGCTGGTGGAAATATCCCTGGGGGTACATGAAGCCAACCCCGACCAAAGGCAAACCCAGATCGCTGGCTTCCTTGCACATATCTCCTGCCAAGACTCCCAGTCCTCCAGCATATATGGGAAGAGAATTATGTATGGCAAATTCCATTGAAAAGTAGGCGACCGGACCATCCAATACACCAGGATATCTGCGAGAAAACCAGCTGTCCTTATCTGCTATGTCAGCATCGAAGGCTGACATCACAGAATGATATAGATTAAGAAAAGCAGGGTCAGCAGCCGCCGCCGCTAACTTATCGGTGCTGATCTCTCGTAGCTGCTTGACTGGATTGTGGCCGCTCGACCGCCATAGTGGATAATCTAAGGTCCGGAACAAGGCGCGCGCCTGCGGGTGCCAGCTCCACCACAGGTTGTGAGCCAGTTCCTCTAGCCTGCCTATCGGTTCAGGCATCTTCGATTCTGATAACATGCGCTGCTATCCTTCCAGTTGGTCGGTTATTATATCAGAATACTATTTGTGGTATCGGGAACCCAACAATATATGTCACTGATTTCAGCTCAGGAGCAGCCTGGGGCGCGTGCGGAATCATGAAGTTGGGATAGAGGCGACTGAGTGAAACCGGCAGCGTATGGTATTTCTTGCAGTCCCACACCCTTGTTGACTCTGGCTCGGAAATTGTCGTGGTATAATGTAATCGTAGTATCGGAGCTAGGAGGTAGGTGAGTATGGCCAGGATTATCAAGATTAGCAGAGATGAAGCAAAGAGACGGTTGGGTGATGTGCCGGATGAGAAACGCTTCTGGTGCCACGACGGCAAGGTCATTAAGAACCTGAGAGAGCTCAGAAAGGCATTGGTTGATATAAGCGATGAGACCTTCCATTATCATTTGAGCGAGGGGAAAAACGACTTCAGTAAGTGGATCAGGGAGGTCGTGGGGGATGAGAAGCTAGCCAACGACTTAAGCAAGGCTAGGTCTCGTATACAAGCTAGCCAGGCAGTTGCAGAGAGAATCTCTTTTCTTGAGAGTAAGGTGTAAGAGGAGTGTCAGACTTCGTCAAAGGTGCGCCTTGGCCCGGACTTGCGGGGATCTGGGGTTTTACGTCGCTTGTCACTTTTGATATCAGACAATAGGGGCGGGGGGCATGAAGGTTGCTCCTCGGCTGCTATTGTACAAATAGCGTATCTTCCAGTTTGTTTCTGATATCCCTGGCAGCAACAGTGCGGTAATAATATTCTCGCTTTATGTCCTCGCTGGCCCCGCTCTTATTTATAGCCCGGTAGGCGTTAACCACGGTTCGCCATTGATCGAGCAAGCCCATGTGGATGAGATTGATATCCCACATGGGGCGCTTGCTGGCCCACCACATCTGGTCGCTATGCTCAGCCTGATCCAGAAGTCCCCGAGCAATGGCGGCAGAGCGCCGGCTTTCCTCATTATCAGCACATTCAAGGGCTTTGTTTACCATCTCAGTGCATATGCTCAAATGCTCCCACTGCAGGCGGTGCACTTCATTCTTCTCGTCCTGCCACAAGGGATAGTAATTGCCATCCTTAATATCATCGGCTGTGGTACTCCAGGAGGATGGCTTGGGCTCTACCGTTTGACCTTGAGGGAAAAGGTCGAGGAGCTCGCTGATAGCGACCATGTGGATTTTGGCCGTCACTTCATTATTGGTCAAAAGGGTGGCATGCTGCTCAGCCAATGCTTTGGTTTGCGCAACCTCCTGGAGGGGCTGCGCAGGTTGCTCCAATTCCTCGTAAACCTTGGCCAAGAATATCTTTTCCCAACCTTGGATGTGATGGCCGTAGGTCTCGGCATCCATAGCTGTGACTACATATATATTCTCCCTTTCACCGCGCCACTGCTCTAGATGGGCAATGAACTCTCTCGCTTCCATATTGCGGAAGCTTATCCTGTTGCTAAGCACGTCGTCCCGAAAGAAGACTGCTATCTCCCGTCCGTCAGACTCCGCTTGGTAGATAATATCCAGAGGCCATTCCGCAGGGCAGGCAATGCCGCTCAGGATGATCCAGCCATACCCTGACTTGATAGTAGGCTGCAAAATGTCTCGGCTGTAGCACATCTCCGGAGGGAAAAATCCTTGAGGCGCATACGTCTCCCCAAAGAAGCGGCGATTGGTCTGCATGTTCAGGGATATTTGCCTGTTGATTTCCTCCTTGGGCAACAAAGGCAGGATGGGGTGGTACTTACCAGTTCCGGTGAATTCAATCTGGCCCTTATCCGCAAGGTTCCTGTAACCATCGACTACGTCCTTGTAGCCGCAGTCCATTAGCATGTCAGTCAGAACGCCATTGAAGTTTATAGTTACGCGAGCGTTGGGATGCTCCTCAAAGACCTTGAGTAGAGGCCGGTAGGATTCGTTGCATATTCTTTTTAGCGTAGATGGCGCCTGCGTCGGCGGCTGATAGAAATGCAGTAACTGAGCCCAGTAGATCACATGGACCTCGCGGCGCAAATCCTATCTGAGCAGTTTGGACAGGAGAATAGGCCGCTCCTATTCTAACATAGACCTAGGTTAGAGAATAGCGCTTCAATTTGAGCCGGGATTCTGATCAGAGACCCTCGAAAACACAGTTCGATTGTTGTTGTGAAGAAGGCCAGACTGAGCGAAAGGCCGGATCTACCATCTCTGCGGGAGCGGACCAGCTAGCCTAGCCTACCGAACTCCTTGTCCAGTTGATGAGCAGTGAGACGAATCATAGTTGGCCGGCCATGGGGACAAGCGCGAGGTTGCCGGGTTTGCTCCAGCTGCTTTATGAGCTCTCTCATTTCCTCGCCGCTTAGCTGCTGTCCAGCTCTGATTGCACCATGGCAGGCTAAGGACTGAGCTATCTTTTCTTCCCAGGTATCAAAACTTGGCTGGCCGGCAAGGTCATCAAGCAGCGCGCTCATTATCTCAATAATATTCGCCTTGGCCACCAGTGATGGTATGGCGCGTATCAAATAGCTTCTGTTTCCGAATGGCTCAATGGCGAAGCCAAATCCGGCCAGAGTCTCTTTGCTAGCTTTCAGGCTCTCTTCCTCCCTGGGACTAAATTC
>Ga0172362_10004919_pt1 | contig 11598 bp, 10 predicted proteins | sample LakKivs1_kivu2a2_FD_114534 | JGI IMG/M metagenome (GOLD analysis project Ga0172362, IMG submission 114534) | Sediment microbial communities from Lake Kivu, Rwanda - Sediment s1_kivu2a2 | ecosystem: Environmental > Aquatic > Freshwater > Lake > Sediment | place: Rwanda: Western Province, Lake...
ATTAAAAGGATTTAGGAAATGAGTCGAAAAGGCTTCTTCAAAAGAAAAAAGAGGATTGTGATCATTTCTGTTGTCGCATTTTTTATTTTGTTGATTATCTTTTCTAACATTCGCTCTCATCGGGAAAAATCGATAAAAGTCACGCTGGAAAAGGTCAAAAAGCAAGACCTGGTCTCGATCATCTCCGCCTCTGGGGAGGTTAAGCCCAAGAAAAATGTGAACATCAGTGCCCAAATCCCGGGAAGAATTATCAAGATCGGCGTCAAAGAGGGCCAAAAAGTCAACGCCGGAGATTTCCTGCTGAAGCTCGATCCATCTCAATATGAAGCCAACGCCGACCGAGACCGGGCTCTTATCCGTTCCTTCAAGGCTGAGCTCATCAAGGCTGAGGCCGCCTTCAAAAAAGATGAAAGTTTCTATCAAAGGCAACAACAACTCTTTGACGAAAAGCTCATCTCCAAAGAACAGCTGGAAGCAGCCAAAGCCCAGTATGAGATATCCAAAGCGACCCATGAGTCCATCCTCTATCAAATTCAGCAGGCCGAGGCTTCTCTCCAGAGTACCCTGGATAATCTGAGCAAAACGGTTTACAACTCTCCGATTGACGGCATTATCACCAGCCTCAGGGTTGAAGAAGGAGAAGTGGCTATCATCGGCACGATGAATAATCCTGGAACAGTTTTGATGACCATCGCCGACCTCTCGGTGATGGAGGTGGAGATTGAAGTTGATGAGACCGACGTCATAGGAGTCAGACTCGGACAGAAGGCCGAGGTCAGAGTGGATGCCCTTCCTGAACAGACCATATTGGGCAAGGTGACAGAGATCGGGAGCTCTGCCCTTCAGAAGGTGACGACCTCCCAGGAATCCAAGGACTTTAAGGTCGTCATAACTCTTGAAAATCCTCCGCAGAGTCTCAAGCCCGGACTCTCGGCTTCGGCAGATATCAGCACCGCGGAAAAAAAGGACGTCCTTGCTGTACCGATTTCTTCATTGGTCTTGAGAGAGAAAGGAGGAAAAGAGAACAATAAGAATGAGGAGCAAGAGGAAGGCGTCTTCATCGTCGAGAATAGCCGCGCAAAATTCTATCCTGTGAAAAAGGGAATCATGGGTGAGATGACGATCGAAATCACCTCAGGCTTGAAAGAAGGCCAGGAGGTCATTGTCGGCCCTTACAACGCTCTTCGCCAGCTAAAGGACGGGACGCTGATTAAATCCGAAGAAAAGAAAAAAGAAAAAAAATGATCGGCACTGAAAACAGCTCGCTCATTCTCGCTGAGGACATCTGGAAAATATACAAAATGGGGAAGCAGGAGGTTCAGGCCCTCCGCGGAGTTTCATTCACCATCAAGAAGAATGAATTTGTGGCTATCATGGGCCCCTCTGGGTCTGGAAAATCAACCATTATGAATATTGTGGGGTGCCTGGATACTCCGACCGAAGGAAAATACTTTCTAAAGGGAAAATTGGTCAGCACCTTGAGCGACAACGAGCTGGCCTACATCCGCAATCGCGAGATTGGTTTTGTCTTTCAGGTTTTCAACCTCCTTCCCCGGGCCACTGCCTACCATAATGTGGAAATCCCTCTCATCTACAAAGGAGCTAAAAAGAAGGAGAGAGAAGAGAGGACATGGCGAGCCCTGGAAATGGTAGAAATGATTGAGAGAAGGGGCCACCGCCCTTCCGAGCTCTCGGGCGGTGAAAGGCAGCGAGTGGCCATTGCCCGAGCCCTTGTCAACGAACCCTCCCTTCTCCTCGCTGACGAGCCCACCGGAAACCTTGATTCCAAAACAGGCCAGGAGATCCTCAGCCTTTTTCGCAAGATCCATGATCAGGGAAACACGATCATCATTGTCACTCATGATAGAGACATTGCTCAGCACGCTCAACGGATCATCACCATCAAAGACGGAAAGATTGTCACCTAAGAAAGAAAAAGGTGTTAAAAGAAAAGCTTCTTTAAACGCTTCCAGCGAGCATTCATATCTTTCCGGTTAACTTTTAAGCCATATTAGAAAAACGCGTCTAGCTTGATGCTTTCTAAGTTCCCCCGCATTTTATATTTGACAGAAAGCTGCTTCATGTATAAATTATCTGTTTAAAGAAAGCTTCAATACAAAATTTTGTGGACAATCTGGCTGGAGACCAAAAACAGGGAAATGGAACTAAAAAGAAAACAGATTCTGGCTCTTCTCATCCTTATCACTCTTCTCGTCATCCTCCTTCTGATAAAAATTGGAACCTGAAGAAAAAAATCTGGTCATCGTTTTGGGCCCGACCTGTGTGGGGAAAAGTCCAACAGCCATTCAGCTGGCAGGAAAAACAGGGGGCGAAATCATCAACTGCGATTCAATGCAAGTCTACAAGGGCTTTGACATCGGGACAGACAAGACTCCTCTTGATAAAAGAGAAGGCATTCCCCATCATCTTCTGGATGTGGCCAGCCCCTCAACCCAATTCACGGCCGCGGATTTCTGCCGCCTGGCTCTGGAAGCGGCTAACTCGATCATCGCCAGGAAGAAAATTCCTCTCATCGTCGGGGGAACAGGGCTTTATTTGAAGGCCCTCATCGACGGTCTCTTCCCCGAAGGAAGGCGCAAGCCATCGCTTCGCTCACGGCTGGAAAAAGAGGCCGAGGAGAAAGGTTTGGAAAGCCTGAGAAAGAAGCTTATGGAAATTGACCCGGCCTACTGCCAGAAAATCGGAAAGAACGACCGTGCCAGAATCATTCGAGCCTTAGAAGTCTTTTATTCCACACAAAAGCCTCTCTCTGATCATTTCTTAGACACCAAGTCCTTTGTGGGAGATTTTAATCTGATCAAAATTGGGTTAAAATTAGAAAAAAAGGAACTTTACAGAAGAATAGAGGAGAGAGTCGATAAGATGTTCGCCCGAGGCATCATCCAAGAAGTGCAAGGCCTTCTCCAGAAAGGGGTCAAGGAAAGCTCTCCTCCTTTCCGAGCCCTTGGCTACAAATACGTCATCATGGTCCTGAAAAGAGAAATGACCCTCGAGGATGCCGTCGCCCTGACCAAGAGGGATACACGGCACTATGCCAAAAGACAGATGACCTGGTTCAAGAAAATGAAAGGAATCAGCTGGTTTTCGCCGGACAATTTTTCTTCAATCCTGGAATATGTGAAGAAAAATTTGAAATAAAAAATGGAAACAGCCATCCTTGTCCTCCTCGCGACCAACAAGAAAGAAAAGCTGGAAGCCAAAGAAACGATGGAAGAGCTCAAAGAATTAGCCCACGCTGCCGGAGCTCAAGTCGTAAGAGAATTATTCCAATTCCGCTCGGAAATCAACCCGAAGTTCCTTATTGGAGAGGGAAAAGTCTCAGAAATTATCGATCTAAAGGAGGAAGCCAACGCCAACCTCATCATTTTTGACCACAACCTCAGCCCTGTCCAGCAGCGCAGCCTGGAAGAGATGATTCAGGTTAAAGTCATAGACAGAAACCAGCTTATCCTTGATATCTTCGCTCAAAGGGCTCAGAGCAAAGAGGGCAAGCTCCAAGTCGAGCTGGCCCAGCTCAACTATTTACTTCCTCGCCTGGTCGGAAAGGGCCACTCCCTCTCTCAGCTTGGAGGAGGAATCGGCACCCGCGGACCAGGAGAAAAGAAGCTTGAAGAAGACAGACGAAGAATCAGGGATAGAATTTCGAGGATAAGAAAAGAGATTCTGGAAATTCAAAAAAGACGGGCCAGCCAAAGGAAAAGCAGGAAAAAGATTCCCACGCCGACCGTCTCCCTGGTGGGGTATACCAATGCCGGAAAGACCACCTTGTTCAACGCGCTCTCTCGGGAAAAGATGTTCACCTCGCCTCAGCCCTTTGCCACTCTAGACCCTACCCTGCGCCGGGTCAGTTTCTCTGATGGCCTTTACTTTTTCCTGACTGACACCGTAGGCTTTATCAAGAAAATTCCGGTGGAGTTGATAATGTCTTTCAAAGCCACGTTGGAAGAATTGAGAGAAGCCGACTGCATTCTTCATGTGATCGATATCACCTCTCCCAATTCCCAAGGCCAGGTCGAAGCCGTAGAAACAACCTTGGAGGACATAGGCGTTCATGATGTTCCGGTTATTAAAGTTTTCAACAAAATCGACCTTTTATCTGAAAAAGAAGAGCTGCTGAGGAAGAACGGCTCAGTCGACGGACATTTCGTCTATCTCTCGGCAAAAACAGGAGATGGAATTACGAGCCTGAAAAAACTTTTGAGGACTCTACTCTTTAAAAACTTGGAGCTTTTTTATCTGCGGCTCCCGCAGTCAAAAAGGGACTTGGTCAATTCTTTTTCGAAATGGACGATGATCTTAAAGAAAAGAGAGAACGGTGACCATATTGAACTTGAAATTGTGGCTGACCCCCGCTCGGTCATCAATTACCTTCCTTATATAAAAAGAGGAGAAAAAAATTGATAAAAAAAGCATTCAAAGTGACACTCCTTCTAATTCTCTTTTGGTCCTGCGCGACCCAAAAAATAACTTCACCCCATCTCTATCTGGGAAACCTCCCCGCATCTTTGATGTCAGAACTCTCGCTTGAAAATAGAATCCTCACTGAGGATGCCTGGAGCAATTTGAGAAAAGGCAAAATCAAAGCTGCTGAAAAAATAATCTCCAAACTGGGAGAACAAAATCCTATCTATTATCTCGGCTTCGGCTATGCTTCTTACCTTCTCAACAACATGAAGGAGGCCGAACAATTCTTCAAGGCCAGTCTGAGAAATTACCCTGATATGGCCCTCAGCCACGCCGGTCTGGCACAGGTCTTTCAAAAAACCGGACGAGAAGACGAAGCTTTTTCCGAATTCAGGGAAATTCTCAAAAAAGAACCGAATAACATCTGGGCCAAAGAGGAGTACGAAAGCTTAAAAAATAAAAAAACTAACCAAGCTCTGACTGAAGCAAGAAATTCTCTCGCTCAAGGCGATACAGAGAAAGGCAAACAGGCCTTACTCAAAGCTCTCCATTATTCTCCCCAATCCACAGAAGCTAATCTTCAGCTGGCCGAGATTTACAAAAAGGAAGGAAAATTCCAAAATGCCTTGGTCCATCTCAAAACCGCAAGCTCGAATGAACCAGAAAACAGAGAAATACTGGAAAATTATGCCGATACTCTCTACCAGGCTGAGCGCTACGCCAGGAGCCTCGAAATCTATGAAAAATTAAAAGAATCGGAGCCGGAGAACAAAGAAGTCTTGGATAGAATCGAACGCCTCAAAAACATACTGGGAATCGTTGAACTCCCCAGCCAGTATAACTCCATTCCTTATTCAGAAGCTGTGACGCGGGAGGAAATGGCGGCTCTGCTCTCGATCAAGTTCAAAGGGATTGTGGATGAAGTTACAAAGACTCCTCCGATTATCATCGACATCACAACTTCCTGGGCATCAAAATTTATCCTGCAAATGACCTCCTTGGGTATTCTTGATGTCTACCCCAACCACACCTTCCAGCCAAAAAAGACTATCAGCCGTGCGGAGATGGCTGAAATTCTCGTCCATTGCATCGAATACCTGGAAAAGAAAGGCTTCAAATTTATCCAGCAAATCCAGCCAGAAAAAATCAAAATACTGGATGTTTTGCCCGAAAATTATTATTATAAGCCGATTATCCAGATCGTCTCCTACGATATCATGACTCTTTCGCTCCAGAAAGAATTCCAGCCTGACTCTCCTGTCTCCGGTTCGGAAGCGATAAAACTCTTGGATATTATCCTGAATTTGATAAGATAAATTGCCTTCTCTGTTTATCAATCATCAAAAAGGCCTGTTCAATGAGAAAAAGAGAGAAGAATATTTTATCGGCGCTACCCAACATAATCACCCTCGTTCGGATTTTGCTCATCCCTGTCTTGGCGCTGATGGTCATCCGCGAGAAGACTGCCCAGGCGTTTGTTGTTTTGCTTCTGGCCGCTTTCACAGATGTCCTGGACGGGTTCATTGCCAGAGTCTTGAAGCTTAAAACGAAATTTGGCGCCTTGCTCGATCCTGCTGCAGATAAATTGTTGATAACCACCTCCTTTATCCTGCTCACCATTCCCCGCTTCAACTCTCCTAACGTCATCCCCCTCTGGCTGACAGCTGTCGTCATTGGCAGGGATTTGTTCCTCGTCTCAGGAGCTTTTCTCCTTTTCAAGTTGCGGGGCCAAAAAACATTTCCTCCATCAATTCCAGGAAAAGCAAGCACGGTCTGTCAAATTATGATTGTCCTTATCATTCTTCTCTTCAACCTTGCCAAAATCTCATCTCCCTTTCTCAACTGGCTCTATTTTTTGACTTTGGCTGCCACTATTCTCTCCGCAGTCCACTACTTCAGGTCCGGTCTGAGGATAGCGTCGCGCTCCGGTTAAATGGCTCAGGTCAGTGGGTTCAAAAACACGCAGCTTTTGCCCCAGCGAGGCAAAAGCTGCTCGGTTTCAGGCTTCGCTCTCCTCGACCTTCGATCGCGGAACCATGCCCGCTCAGCCTTCAAACGGTTTTTTCACCCACTGACCTTCGCCGGGCAACATAATATGACTTACTATCAAAAGCGGCGTGTTTTCGAGCCATTTAGCCTCCGCTAAAAAAATAGTTAGCTAAATATATCGTTGACAAGCCTTTGTGAAAAAGTTGCTTTGTGTCAATCTCGGTGATATGATTTCTCAAAAAAAGGAGAACCTCTATGGCTGAGCTTGAGAAAATAGCAAAAAGAATCGATGGCTTTCGTGATGAGATGGTCGACATGCAGATCAAACTCTGCTCAATTCCATCCATCTCCCCTTCGAGTGGAGGAGAAGGAGAGGTCAAGAAGGCGGATGCCTTGCTTGATTTCTTGAAAAAAAATAAGTTCTCCAATATTGAGCTCATCAAGGCGCCTGACCTGGATGCGGATTGCGGCTGCCGGCCGAATATTCTTGCCCTTTATAAGGGAAAAAGCTCGGCAAAAACGATCTGGGTCATGACCCATATGGATATCGTTCCTCCTGGAGAGATGTCCCTCTGGAAAGGAGATCCATTCAAAGCCTGGGTGGAAGCAGGAAAAATTTTTGGCCGTGGAGTTGAAGATAATCAGCAGGAGATGGTCGCTTCTCTTTATGCCCTCAAAGCTTTTCGGGTTGAAGGAATCCTGCCCAATTATGATGTTGGCATCGCCCTGGTCGCTGACGAAGAGACAGGAAGCTCCAAAGGAATTGAATATGTTCTCAAGCGCACCAAAGCCTTTCGAAAACAGGATTTGATTATCGTTCCCGATGCAGGAAACGAGGAAGGAACGATGATCGAGGTCGCCGAAAAAAGTATCCTTTGGCTTAAGTTTAAAACCCTGGGAAAACAGGCTCACGGCTCGACTCCAGAAAGGGGAATAAACAGCTTTAAGGCAGCTTCTTTCTTGATTACGGAATTGAACGAACTCTATAAAATTTTCCCGGCCAAAGACACCCTTTTTGACCCTCCTCTCTCCACTTTTGAGCCGACAAAAAAGGAACCCAACGTTCCCAATATCAACACCATCCCTGGAGAAGATGTCTTTTATATGGACAGCCGAATTTTGCCAAAATACAAAATCGAAGATGTCGAGAAGAAAATCAAAAAGCTCGCGGCCAGAATAGAGAAAGAATTCAAGGTGAGAATCACTTTTGAAGAAATTCAAAAAGCGCCGGCAGCTCCCCCGACCTCACCCGATGCGCCTGTGGTTCAGGCTTTAAAACGGGCAATCAAAACCATCTACAATAAAGAAGGAAAGGCCATCGGAATCGGAGGCGGAACAGTGGCCGCTCTCTTCCGAAGAGCCAATTTCAGCGCTGCCTGCTGGTCAAAAATCGATGAAACGGTCCACCAGCCCAACGAATACTGCATCATCGATAACATGATTGGAGATGCCAAAGTTTTCGCCCACATTTTTCTCCAGCAATAAGCAAAGACCAGGCCTTCTCAACGTATTGGATTCGAAGCTCAAGCGAACCGATCCAGGAACGGGAGAGAAGGAGGGGCGGCCGCAAGCTCAAGGAGGGTAAGAATTGAAAAAATATATATTGGTCATGACCACTTCATCCAATGAAAAGAGCGGCCAACAAATAGCGAAGGCGCTGCTTGAGGAAAGGCTGGCTGCCTGCGTGACAATCTCTGCTCCCTGCCAATCTCATTATTGGTGGCAGGGGAAAATCAGCAAAGAACAGGAACATATCCTCTTCATAAAAACACAAGCCAGCCTCTATAGCCGCCTAGAAAAGAAAATTATAAAAATTCATCCCTATCAAGTCCCTGAAATCGTCGTCCTTCCATTGATCAAGGGTTATCGAAAGTATTTTGATTGGATCTCAAAGGAAACAGAGAAGAAGAGCAAGAGATAAGCCACTGCCGAGTTAAGAAAATCTTTCCTTGATTTTTCTGGCTATCTTGATGGTGTTAAGGTTGATGGTGACTGTATCAGACAGGTTGTAAGCATAGCCTCCAGCAAGAAGAACGACCAGCGGGAGGTGAAGCCTGCAGGCCTCCTCAATCACAATCCGGTCTCTCTCTCTTAATCCTTCCATGGTCAGCTTGAGATTTCCCAGTTGATCTTTCTCATAAGGATCGGCTCCAGCCAGGTAAAAAACCAGGTCTGGCTGAAACTCCTGGTAGAGACGGGGAAAGTAAGCTCGGAGTTCTCCGACATACTTTTCGTCTCCATCTCCAGACCACAAGCCCACATCCACGCGGCTCGAAGGTTTCTTAGCAGGATAATTATCCATCTGGTGGATGGAAAAGGTAAAGGCATAATCTTTTTTGGAAAAAATATGGGCTGTTCCATTGCCTTGATGAAGGTCACAGTCAACGATCATCGCTTTGCGGATTTTCCCTTCCTTCTTCATTTTCTCAAGAGAAATGGCCACATCATTCAGAACGCAGAAACCTTCGCCATGGTCAGGAAAAGCATGATGAAATCCTCCGCCGATGTGCACCGCCAGTCCGTCAGCTAACGCTCTTTCAGCGGCAAGGATGGTTCCGCCTGCAGTCAGCAAAGCAAATTCCACAAGTTCTGCAGAATAAGGAAGCTCAAGAGTCAATATTTCTGAATGACTGAGGCTTCCTGTTTTGAGTTTTTTTAAGTATTTTTGTGTATGGACAAGAAGGACATCTTCCTCCGAGGCCGGCTGAGGAGCGAGAAAATTCTCGCTTCTTGCCCCTGAGCGAAGAAGGCTCTCGTAGATGAGCCGGTATTTTTTTACAGGGAAAACGTGCTTGCCCAGGTCGACCATCCAATATTGGTCGCTATAGACGAATTTGTAGGGGAATCCTCTTCTGAAGAGGAATCTGAAGATATTCAAAAAGCCTTCCATGTCTGATTATACATATCAAAAAAAATCAGAATCGTAAACAGGTAAAAGGGATTGAGCTTGATTTCCTTCTCGGTTTTTATATGATAATAAGCTAATTCATAAGAGGAGTAATAATAATGAAACTACTAACCCGCATGGCAAAGAGTTTCGTTGCCGGGGAAACTGTCGATGATGCTTTTAAATCAGTCAAAAAACTCAACGAAAAAGGAATCATGGCCACACTCGACGTCCTCGGAGAGAGCGTAAAGAACAGGGAAGACTCTGACAAGGCTGTGGCGGCTTATATCAGCCTTCTCGATGCCATCCCTCGCGCCGGAGTCAGCTCCCATGTCTCCCTCAAATTGACCCAAATGGGATTGGATATTGACGACGAATATTGCTTCCAAAACATGGTCAAGATTGTCGGCCGGGCTAAAGAGCACAATAACTTTGTCCGCTTCGATATGGAGGGCTCTCCCCACACCCAGCGGACCCTGAATGTCTTCTACCGCGTCCGGGAGAAATTCGATAATGTCGGCATTGTCATCCAGGCCTACCTCCGCCGCTCAGAGAAAGACCTCGAAGCTTTGAACCGCGCCAAGGCTAAAGTCAGACTCTGCAAAGGGGCTTACAAAGAGCCAAAGGAAGTTGCCATCAAGAAGATGAGGGATATCCGCGAAAATTTCATGAAACTGACTAAGATGCTTTTTGAGAATGGCGTCTGCCCGGCCATCGCCACCCACGACGAAAAGCTCATCCAGGCCACAAAGGATTATGTGGCGGAGCACAATATCTCAAGAGACGACTTCGAATTCCAGCTTCTTTATGGAATCAGGCCCAAAACCCAGCAGAAGCTTGCCGCAGACGGATACAGAGTGAGGGTCTATGTCCCGTTTGGCACGCACTGGCTCCCCTACTTTTACAGAAGGCTGAGAGAGCGGAAAGAGAACGTCTTCTTTGTTGTCAAGAATCTGTTTAAGAAATAGAGAGAAAGCCTTTAAGTCTTAGAAAAAGAATTTAATCGCTCAAGGCCAGGCAATCTTCAAGAATACCCAGAATAATCCTTAATCCCCGGAGACCTCAATCTTTTGTTTTTCCATCAAAGCCACTTGAGCCGCAGCCAGACGGGCGATGGGAACCTGGTAGGCAGAGCAGCTGACATAGTCGAGGCCGATCTTATGGCAAAAGAAAATAGACCTCGGATCTCCGCCGTGGACTCCGCATATCCCGATCTTTAGATAAGGCTTGGTCCTCCGGCCCTTATCGACCGCCATTTTCATCATTTCGCCAACGCCGTTGATGTCCACAGTCTCAAAGGGATTGCTCTTCCAGATTCCATGAGCCAAATAATAGGCAAGAAAGCCGGCGCCGTCATCACGGGAGAGGCCGTAGATGGTTTGAGTCAGGTCGTTTGTTCCGAATGAAAAAAATTCAGCCTCCTTGGCAATTTCGTCAGCGGTAATGGCTGCCCTGGGAATCTCGATCATTGTCCCCACCGAATACTCAATCTTCACTTCATATTTATCCATGACATCTTCTGCGATCTTATGAATGATTTTCTTCTGATTGGCAAGCTCTTCCCGAGTCCCGACAAGAGGAATCATGATTTCAGGATAAACCCTCACCGCCTCCTTTGCCAACTGACAAACAGCTTCGAAAATGGCTGTGGCCTGCATTTCTATGATTTCAGGATAAGAAATCCCAAGACGGCAACCGCGATGCCCGAGCATGGGGTTGAATTCAGAAAGGGCTTTTACCCGCTCCAGCAGCTTCTCCAAGCCTCTGATTCTCTCTCCATCCTCTTTTCCCGAGGCCTTCAAGACAGCCAGCTCAACCATCAGGTCCTCTTTCCGCGGCAAAAACTCATGAAGTGGAGGGTCGATGGTGCGGATGGTCACAGGATGACCCTTCATCTCTTTGAAAAATTCATAAAAGTCCTTCCTCTGAAAGGGAAGGAGCTTGCTCAAGGCTTTCCGCCTTTCGTCCTCGGTTTCAGCCAGAATCATCTCTTTGATAAAGGGAAGCCTTTCCTTTTCAAAAAACATATGCTCTGTCCTTGCCAGGCCGATGCCCTCTGCTCCAAAGGCAAGAGCCACTTTGGCGTCGGCCGGCGTGTCTGTGTTGGCTCGAACTTTTAGCCTCCTCATCCTGTCCGCCCAGAAAAGCAGCTTTCTGAAATCCTGGTAAATGGAGGATTCCTCAGGCTTCATCTCTCCTCGGATGACCTGGATGATTTCAGATGCCTTGGTTGTTATTTGACCTTCTCGAACTTCTCCGGAGGTTCCATCGATGGAGATCCAATCTCCTTCCTTAAT
>Ga0172362_10004920_pt1 | contig 11597 bp, 8 predicted proteins | sample LakKivs1_kivu2a2_FD_114534 | JGI IMG/M metagenome (GOLD analysis project Ga0172362, IMG submission 114534) | Sediment microbial communities from Lake Kivu, Rwanda - Sediment s1_kivu2a2 | ecosystem: Environmental > Aquatic > Freshwater > Lake > Sediment | place: Rwanda: Western Province, Lake...
GAACAGGCTGGAGAAGGCGGTATTCCTTTCGAAGGCTGTAGGAAAACTGATAAGGCTCCACTTGAACAGGATAGAGGAGGACGATCTTGATCATTATTCGAACAAGAGGCTGAGGCTGTCCGGCGACCTGCTGGAGATCCTGTTGCGATCGATACTTCTCGGCAAGTGGGGATTAATAACGAGGATAACGTACAATTACCAGAAGCTGACCAAGCGAGGACGCATGCCTCCACTGCAGGCTATAGTGGAGTCGAACGTTCTCACGAACCAGCTCGTGTCCGCGCTTGCGATAGGAAGCTGGGTGGGTGGAAGGACGGGTGTGAGCCAGAGGTTGGAGCGCGGCAGCTACATCAAGACAATATCGCACATGCGCAACGTTCTCTCTCCGCTGACATCGACGCAGGAGCATTTCGAAGCAAGGGAGCTGCATCCTACGCAATGGGGCAAGCTCTGCTGCAGCGAGACTCCGGAAGGAGCTACGATCGGGCTGCGAAAGTACCTTGCAATAATGTCGGAGATCACGAGCGGCATAAACGAGGACGGTATGAAGTCCTTGATGAGGACGATGGGAGTCGGCGGAAAACCCGCGGGAAAAAAATAAAAAACAAAAGAAACGAAAATGGCGGAGAGAAAAATAGTGGAGACAAAAACCTGTGGGAAAAAAAACGGTGGAATAAAAATGACTGACATATTTGTTGACGGAAAGTACGTGGCCGATACGGACAACCCGGAGTCTTTCGTGAATGACGTGAGGAACAAGAGACGGCTGGGAGAACTGTCCGGCCAGATAAACATCGCGTACCACAAGCACCTTGACGAGGTGGAGATTGTCACGGACTCCGGTAGGATAAGGAGGCCACTGATAATCGTAGAGAGCGGAAAGCCGCTCCTTACCGAGAAGATGATTGAGCAGTTGAAAGCCGGGGAGATAGGATTCGAAGGGCTGGTGAATGCCGGTGTCATAGAATTCCTGGATGCGGAAGAGGAGGAGAATACGTACATCGCTGTCAGAGCTGAAGAACTGACAAAGGAGCACACGCACCTTGAGCTCGACCCGTCGATAATACTGGGACTGTCAGCGTCGCTGATACCGTATCCTGAATACGACCGCGGTGACAGGGTGAACTACGGAGCGAAGATGATAGGGCAGAGCATAGGAGTGTTCTCGACGAACTTCCTGAACCGGGTGGATACGAAATCGAACATACTCATTTATTCGCAGAAGCCTCTTGTCATGACGAATGTGCATGATGTCGTCAATTACGACATGCACCCGAACGGAATGAACACGGTGATAGCTTTCGGCTGCTACGAAGGCTACAACATGGAGGATGCGATAGTTATCAACGCCAGCTCGATCCAGCGGGGACTGTTCTGGTCCACAATGTACAGGACGTACGACGGAGCACAGAAGAGGTACATGGGCGGACAGGAGGACATGATAACGATACCGCAGCCCGGAGTGCGCGGCTATGCAGGAGAGGATGCGTACAGCAGCCTGCCCGAGGATGGAATAGTGAACCCGGAGACGAAACTCGGATCGGACGATGTCATTGTCGGCCGCGTGTCGCCACTGCGCTTCCTAGGAACGATGGACCAGTTCATCACAGGAGTGGAGAATATACGCGAGACGTCGGTGCGGTTGAGGCACGGAGACGAGGGAATCGTTGACAGGGTTTTCCTGACAGAGAGTATAGAGGGAACGAAGCTTGTGAAAGTCGTAGTGAGGGACACGAAGATACCGGAGGTCGGGGACAAGTTCGCAAGCAGGCACGGACAGAAAGGAGTGATTGCATTGATAGTGCCGCAGGAGGACATGCCTTTCACAGCGGACGGAGTGGTGCCTGACATAATTTTCAACCCGCACGGAATACCGTCGAGGATGACGATGGGCCAGATGCTGGAGATCATCTCTGGCAAGCTTGCAGCGCTGACAGGCAAATATGTTTTCGCGCCTGCGTTCGGAGCAATGCCTGAAGCTGACATAAGAAAGTCGTTGGAGGAGAATGGATTCAGGAACGACGGGAAGGAGACCATGTACGACGGAAGGACCGGGAAGAGGTTCGAGACGAAGGTGTTCATAGGTAACTGCTTCTACCAGAAGCTCGATCATCTTGTGTCGAACAAGATACACGCGCGCTCGAGGGGGCCGGTGACACTTTTGACAAAGCAGCCTACAGAAGGAAGGAGCAAAGAGGGAGGCTTGCGACTTGGTGAGATGGAGAAGGACTGCCTGATCGCGCACGGAGCTGCATTGCTGCTCAAGGAGAGGTTCGACTCGGACAAGACGAGCATACCTGTGTGCAGCGAATGCGGCATGATGGCGATATTCGACAGGATAAGGAACAGGAAGTACTGCCCGATATGCGGCGATTCTAAAATAATCGACGTGGAGATGAGCTACGCGTTCAAGCTGATGCTGGACGAGCTGAAGAGCATGCTGATATATCCGAAGCTCGTGCTGAAGGAGGTCTGAGTGTATGCTTATTGACAGGATAGAGTTTGGCGTGATAAACCCGGAAATGATAAAGAAGATGAGCGTGGCAAGGATCACTAAGACCGACCTTTACGACCAGGAAGGATATCCGATAGAAGGAGGATTGATGGATCCGAGGCTGGGCGTGGTCGACCCGGGCGTGCGATGCAGGACTTGCGGCGGAAGCATAGGAGAATGCCAGGGTCATTTCGGCCACTTGGACCTGACAAAGCCGATAATACACGTGCACTACGCAAAATTCGTCTACAGCCTGTTGAAAATTTTCTGCAGGAAATGCAGCAGGATACTGATCACAGAGAAGGATTTCGAAAGGATAAGGGGAAAGAGAATGAGCTTCAAGGACATCGTGAAGCTGTCGAAGAAGAAGTGCCCGTACTGCGGAAAGGAGCAGTCCAAGATGAGATTCGTGAAACCTTACACGTTTATAGAAGGCAAGCGCGGACTGGATCCGGTGAAGATAAGGGAAAGGCTGGAGAGGATACCGAACGGTGACTTGGAAATAATAGGCATGAACCACGTAAGGCCGGAGTGGCTTGTGCTCACGCTCCTGCCGATATCGCCTGTGACCGTACGTCCGTCGATAACATTGGAGACCGGTGAGAGATCCGAGGATGATCTCACGCACAAGCTTGTTGACATTGTAAGGATAAACGAGCGGTTGAGGGAGAACATAGACCTTGGCGCGCCTGAGTTTATCATCGACGACCTGTGGGAACTTTTGCAGTACCATGCATCAACGTATTTCGACAACGAGATATCCGGAGTACCTCCTGCACGCCACCGCAGCGGACGCATACTCAAGACGCTGTCGCAGAGATTGAAGACGAAGGAGGGAAGGTTCCGAGGAAACCTTGCAGGAAAGCGAGTGAACTTCTCAGCGCGAACCGTTATCAGTCCGGATCCGCTGATAGACATAGACGAAGTGGGAGTGCCTATGGAGATAGCGAAGGAGCTGACAATGCCGCTGCGCGTGAACGAGAAGAACCTGGAAACTGCGAAAAGTTTTGTGATGAACGGGCCTGACATCTGGCCAGGCGCTAACTACGTGCTGAGGCCGGACGGAAGGAGGAAGAAGATCAGCGAAACGAACAAGGAGGAGGTTGCGGAAGAGCTTACGCCGGGTTATCTTGTGGAAAGGCACATAAAGGACGGGGACATAGTCCTTTTCAATCGTCAGCCTAGCCTGCACAGGATGAGCATAATGGGGCACCGCGTGCGTGTGATGCCGAACAGGACTTTCCGCCTCAACCTCTGCGTATGCCCGCCGTACAATGCCGATTTCGACGGAGACGAGATGAACCTGCACGTGCCGCAGACCGAGGAGGCGCAGGTAGAGACCGAGGAACTATTGATTGTGCCGAAGAACATACGCAGCCCGCGTTTCTCCGGGCCGATAATCGGAGCGCAGAAGGACCACATCTCCGGGCTTTACCTTCTCACGATGTGCGACAAGAAGTTCGAGCGGGAGGATGCTGTGCAGCTAATACGCGCAGTGAACAAGGACGTGGAGATACCGAAGAAGAAAACGTTCACCGGAAAGGAGATATTCAGCCTGTTCCTTCCGAAGGGATTCTCGATAGAGCACAGGGCGAAGGCGTGCCTCGGGTGCGAAAAATGCATGAAGGAAAAATGCAAGAACGACTGTTACGTTGTTGTGAAGAACGGGGAATTGAAGAGCGGCGTTATAGACAAGGCTGCGGTCGGGTCTGAAAGCGGAAAGATCATAGACAGGATCGAGAAGGAATACGGCGGAATGGCTGTGAAGAAATTCCTGTTCGACATCACAAGGCTGGCGATGACATACCTCACGCAGCTCGGATTCTCCACGAGCATATCCGACCAGGACGTGCCGGCTGCTGCCAAGGAGGATATCAGGGCAATAGTGGAAAACGTAAGGAAAGATGTAAATGAACTGATTGCGAAATACGAGCGCGGGGAATTGAGAGCACTGCCTGGAAGGACGTTGAAAGAGAGCGTGGAAACATTGATCAAGCGCAGGTTGAACAAGACACTTGACGAAGTGGAGGGCGTGCTCATACAGAAGATGGAAGACAACTTCACCCTGGTAATGGCAAGGAGCGGAGCGAGGGGAAGCATGGTCAATGTAGTGCAGACAGCAGCAGTTGTCGGACAGGAGATGACTATGGGCGAAAGGATGGAACGCGGCTACTACGAGCGCACCTTTCCGCACTTCAAGCGCGGAGACATGAGCATGGAAGCGCGCGGTTTCGTGGGACGCGGGTTCAAGGACGGGCTTACTCCGTTCGAGTTCTTTTTCGACGCTATCAACAGCCGCGAGTCGCTGATGGACAAGTCATTGAAGACAAGGCACAGCGGATACATGGAAAGGAGGCTGGTGGGTGCGTTGCAGGACCTGAAGATCGAATACGACGGCACTGTGCGGGACAGTTCAAAGCGCATAGTGCAATTCAGTCCTGGCGAGGACGGGCTGGACCCGTCGAGGGTTGAGAGGGGGGGGTTGGATGTCGAAAGAGTCGCAGAAAAACTATTTGGATGATGTGAAGCTTCCGGAAAAGATAGAGGAGAAGCTGGAGGAAGTCGCGGCAAAGCGCAGGCTGAACAGCGCAGACAAGGAGAAGCTGGTAACAGAAGTCAAGAAAAGATATATGGACAGCAAGTTCGAGCCTGGCGAGGTATTCGGGATAATCTCTGCGCAGAGCATATCAGAGCCTGCGACGCAGATGACTATGCGTACTTATCATTTTGCTGGTTCTGCAGGAATAAAGGTCACGTACGGACTGCCGAGGCTGATAGAGATATTCGACGCCAAGCGCGAGCCGGACACTCCGGTGATGACGATATTTTTGGAAAAATCCCACAACAGCAGGGAAGGCGCGACAGAAATCGCAGAAAGCATCATAGAGAAGAGCGTGGAAAGCATGGCGGGAAAAATATCAATAGACCTGAACGAGGGAGCTGTGACGATAGAACCTACAGATACGAGGAACACAGAAAAGATAGCCAAGTCGGTGAAATCCAAGTTCAAGGAATTGAAAGTATGGACCAAATCCGGGAGTGTCATAGCAAAGCCAAAAGACGAGACTGAAATAAGGGACTTGCAGAAAGTGAAGGAGAAGATAATGGAGACCAAGGTCGGAGGATTGAGGGGAGTGCTGAACGCGGTTGTGCGCAGGGAGGGAGCGGACTGGGTGGTGAACACGATAGGCTCTGACCTTGAGGGCGTGCTTGAGATAAAGGAAGTGGACAAGAGGAGGACGAGGACGAACGACATACACGAGACTTCGAAGATACTCGGGATAGAGGCTGCAAGGAACCTTATAATCGAGGAGGCATTGAACACGATGCAGGAACAGGGGCTGGACGTGGACATACGCCATGTCATGCTGGTGGCTGACATAATGACGATGACAGGAGAGGTGAGGCCGATAGGCAGGTACGGAGTGGCCGGTACAAAGCGCTCGATACTTGCAAGGGCTGCTTTCGAGGAGACTATAAAGCATCTCGTGCGCGCGTCCATAATGAACGAGACCGACACTTTCGATGGAATCTTCGAGAACGTGATGGTCGGCCAGGTAGTGCCGTCAGGCACTGGCATGTTCGACCTTGTTGCGAAGTTCGGGGAAGAGGAAGTTGCCGGGGAGCAAAAACCAAAAACATCTGAGGAAAGCGGAAAGGACGCCGGCGCGAAAGAGGAAAAGAAATAAATCTTTAACCCGATTATCCAATTTGAGGAAACCGGGACAATAAAAACGGAGTAATGATAAAACGGGGTAATGATGATGGGACTGGTTGAGGACATACAAGCAGCGGTGAAAGCTGGGAAAGCTGTACTCGGATTCAGGCAGTCGCTCAAAGTCCTGAAGTCAGGAAAGGCTGAGCTGGCTGTGCTGGCCGGCAACGCGCCTAGCGATGTGAAGAAAGCTGTGGAGCAGGCAGCCAATGCAGGAAGCGGAAATACAAAAGTGGAAACGTTCGAAGGAACTAGCACGCAGCTTGGCATAGTCTGCGGGAAATCTTTCCCTGTCTCGACGCTTGCGATAAAAAAATAAGAAAAAGAATTAAGAAACAAATTTACAATGGAGAAAACCGTGGGTGAATGGATGGCTGACAAACTGATGCTTGACATGGACGAGATAAGGATGATAACGCTTTTCGAGAATATCACGAAAGCGCCTATAAAGGACTGCGTGCTTGGGGACGGCACTGTATGCTTTGTAGTCGAGGAGGGAAGGATAGGTACTGCGATAGGCAAGAACGGCAGTCAGGTGAAGAGGGTGGAGAAGATGGTCGGTAAGGGGATAAAACTATTTGAGTTTTCGAACGACACATCGACTTTCGTGAAGAACGTGATACCGCAGGCGAAGAGCATCAAGATAAGGAACGAGGACGGAAGGACGATAGTGGACATAAAGGTCGAGAAAAAGGACAGGCCGTTCGTTATCGGTAGGGACCAGAGGAATTTGAAATTTTACAAGAAGATACTGCAGAGGAACCACGGGATAGACGACCTCGTGGTGAAATAAAGGAGTGCAAACTGAAAATTAAAATAAGATTGTATTGGTGATGCGAATAAATTTAACGGTGTGAAAAAATGGCAAGAGGAAATTTCGCTGCGAGGCAGATAAAGAAGAACAGGAAGAAGTTCAGGTGGAAGAACATAAAGTACAAGAGAAGGCAGCTTGAGCTTTGGAAGAAGGATCCGTTCGAGGGAGCGCCGCAGGTGCGAGGCATAGTGATAGACAAGCGCGTCATCGAGCAGAAGAAGCCCGCGTCCGGATTGGTGAAGTGCGTGCGCGTGCAGCTCATCAAGAACAACATACAGATAACTGCGCACGTGCCGCGCAAGGGAGCAATCGAGCGCATAAACGAGCATGACGAGGTCATACTGGAAAAGATAGGCGGTGCGCAGGGCGGGCCGAAAGGAAGCATGGTCGGTATAAAATACAAGGTCGTGAAAGTCAACGGTGTGGCTCTGAGCGAGATACTGAAAGGGAGGAAGCAGAAGCCGATGAGGTAGATGAGAAAGAAAGATAAAAGATAAGATACAAAACAGGAGAGAAAAAATAAAAGACAAGGTGCAACTATGGCGATGAAACTTTTCGACATATGGGAGCTGGAGAGCGTGAAGGTGCAGGACGCTGGTCTGGAAAGGTACATCAATCTTTCTCCTGTCCTGGTGCCGAGAAGCGGAGGCAGGCACGCAGCGCAGCCGTTCTACAAATCGAAGACGAGCATCGTAGAGAGACTTATGACAAAGCTCATGGTTCCGGGCCACCGCGGGAAGAAGCACGTATTTACATCCGGACGCGCCACAGGCAAATATTTCGTCAATTACAAAGTTGTGAAATCCGCTTTTGAGAAGATCGAGCAGAGGACGAAGAAGAACCCTGTGGAGGTTTTCGTGCGTGCAATAGAAAACTCCGCGCTCAGGGAGGAGATTGCAGCCTACCAGGTCGGAGGCATCATCGTCCGAAAGTCCGTGGTCACCAGCCCGCAGAGAAGGATAGACCTTGCGCTGAAGACCATAGTGCAGGCGTCGTACAAGAAATGCTTCGGCAGGGGCGAGAAGATATCGTCCACCCTTGCGAACGAGCTTATCGCTGCAGCAGCCGGAGACGCTTCGAAATCGGAGGCTGTGAAGGAAAAGGTAAGGATAGAGAGGGAGGCTGAGGGGGCGAGATAAGCAGATGACTGCTGCCGGGCCTGAAAAAAAATTGGGAAAAACCAATGGAAAAAATTAAGAAAAAATTGAAAATGATAATGATAAGATGACGATGCAGTAAAATGGCGGTGTGATAATTATGGCAAAGGTCGAGATGGCGGAAAGAATCAAGGACGTGATGACTGACGTAAAAAGGATACGCAACGTCGCCACCAGTTCTCATGTGCACCACGGAAAGACCGCGCTTACGGACAACCTTATGGCCGGAGCTGGGATGATCGCGGAGGAGATGGCCGGCAAGGTGATGTTCACATGGTTTGACGAGCAGGAGCGCGAGCGCCAGCTGACAATCTACGGCGCAAACGTCTCGATGATCCACGAGTCCAACGGCAAGGATTACCTGATCAACCTCCTTGACACTCCTGGCCACGTGGATTTCGGCGGAGATGTGACAAGGGCGATGCGCGCAGTGGACGGAACAATAGTTCTTGTGTGCGGGGTGGAGGGGATAATGCCGCAGACCGAGACAGTATTCCGCCAAGCGCTGCGCGAGCGCGTGAAGCCCGTGCTCTTCATCAACAAGATAGACAGGCTGATAAAAGAGCTCAAGCTCACGCCCGAAGCGATGCAGGAGAGGTTCAAGAAAATTATAGATGATGTCAACATACTCATACAGAAGTACGCAGAGGATCAGTACAAGAGCAAATGGTTGGTGAACGTGCAGGACGGTAGCGTCGCGATGGGCTCCGCTGTAAAGCGGTGGGCAATTTCTATCCCTTACATGAAGAAGACCGGCATCACGTTCAAAGAAGTGATCGACCTGACAAACGAGGGAAAGGAGGACGAACTTGCAAAGCGCGCGCCGCTGCACCAGGTAGTGCTTGACATGATAATCGAGCACCTGCCTAATCCGAAGGAGGCGCAGAAATACAGGCTTGAGAAGATCTGGCATGGAGACATGGAAAGCGATATAGGAAAATCCATGCTCGCATGCGACCCGAATGGGAAGCTGGCGATGATAGTGACTAAGATGGTGCCGGACACGCATGTCGGGTTTGTAGCTACAGGTAGGTTGTTTTCCGGTAAAATCGAGAAGGGCAAGGATGTCTATCTTGTCAGCCACCACAAGCAGGAGAAGCTGCAGCAGGTGGCTGTGTACAAAGGCATACAGAGGATACCTGTTGACGAGGTTACTGCTGGCAACATTGCAGGCATAGTGGGGATACCCGAGGCTGCGAGCGGAGAGACAGCGTGCGACCCAGATGCGATTATCGAGCCGTTCGAGGAGATAAAGCACATATTCGAGCCTGTTGTGACGAAATCCGTGGAGCCGAAGAACGCGATGGAGCTGCCGAAGCTAATCAACGCGCTCAAGCAGATCGGACGAGAGGACACCACGCTGCGCGTGAAGATCAACCAGGAGACCGGTGAGTATCTGATATCCGGGCTTGGCGAGCTGCACCTCGAGGCGAAGGTGGAGCGCAAGCTCAAAAGCGAGAACATAGATGTCATAATGTCGCAGCCGATTGTCGTTTATCGCGAGACTGTGGTGGACAAGTCTCCGGAGATCGAAGGCAAGTCTCCGAACAAGCACAACAAGTTCAGCATAATAGTCGAGCCTGTGGACGACGCGATTTATCAGGCGATGGTAAGCGGCAGCATACCAAGCGAGATCGAAGTGAAAAGCAAGACCAAGGACCTTGCAAACAACCTTGCAAAACTTGGCATGGACAAGGACGTGGCGAAGAACGTCGTTCTCATACACGAGAAGAACATACTCATAGACGCGACGAAAGGTGTGCAGTATCTGAACGAAGTGATGGAGATGCTGAAGGAGGCGTTCAAGAACATGATGGATGAGGGGCCGTTGGCCAAGGAACCATGTACGAAAGTGGAAGTCATACTGACAGACGCGGCGTTGCACGAGGATCCGGTCCATCGCGGGCCCGGCCAGATAATACCCGCGTTCAGGCACATCATCATAGACGGCATGACACACTCTGCTCCGACCTTGCTCGAGCCAAAGCAGATAATACAGGTGGACCTGCCAGAGGAGCTGATAGGCGTGGCTACAAGGGAGATTGAGAACCGCAGGGGGCAGATACTCGACATGACGAACGAGCGCGGCCAGACAAGGCTGAAGGCGAAGGTGCCGGTATCGGAGATGTTCGGGTTTGACGCCGAGCTCAAGTCCGCGACAAGCGGCAGGGGCTTCTACAGCGTGATAGAAATCACTTTCGAGCAGCTGCCGAAGGAGCTGAGGCTGGAAACGGTCGAAGACATCAGGAAGAGGAAGGGGCTGCAGGTGAAACCCGAGGAGTGACCTGAGGAATGAAATGAATTGATGGCTGCGTGTGGCAAGCATCAAACTGTTGATTTTTAAGCAAGAAAAAACATATTTAAACTTTACCCCATAATTAGTATAGTACAAATTCGCGGTTCGGTCGCAAACGGTATTCGAAGGAGAAAGCAAACATAGATACAAACGGAGGAAGTAAATGGAGGTATGAAAATGGCAGGAAAACCACACATAAACTTGATGACAGCAGGACACGTAGACAGCGGTAAATCTACACTTATAGGCAGGCTGCTCTTCGACTCGGGTACGATAAGGGAGGACGAGATGCGAAAGCTCAAGGATGTTGCCAAGGAGCTGAAGCGCGAGACTTTCGAGTTTGCATTCGTTATGGACACTGTCAAGGAGGAGCGCGAGCGTGGGGTCACAATAGACATAATGCACAGGCCTTTCGAAACGCAGAAATGGTTTTTCACAATCATAGACTGCCCTGGCCACAGGGACTTCGTCAAGAACATGATCACCGGTGCCAGCCAGGCGGATGTTGCTATATTCGTAGTATCCGCGAAGCCCGGAGAGGGTGTGCAGGAGCAGACCAAGGAGCACGCATGGCTCCTGAAAGTTCTGGGCATATCACAGATAATCGTAGTGCTGAACAAGATGGATGTGGCAAACTATGACGAGAAGAGGTTCAACGAAGTCAAGAACGATGTCACAACCCTGTTCAAAAAGATAGGGTACAAAATCGAGGAAATTCCGTTTATACCGCTGTCCGCGTATGTCGGGGACAACGTTACCAAAAAGTCTGACAAGATGCCGTGGTACAAGGGCCAGACCCTCATAGAGACCCTTGATCAGGTTGTAAAAGAGCCGGAGAAGCCTGTCAACAAGCCGCTGAGGCTGCCGATACAGGACGCCTACTCGATCACAGGAGTGGGTACTGTTCCTGTCGGCCGCGTAGAAACCGGAGTTCTAAAGACAGGCGACAAGCTTGTTTTCGAGCCGTCGGGCGCGCAGGGAGAGGTCAAAAGCATAGAGGTTCATCATCAGCAAATCCCAGAGGCAAAACCCGGAGACAATGTTGGATTCAACGTGCGCGGCATAAGCAAGAACGACGTTAAACATGGAGACGTGGCAGGACATCCTGACAATCCGCCAAC
>Ga0172362_10004921_pt1 | contig 11595 bp, 16 predicted proteins | sample LakKivs1_kivu2a2_FD_114534 | JGI IMG/M metagenome (GOLD analysis project Ga0172362, IMG submission 114534) | Sediment microbial communities from Lake Kivu, Rwanda - Sediment s1_kivu2a2 | ecosystem: Environmental > Aquatic > Freshwater > Lake > Sediment | place: Rwanda: Western Province, Lake...
ATTTTGAATACTCATTAACATCTGCTTGGAGATATCTAACTAATAAAATAAATTCTGTTTCAGTTGTTCCTGGTATCATGGCAATCAAGAAAGAAGCATTCAATAGTATTGGTGGCTTTAGTAGAGATACTTTAACAGAGGATTTTGATGTAGCATTAAAATTGAAAGAGGCAGGTTATAACATAGCTATGTCTCCAAATTCAATAATTTATACAAAAGTTCCTAACTCTTTCAAAAAACTTTTTTCCCAGAGGTTCAGATGGGGAAGAGGAACACTTCAAGTAGTGAAAAAACATTCAGATATGATTTTTTCAAAGAAATTCGGTTTGATCGGTTCATATACAATTCCGACACAAATTTATTGGTATATTTTTTCCATACTTTACATTCCATCAGTTCTTTATTGGATGTTCAATGATTATTACAGATATTTTTTCTTGCAGAATAACGTAATTTCATGGTCAGTGTTTGAATATTTTTTCAAATGGTTTACTGCTTATGGTATGATTGATCTTTTCTATAAAACTTTCATCGGTGCCTATCAATTCAATTTCGTGTTTTTATTTACTATCGTTTCTTTTATCTTAACTAACATATTTACTTTACTTATATTCACTAAATTTACCAAGCCAAGTTGGAAATATCTATTCGTTTTATTCTTTTTATTTCCTTATAATATACTAGTTATTTTTATCCAGAGTGTTTCATGGATTTACGAATTGAACAATAAAAATAAAAGTTACAATAGATGGAATAAATAATCAAAGTAATTTTAAACTACCTGTGATCTTATCTAATTTTTTCTCATCTTCTGGTCCTATGCCTAAGGCAGTTATCGTTCCTGGTTCTAATTCAGTTAATCCAGCATCTTCAACTAAAAAACAAGGAATTTTTTCTTTTTTTGCCTTTTCAAACAACTTGAATAATTCTTCTTTTGAATTAACTTCAAGAACGACTTTTTTTTGTCCTTCCGATTCCCATTTTTTGACAACAGATTTTTTAGCATTTTTGCATGCGCCCAGACATGCATGAGAGGATTGAACACATTTTTTACCGATTGACATTTCAAGATCTTTTCTAAGAACAATCATTTGTTTGTACATCATCTAACCTATGTAAGTGAGGTCTTCTGCTTTTTTTTGGATTCTTTTAGGAATTATAGCTGGAAACATCAATGGCGGTGGTAATTGCATGTTTTCAGACAAGTTCACACCTATAGTCAAACACTTCCTGAATAAGAAATTCTTTATTTCCATCTCAAATTCTTTTGATAATTTTTTATCTTTCTCCCAAAATTCCAATATTTTTTTTATATCTTTTCCTATGTAAAAAACATTACCGAGTATCTTTATTTCTCCAACTTTTGGTTCGTATTTTGTTGTGAATTCAAACTCGATGTTCAAAGGTTTTTCTTTTTTCATGAAACCAGACTCTGCCTGTGAGATTGAGATTATCTTAGGAGTAGAATTTATATTGATCCTTCCTTTGGGAACAACTTTTCTTTCAGCAGAAATAAATTTTATACCGAAACCTACTATCATTTATCCACCTAATATAAGTTTTTCGAGTGTTAAAATATATTAATAATGCTTTTTAAAGTTTTACAAAAAACTGAAGAAAATTTAAACGACCAATACAAATATTAAAGGAGATGGTAGAATGAAAGTCATGATACCTTTTGCAGAGGGTTTTGAAGAAATAGAGGCTTTAACAGTCGTTGATGTTCTAAGAAGGGCAGGAATTCAAGTTGATACAGTTGGAGTAGTAGGCTCTGTTATATTGAGTGCACATGGTGTGAGAATGATGGTAGACAAGAGATTGAATGAGATAAACCCTGATGAATATGATGCCATAATTCTTCCCGGTGGTAATCCTGGATACATAAATCTTGGCAGAAGTGGTAAAGTGATTGAAATAATAAAGAAATTCAACAGTAAGAATAAACTTATCGCAGCAATTTGTGGGGCACCTTCAATACTAGCAAGAGAAAGATTGCTCGATGACAAGAAAGCAACAATATATCCTGGGAATGAAAAGTTATTAGCTTATCCAAGAGGCAATCCTGTGGTAGTAGATGGGAATATAATAACTTCACAAGGTCCTGGAACCGCTATGGAATTTGCTCTGAAAATCGTTGAAAAATTGTTAAACCCTGCTACAGTTGAAAAATTGAAGAAAGAATTAGTGATTTTATGATGGAGGACGGTATTGAATATAAAGTTTTAAAAAAGTTTAAGGATAGCTTGGTCGTTAGAAGGAGTGAATTGATTCAATTAATACAGAATGAAACAAATAGTTCAAAGGATTCTGTGAATGTGGTAAATATATTGACGAAGACTTTCATACAGAGAGGATGGATAACACCACTTTACGCTTCCGAATCCACGTTTGCAATAACACAGAGAGGAATAAAAGCATAGATTGATTCTGATTATCCCAGAAATTTATCTAGTTTAAAGTTTTAATCTTTTAACCACTTTTTGATTGCATTTTCAACTTCCTGAGAAATAGCCCCACCTGCAGCCCTCCCTCTTTTTTCAATCAATTTTTTTAAAAACTCTTTCCAAATGTTTTCATTTACATAAATTGTGACTCTTCTTTTTTCCATATTAATATATTAGATCTGAAAGTATTTAAACATTAAAACATAATAATGTTATGATGATATAATGTTAATCAAAATGAAAACTTTATTACCAAACAATACTCTAATAAGAAAAAGAAAAAATAAAGTTTTATTACCTTCTCCTATATTCATGGAAGAAAAGAAAGGTTCTTTGCTTCTTTACCATTTATTTAAATCAAGTTATAGTTTTAATGGAAAAGGAAATCTTCAAAATCATCGTTCTGAAGAAATATTACCTAAAATTATTGATATCGATGAAAATTTTAAGTTAGCTCTTGTTGCTTATCTTTGTGAAGGAGACAAACCAGAAAAAGGAGGAGGTTATAGACTAGGTTTGAATAACAGTGATTGGTGGATAATAAAACTTGTTATAGATCAATTCGAAAAATTGGGTATAAAGAGAGCCAGATGGAATGTTAGGTTAGAATTATATATCAATCAACATGATGAAATAAAAGAAAAGAATTGGTGGTCACAAATTTTACAAATACCCATATATAGATTTACAACCTCAACATGGTATGAAAGTGTGCCAGAAAAGAAAGATATGACTTTTCATGGAAGAGCCAGAATACAACTATCTTCAATTATTTTTGCATCTATAATTAGAAATCTTTTAAATAAGTTAAAAGAAGGTAAATTATAGAAGAGCCCCGTGGTGTAGATTGCCATAGGCAAGCATAATGGTCAAGCATACGAAAGTTTTTGTATAAGGCTCTGGACCTCTAGACGCCAGTTCGAATCTGGCCGGGGCTATATAAGTAGAAAAGTCATAATTTACAGACAGGTGAAAAATTTGATAGAGACATTCCTTCAATCTGTAATTCAATCTTATGGGTCTTTTGGTTTAATGTTTGTGATGATTTTACAAACTATTATTGCTCCCATACCTTCTGAAGCAATGTTGATGTTTGCTGGTGCTATTGGTATAAAATTTTTTGACATAATTCTTTTTGGTGGACTTGGTCTTATCATAGGTGCAATAATAGCATTTTACATAGCTAGGTTAGGAGGTAAACCAATTATCGCCAAATTGATTGGTGACAAATGGATAAACCGTGTTGATAAATGGGTAGAAAAACATGGAATAAAAGCTATTATCTTTACCAGATTAATACCAGTGATACCCTTTGACCTAATAAGTTATATGTCTGGTGTCACTTCACTCGATTTTAAGTATTATCTTCTTGCAACAATCATAGGCTCATTTCCTAGAGCTTTGATGCTAGCTGCAATAGGAGTTACTACAAAAGAAATTTTAAGTATTATCGGATTAGGTCTTGAATTGACTATTGTTTTAGGTGTGATAGGATTCATCATCTTAACTTATTTGGATAGAAAAGGCTATCTAAGTTCTTTCGCCAACAAAATCATAGAAAAAGTAATTAAAAAATAAATTAAATTTCAACACATCTCCAACATGATTTGAAGCCATTATTGACTATATCCTCTTTCTTTACTAATTCTTTACATGATGGACAAACTACATAACTTATCTTTTTTTCTTTTAACATCCATGTACCATCCATGTTAACACCCCTTTAATAATGTACAGGGGTGAAGGATTTGGTTGGAACACCTTATGTTTTAACCCCTCACCCGAGTTTTAAAAACTTTGATTTATTCATTATAAATAAGTTTTTCATAAAATACCGAAAAGTTTATTAATTTTTAATATAATATTTAGATAAATCCGAAAATTTTTCGTAAATGTAAAAAAATTATAAAAAATGCATAGGTGATGCAATGAGGTTGGATGAAAAGGATATAGCACTTTTAAACGAACTACAGAAGAATTGTAAACAAGGTCTTAGAAAGATTTCTAGAAAAATAGGCATATCGATAACAACAGCACACGAGAGAATAAAAAAAATGCAGAAAGAGGGTGTTATAAAAGGGTATAAGGTTATATTAGATGCAGAAAAAGTAGGAAGTCCTGTAACTGCATTCATTCTAATCAGAATGCAATATTTTTATCCTAACTCGACTGAACCACTCTCTCAAAGGGATGTTGCAAAAAAAATATCCATGATTCCAGGAGTTTCGGAAGTTCATATAATTGGCGGTGAATGGGATATTTTAGTAAAAGCAAGAGGTAGAGATTTAAAAGAGATGGGAGATTTCATTATAGACAGATTAAGGAAAATAAAAGGTATAGAAAGAACATTAACAACTCATGCATGGGTAACAGTTAAGGAATCGCCAGAAATTGAATTAAGACCCAGTTTTCGTTAGAAAAGATTTTATCGATGCAAAAAACTCTAAAGGATGAAAATAAAGATTTAAACTTTATTCTCTATAGAAATATTCCCTATAGGAAGTTTGATGTTAATGATAAACAAGAGTAATAGTGCACGTGAAATTTTGAGGGGTGGGTATGACGGAAAGAAGGTTTTAATTGAAGGTTGGGTTTCTAACATAAAATCTAATGATGGAATCATTTCTTTAATAGTCAGAGATGGATCGGGGTATATACCCGTTATAGTTGAGATTGTGAAGCCTGAGCTTTATAGATTGGCTTCTGAAATAAAGAGAGAAACTGCAGTAAGGGTTAGTGGAGGTGTTTTTTTAGAGGGAGAAAAATACGGGATAAGGGTTGAGTCACTAGATGTATTAAGCAAACCAAAAGAGGATTTCTCACTGAATAAAGATGTTCCATTGGAATTAAGGCATCTGCAAGTGAGAGAGCCAAAGCAACGAGCAACTATAATTGTGGAGAGTACTGCGTTAAATGCTATGCGTGAGTACTTAAAAAAAGAAGGATTTACTGAAGTTTTACCCCCTACTATTACTTTAATGGCTGCTGAAGATCCAAATACTTTATTTAGCTTTCCATATTTTAATCAGGGAACTGTACATCTGTCTCAAACTGCACAGCCATACCTTGAAGCATTTGCACAATCTTTAAAAAAAGTTTATAGTATAACACCAACATATAGAAGAGAAGAATCAAAAACAAGAAAGCATTTATCAGAATTTAATACTCTTGAAGCCGAACAAGCATTTAGTGATTTGGATGATACTATTAGTTTGACTGAGAACCTGTTCGTTGAAATTATTCGAACAGTAGCTGATGTAAATTATGAAGAATTAGAGACGTTAGGAAGAGAAGTATCAAAACTTAATGTAAAGGCTCCGTTTAAAAGAATTACTTATGATGAAGCAATAAAAATATATAATGAAGCAGTAAAAGCAATTGAACCTAAAGAAGGTAAAAAATCTGAAGTAAAATGGGGTGAAGGGTTTGGTTCAGAAGAGGAGGACATACTATGTGAAATCTTTGGGCTTCCATTTTTTGTTACTCATTTTCCAGTAAAAGCAAGACCATTTTACATGCGACCAGATCCAAATAGATCTGATATAACATTATCTTATGATATGTTTGCACCATTCGCTGGAGAAGTGGTGACAGGTAGTGAAAGAATTACAGATTATGATCTAATAACACAAAGAATAACCGATCATGGTCTACCGCATTGGGCTTATGGCTGGTATATTAATTTAAGGAAATATGGTTTAGTTCAACAATCAGGTTTTGGGATGGGCATAGAAAGAGCATTAATGTATATTACAGGTTTAAAAGATATCAGAGATGTAAGTCTATTTCCAAGAGTTTCTGATAGGCGTCCATATCCTTAACAATCATTTTTCATTAAGAATTTAATTTAAGGTAATTTCACTGCTGACTATATATGTCATAAACGTTCTAATTTTCCTGAAACATATGCATAGTTTAATCCCGATAACAAAATTTTTTCTTCCCAAGTAAACAAAGGTGAAACAGCCACATCGATGTTTGTTGAATAACCGTGTGTATGTACCCATTCATTCCTCTGTTCGGCGTCTTTAAATAACATTCCAGGTACGTAAAACGCACTGAATATGCTTAACAGATCTGAATCAAAGATTTCTGCTGCTACTTCTTTTATGAATTTTCTTTTCTTTTCGTCGCCTATACCAGTAGCAACTCTGATTTGACTTTCTTTTGCATTTAAAGTTCCAGAATAGTTTACTCCCAATTTTGGCAATGGTTTTGCGACTGCATACTCGTTCGATGTAATTACACCTTCGTCTGTCACGATAACTACAGGTATACTATTTTCTCGTGCTATTTTTAGCACTTTTTCCCATTTAGGTTTTATTTTTATATGTCCATAACCCACCGCTCTTATTACAACACCTGGCCACGTGCCGTCTTTTATTCCGTGTACATAACCGAGTGGATCACTGGATTGGTCTCCAACAACAAGAACTTGTTCTAAATTCGTTCTAGGATCAAAACAAGGTTTTAAATTTTTCCAATAAATAGTGAAAATATTAGGATCGAGATTTAAATTTCTTAGAAGGTCTTCGACTCTGCTTAATGCTTCATCTCTTTTTTCTGAGTAATTAAAAGCCATTTCTTTAAATTTTCCATATTCGTTTAAAATATTATTAATTTCTGGTATTTTTCCTGAATAAGGAGCAGAACCCCTCATATCGAGATGTCTAACTTTTCCTTCCCCACCTTCAGAGATTGAAAAATAATCGTCCGCGCTCAGATATGTGGTTTCATCATATTTTGGTCTGCTGGGATATCCAGGTAAAATTTTTCCTTCTTTAATTTTTGCAATAGGATCAAATGGCTCATGAAGTTCAACATCAAGTTTTTCTAAAACACCTTTTGAATCACTGAGACGAAGCAATTCAATAACTGGGTCATGTGGTCTCCAATAATGCTTGCTCCAGAAAAAAGGAGAAAGAACATTTCCACCCATTACAACAACAACTCCGGATCGACCGTAACCATTCATGGCAAAAATTACAGAATCTTGTTTGTTCATTTCAACATCAGATTTAGGAAATTCGGGTGGATACAAAGCACCTGTTATAACAATTCTTCTGTTATTACCGTATAGATTGTAATCTAAAACTCCCGCTGTATCAGCCAACGTATCAGTTCCATGGTACAACACAATGCTTCTTTGTGGCAGTACAACATGGTAGCCTTCATCCACTTGTCTTGCTATGGTTGGCCCAATTTTTTCATTTCTAATTCTATCATCTATGTTAGTGCTATCCAATTTACAAATTTCATATAAAGGAAGTTCGTAGCCAGCAATTTCCACAGTTTTTAACTTTTTTTTAGTAGGTTTCCATCCAATAGTGGATACAAATTCAGATTCTATTGTCCCACCAGTTGTATCTATGATTACATTCGCTTGCATAAACTTCACTGTATGTTAGACAGTAAAAATATTTATATCCACATCTCTTGATTTAAACTTTAGAATCATTCAAACCTAATTTGATAAAATAATAAGAGAAATTTATAGTATAGTCCTTAATCTAGATAAATATCCAGCATACAAATATAATTTCATTATATGGTCTACAGATTCCTTTTTGATCCCTGTCATTCCACTAACTTCTCCTGGTGATAGAGGTTGTTCTGATTGGGATAACAACTTTAGGACTGCTTCCTTATAACCTCTAAATCTTGAATATTCCTCTATAGAATCTTTCGGAAGTTTCATCCACTTTCGTCCTTCTTCTGTAAAATTATATCTATACATTTTTCCCCTATATTTCTTACAACAAGAATTATTTAAATATTTCTCCTCTAAACAAGTAAAAAAATGTTTTATTAAATCCATTTTAATTTATTATATGAGATAAAGATGTCACCAAAGGAAATTTTTGATAAAGTCAAGAAATCTAGAAGAAATAACCTGACTGAAAAAGAATCTAGAGAAGTTCTAGAATACTACAATATTCCTGTAGTGAAGGGTGAAATAGTAAAATCAATTGAATTAGCAAAACAATTCATAGAAAAAATACATTATCCAATTGCCCTGAAAGTAGTTTCTAAACAAATCATTCACAAAACAGATGTCGGTGGAGTAATGTTAAACATAATGAATGAAAAAGACTTGATTGATGGTTATCATGAAATTGTAAAAAACATTGAAAAGAATGTGCCAAATGCAACGATAGAAGGAATATTCATTCAAGAAATGTTATCTGGTACAGAAGTTATCATAGGCGGAAAAAAAGACCCTACTTTTGGTCAAACTATAGCATTTGGTTTGGGTGGTATTTTTGTTGAAATCTATAAAGATATCAGTTTCAGAGTACTTCCTATCACAAAGATAGATGCGTTGAAAATGATCAAAGAGATAAAGGCATACAAGATTCTTGAAGGTTATAGAGGTAGTAAACCTGCTAACATAGATGCTTTAGTTGATATGTTATTAAAAACTTCTAAGTTGCTTGAAGAAAATCCAGAGATAAAAGAGTTAGACATTAACCCTGTTTTTGCGATGCCAAATAGAGCAGTTGCAGCAGATGCTAGGATAATCTTTGAGTGAATTTATGCCACATTGGAAAGCACATCTTTTGTTCAATTTTTTTGTTATACTAGTTTGGATTTTTTTCTTGTTGAATCTGGGATTGTTTGCTAATTCAATATTGACGATTTTACTCATCTTCTTGAGTTCTTTCTTCTCTATTCTTCCTGATATTGATTCACCTAAATCAGAAATAAGAGATTTTTTTGCTGTGATAATAGCTTCTTTTATCATCGTTTATTTTATTTTAAAATTTTCTCTAAATTCAATTCTTTATGTTTCAGTTGGTTTTATTTTTTTGTACTTGTTCTTTAGATTTTTTCCCACAAAACACAGAGGATTAACGCATAGTATTTGGTTCTCTATTTTCATGACATTAATATTAACTATTATTTTATCCCAGATATTTGGTTTTTCTTTAAAAGAATTTTTCACATATTTTTTCTTTATACTATCAGGATATTTATCCCATCTCTTTCTTGATATATTCATGTAATTCTAATAAATTTAGATTAAGACACCAAATGTTTATAAATTTAAATATAATTTAATCTTGGTGGCGATGATTATACTGTCCCAGTACGATGAAAAGATGAGTATCGACGGTAGCTAATGAGCCACCATTTTTAATAATGTCATTTTATATCGAAATACTTAAATATTAATGTCTATAAAATAGATTATATGAAAAAGATGAAAGTAACTTTACCTATAAATAAAATATCTGGACAATTTTTTGGACTTGTTTTAGGTGACGGGACATTATTAAAAAGATATTTACAATTTGCTAGTTCTAATCCTTCTTATGTTAAAAAATTTTTAGAAAATTTCAATTATCTCTTTTCCATTGATCAAAGTAATTTTAGATTTTACTTGCAGGCTAATTCAAAAAAGACAAATGAATTGATATTAAAATGGGAAAGAGAATTAACATTTTTAAAACAAATGAAATATAAGAGATATTTTAAGAAAATATATGCAAAAGGTACATTGAAAATTATGTATTTTAATGCCAAATTCTGTAGATCTTTTTTATTATCATTCAAAAAAATAATGTATAATATACCTTCAAATAAAATGTTTTTAAAGGGATTTATAGACGGTATTATAGCAACTGAAGGACACGCTGAAATTAAGAAGAAAAGAATCGTGATAACTCAAAATATAGGCATAAAATCTGATTTTATTTGTAATGCACTCAAAAAATTAAAAATTCATTTTTTTATTGTAAAAAATAAAAATAAAAAATTGTTAATAAGAATAACTAGAAAAAATAATGTATTGAAAGTCGTCAAATTTTGCGAGATATCATCCGATAAGTTATATAATTTTTTAAAAATAAAGAAATGGATATCAAGTCCTCATTTTCTTAAAACAATTAGTTTACTGTCATATCTGCAGAAAAATAAAAACGCAACTAGACAAGATTTGATAAACAAGTTAAAAATGAAAAACCCTAATTTTTTATTTTATGCCAAATCTAGTCCATTACATAAACATAAATTTGTTATAAAAACAGGAAAACCATATAAATTAATTTTAACACAAAAAGGGATAAAGTTCTTAAAAAATTCGTCGAAATTTGCTATATAAATTAATTTTATCTACGTCTTCTTCCTCTTCTCGGTCGTCGTTTCTCTTCTTTAGCCTGTAAAATAACCTCAAAACCGACAGGATGCTCTTTTTTTTCTATTAGATGCACTATGTAACCAGCTACCTCATTCCTTATTGTTTTTGATTCCATCTCAACCAGTTTTTTCATCAATTCTTTATTTTTTTCATAGTTGTTTGTAAACTTATCTGGGTATTTTTCAAGTAATTCCTTTGCTAAATTTTTAATGTGTAATGTTTTTATCTGTCCCATAGACTCACTAAACTTATAGAATATGAGAACAGGAAGATTTATATTTTCTTCATTCACTTAGAGATTAATTATTTAATGGAGATATAGAATTTATGGAAAATTTTTCTAAAATTTGGAGTTACTATTCTAGAAAAGATGTACAAGATGCCTTACTGGAAATGGCAAAAGACAGAGAAATAGTAGGAGTTTTTTCTAACGGTAATTTTGGGAAGAGACCGAATGTCATTTTGTATCCGAATGATATATTAGAGATGGTCAAGGAAGGGATGATTTCTTTTCATGGCTCTGTTGAGAGATGGTCCAACCCAATGTCCTTAGAATCAGGCATGCTTAAAGAAGAATTAGATAAAATAAGGATAGGATGGGATTTGATAATAGACCCAGATTGTCCAGACTTTGAGATTGCAAAGCTAACTACAAAAATCATCTTAAATGCCTTAGAAGATCATGGGATTAAAAATTATTCTGTGAAATTTACAGGGGGGAAGTCTTTCCATATTGGTTTGCCGTTTGAAACATTCCCTGAGAAGATAAACTTCGTGGAAACAAACAAACTATACCCAGAATTGCCTCAAAAAATCATAGAATACTTGAAGGATTATACAAAAGAAGAGTTAAAGGAAGAGATATTGGCTTTAGATAATCCATTGGCGATAGCAGAAAGAATCAAAAAACCCATCACTCAAATCACTAATATTGATGGTTTAGACCCATTAAAAGTCGTGCAAATAGATTCAATGCTCGTTTCATCTAGGCACATGTTTCGTCTTCCTTTC
>Ga0172362_10004922_pt1 | contig 11592 bp, 13 predicted proteins | sample LakKivs1_kivu2a2_FD_114534 | JGI IMG/M metagenome (GOLD analysis project Ga0172362, IMG submission 114534) | Sediment microbial communities from Lake Kivu, Rwanda - Sediment s1_kivu2a2 | ecosystem: Environmental > Aquatic > Freshwater > Lake > Sediment | place: Rwanda: Western Province, Lake...
CCAAAACCGACATCACCGCAGACAATTCTATCCATTGGCCGATCATTTTCTAAATCTTTTTTAATATCTTCAATTGTCTCAATTTGATCTGGAGTTTCTTCATATTGAAAACTGGAAGCCAATTTTGAATCCATTTCGTCTTCCGGTAAATATGGCGGTCGAGCGGCAATTTCCCTTTTGGCATAAATTTCTAAAAGTTCCTTGGCTATTTTTTCCGCTTCTTCTTTAACTTTTCTCTTTGTTCTTTGCCAGAGCGAAGAGCCTAATCTCGAAATTTTTGGCTCAACAAAACCAACATAGCGAGAGAGTTTTCTCTCTAAGCCAATCGGCACATACAATTTATCTCCTTCCGCATATTCCAAAAGGTAATAATTTGCATAGGTGTCACCTATGTAATTTTCGATATGGCCAATAAATTTCCCTATACCATGATCTAAATGAACTAAATAATCTCCAGATTTCATTCCTTTTAAATCGGAAAATAGTTTTTGGGATTTTAATTTCTTTTTTAAAATTTCTTTGGTTTCCTGTATGTTTTCTATTTTTATATCGAGCAATTCAATACTTTCAATTTTGTTTCCAAAAAACTCAATGCGAATCGCATAATTTAAACCAGCCCCGTAGTGAGCTTGCTCTACTACGGGGTTTATAGGAAAAACGTCAATAATTCCGCCTCTTTGAGAAAATTCACCAAGTTCAGAGACCCGGAGCACTTTTTCATAACCCATTTCATCTAATTTTCTTAAAAATTGAGAGAAATTGTAATTTTGATTTTTTTGGCAATAAAGAATATTGTCTTCAAAAAAAGACTGAGTTTTTCTAGCTTCTAAAATTTTATTTAGATTTTTCTCAAACCAAAAGTTCCCCTTTTCCAAAAAATAGGGGGTAATACTACAGATTAAGATCTTATCAGTATGGCTTGACAATTCCATCTAAATTAGTATAATATATTATTTAGTAGATTGTCAAAATAATTTCTTTCCTTCCGGCCTGCCTGCGGGTGGCTTAACTGAGTATATAACTTTGTTATGTACTCAGGGATGGATTCTAAGTGATCCCTCCTTAAAACTTAGAGCCTAAAGTTATGGGTAAAGGCAATTGTCTTTAATCCATAACGCTCGCAGGTAGACCGAAGGGAAAAAATTTTGCTCTTAAAATATTAAAAGAAGGAAAGGAGTGGAATAGAAGATGAGAAAAAGAATAAAAGCTGTATTATTGGTTTTACGACACCCTGAGCTTCTAGAAATTAAGGATCCATTAACGGGGGCATTAACCTGGAAAGAGTTCTTGCGAATCGCTGATAGAGTACTTAATCGTTTCAAAGAGAATAAAGAGGTTATCTCTTTATTATTTCTGGACGCGGATGGTCTGAAAACGGTTAACGATACGCAGGGGCACCGGGCAGGCGATTTATTCATTCAGAAGTTCGCCGAGGCAATTCTTACAAATATTCGTCCCCTTGATATTTGTGGACGACGGCACGGTGATGGCGGTGACGAATTCGTTTTACTGCTTCCAGGTGCCAACCTAGATAATGCTGAATGGGTTACTCAACGCATTCAAAAAGTTTTTTCTAACTTCTCTTGGGGAGCAACCTCATTAGGAGACAAAGGAGATACTTTAGAATTCATGATAGAAAGGGCTGAGGCACTTATGTATCGCCAGAAGATGGCAAAAAGACGTTAATATACAGGCCGGGGTTACAACGTTTGAATCGTTGCCCCGGCTTTTTATTTATTAAATTTACTCATTGCTTTTTCTAAACCGGTTTTTAAAAAAAATTCAATCGCCTCAACTGTTTTTTTAATCACTTCTTTTACAATCTTTTCTTCTTCCTTATTAAATTTTTGAAGAACAAATTTTTCAATGTTGTTCATTGTTCTTTGTTCATTACTCTTTGGTTTAATACCAATTCTGAATCTAACAAAATTTTTCGTTCCCAACTCTCTAATTATTGATTCTACTCCTTTGTGGCCGGCAGCTCCCCGACCTTTGACAATTCTGATTCTGCCAAAAGGAAGATCAATGTCATCATGGACAATAAATAAGATTTCAGGTCTCAGGTTATAGGCTTTAGTTAATAATTTTACTGATTTACCAGAAAGGTTCATAAAAGTTTGAGGTTTGGCAAGGATTATTTTCTCTTTGTCAAAAATTCCCTCGGAAATTTCAGCCTGAAATTTTTTTGAAAGTTTAAATTTTGGAAAATTATTTTTTCTGGTAAACTCATCAACAATTCGAAAGCCAATATTGTGGCGAGTTTTTTGAAATTTTTTTCCGGGATTGCCCAAACCAACAATAAGTATCATTAAATCATTATAACTTGCTTTTAAAAGAAAAAATAGTATAATTATTAAAGTATGCCCCGTACCACACTTTCTAAATTAAGGGTACGGGGTAAAAACCATACCGTCAATTATTAAATAAAGATTGTGTGGTACGGGGTATGAAAAACCTTTTTGCCTTTATTTGGGAAATCACAAAAATAGTTATTATTGCTTTAGTAATTGTTATCCCCATTCGTTATTTTATTTTTCAGCCATTTTTTGTTAAAGGCCAATCAATGGAGCCCAATTTTGAAAATGGTGACTATTTGATTGTTGACGAAATTTCTTATCGATTTCAAGAACCTTTAAGAGGAGAGGTGGTAGTTTTTAAATATCCAAATGATCCTTCCCAGCGTTATATTAAAAGAATTATCGGTCTTCCCGGAGAGACGATTGAGATTGAAAATGGCAAGGTAATAATTTTTAATGAAAATGAAAGCCAGATTTTAAATGAATCAAATTATCTTTCCCCTGGCCTTCAAACCATAGGAGATATTCAAGTTTCTTTAGATAAGGATGAATATTTTGTTTTAGGAGATAATCGAGCTTCTTCTTCCGATTCAAGACGCTGGGGACCATTACCCAGAGAAAATATTATTGGTAGAGTATTTCTTCGAGCTTGGCCCCTTACCACTATAACTAAATTTGAGGTCCCTACTTATCAACTATGAAACGACAAAAATTTCAAACTCCCACTGGAATGCACGATATTTTGTCCGAGGAACAGAAATATTTTCAGAGAATTTACGATGTTTGTGAAAATTTAGCTAACTTTTATGGGTTTAAAAAAATTGAAACCACAATTTTAGAAGAAACAGAGCTTTTTTCAAAAGGGATTGGGTTTTCGACTGATATTGTTGGAAAAGAAATGTATAGCTTTAGGACCAAGGGAGGGGATTATTTAAGTTTAAGACCAGAAGGAACTGCTCCGGTAGTTCGGGCTTACGTCGAACATGGAATGCAAAACCTGCCTCAGCCAGTGAAACTCTGGTATTTTGGGCCATTTTTTCGATATGAAAAACCCCAAATGGGTCGCTTTCGCCAGCATCATCAATTTGGTTTCGAAGTTTTTGGAGAAGAAAACCCGGTAGTAGATGCTCAAATTATTCAGATTTTCTACAATATTTTGCGGGAGCTAAAATTAAAAAATTTAATTATTGAAATAAACAGTATTGGCGATAGCCAATGTCGACCCTATTATAAAAAGCTTTTGGTTAGTTATTTTAAATCAAGGGTGATGGCCCTGTGCACCGACTGTCGGAGGAGATTAAGAGAGAATCCCTTAAGAATTTTAGATTGCAAAGAAGAAAAATGTCAGAGAATAATTGCCGGAGCTCCCCAAATGATTAATCACCTTTGTGAAGAGTGCCATAAACATTTTAAAGAAGTTTTGGAATTTTTAGATGAAATAAATCTTCCTTATCGTTTAAATCCCTATTTGGTTAGGGGTTTAGATTATTATACTAAGACGGTTTTTGAGATTTTCTCTGAGGTATCTCAAAAAGAAGGGAGTTCAGAATTAGTGGTGAGAAATGCTCTGGCAGGTGGAGGAAGGTACGATGCCTTAGTCAAACTCTTAGGTGGCAAAGATACCTCGGCTTTGGGAGGGGCAGCCGGTATAGAGAGAATAATTGCTCTGCTGAAAGAAAAACCAATTAGATTTAAAGAAGCAATAGCACCCCAAATTTATTTAGCCCAGCTGGGAAATTTAGCTAAAAGGAAGAGCTTAAAATTAGTTGAAGATTTTAGATTAGGAAAGATTCCGATTGGAGAATCGCTAGGCAGAGATTCTTTAAAAGCTCAGTTAAAAATGGCAGATAAAATGAAGGTAAAATATGCCTTGATTTTAGGACAAAAAGAAGCTTTAGAAGGAACAATAATAATCAGGGATATGGCTAACGGAAGACAGGAGACAGTCAAATTTGAAAAAGTGGTAAGGGAGATGAAAAAAATGTTAAAAAAATGAAAAACTGTCTTTTTTGCAAAATCGCTAAAAAAGAGGTGCCAGCTGATATTGTCTACGAAGACGATAAGATTATAGCCTTTAAGGATATTCATCCCAAGGCTCCTATTCATTTTTTAATTATTCCCAAAAAACATATTCCTTCGGTAGACCATTTAGAGTTAGAAGATAAAGAATTAATGGGAGAATTAATTTTAGTTGCCCAGAAAATAGCCGGAGGAAAAAAATTAAAAGGATACAAATTAATGATTAATGTTGGCCGGCCAGCAGGCCAAATCATCGATCATTTACATTTACATCTTTTAAGTGGTAAACTCGCTGAATTACCTTAAAATAACAACCCACATCGGAGTGGGATCGGGAGAACTCTTCGGTTCTCCCGTCTAGGAAAATATTAAAAACCGAGGGTGATTATCGAGCGAGCCCGAAGCCCGAATGGCGCCAGCCGAAGGCTGGAGAGGGCGAGCGACTAACTTGGTATTACCACAATGGCATTAGAAGTTAAAAAACAACAAAAGGAAACATCGCAGTCTTTAATTCGCCGCTTTACAAAAAGTATTCAGGGAAGCGGGATTTTACGTCGGGCAAGAAAAATTCGTTTTAGAGAAAGAGAAAAATCGCAAAATATGAAAAAAAGAGCCGCCTTGAGAAAGGAAGAAATAAAAAAAGAATATGAAAGATTGAAGAAATTAGGGAAAATCGAATAATATGGTTTTAAAAGAAAAAATTCAAGAAGATTTAACAACGGTATTGAGAGAAAAAAAAGAATTGGAGCTTTCTGTTTTAAGAATGTTATTAAGCGCGGTAAATAATAAAGAAACGGAAAAAAAGACAAAAATCTGGAAAGAAAAACCAGAGCTTTCTCCCGAAGAAATAAAAAAAGACGGCCAATTAACAGATGAAGAAATATTTGAGGTGATTGCTTCTGAAATCAAAAAAAGAAAAGAATCGATTTTAGAATTTGAAAAAGGGAAAAGAGAAGATTTGGTAAAAAAAGAAAAAGCAGAGGCCGAAATTTTGCAAAAATATCTTCCCGAACAACTTTCGGAAGAAGAAATTAAAAAACTGGTTAAAGAAGCTGTTGCGAAAGTCGGAGCAAAAGAAATAAAAGATATGGGAAAAGTCATGGCAGAGTTAATGCCAGAAGTTAAAGGAAGGGCTGACGGAGGATTGGTGAGTAAAATCGTTAAAGAATCATTAATGAGATAAAAAAATCGCCAAGAAGGCGGTTTTTTGTAGAATTGAACAATATGGAAGAAAACAAATTTCCAACAAAAACAAAAATTGCCGCTTGGTGGATAAAAGTAATTGGAATTGGGATAATATTTCTAGGATTAGGATATCTTGTTGTTTTAATGTTCTATGCATTTTGGCATACTGGACCTTCTACACTTTTACACCCACTTTCAATTCTCTTATTAGGATGGTTTATTTGCTTTCTTAGTTCTCAGGTCGCAAAACAAAGAAAGTGGGCCTGGTGGGCAGGAATACTTTCTCCCTTAATTATATGGCTCTTTTATCTTTGGTATATATTTCTTGATCTTTGGATATTCCGTCCGTGGAATTTAGCACATCTATTTAAAGTTTTTTTCAATCGAGATGAATTTTTTCTTGTCATTTTATATCACATCTTTATATTGCCCCCCATCTTTCTTCTTATCCTTGACCGTAAAAACTTCTTCAAGATTGCCTTATAAAACAGGTTCTAACCCCAGTACAACAGCAAAGCTGTATACGGGGCTTCGCATCGTCCATTCTGGGGAGCCCCGATTTCCGCCTGTTTATTTGGGCGGTTTTTTGGTAGAATAGAAGAAAATGGGGGAAGATAAATTACCAATAAAAACAAAAATTGCCGCTTGGATAACGATATTAATTGGTATAATTGGTGCAATTCTTTATATTATTACGGGCTCGTGGTCTGCGATGTGGAGCGGGTGGCCAATAACATATTTTTTGTTTCCCCTCCTGATCTTTATATGTTTTTTTCTACCTAATTATTTTGTTTTGAAAAGGAAAAGAACGGCTTGGTGGTTTTCTATATCAATATTAATTATAGGAGCTGTATTATTAATTCGTGACATTTCAAGTCATATAGTTCGTTATTATAATACTGATTATGGATTGCAATTTGGCCTTTTAAGATCCTTTTATTCAATTGTAATTCTTATTTTATTTCTTCTTATTATTACCCTTTTTCTTACTGACCGCAAAAATTTCTTCAAAATTGCCTCGTAAATAATATGCAACTAATTACTCAAGGTAAAACTAATTGGAAGTTTCTCTTAATTGTAGTTGTTTTGGCCGCCATTACAGGGGGAGTTGTTTTGTGGTACGTTACAATACAACAAACTCCAATTATTCAATTATCTGAGATAAAGAAATCAGAGAAAATTGTTAAAGAAGAGGCTCTAAAGGAAAAAATAGAGGTGCTGGAAAACACTGATTATTATTGTGAAGCATATAGTGAAACAGTTCAACTTAAGAATGGTGTTTATATTAAAGAATATCCCGATAGTGCTTCGGTGCTTCGTATTGGAATTTTTAATGACAACATAGTTTTCGGAGATTTAAATAACGATGAAAAAGAAGATGCAGCTGTTATTTTAGATAGTTCAGGGGGCGGTAGCGGACATTTCTATGAATTAGCTGTTATGGTAAACCAAGATGGAACGTTTAAATATCTTACTGGTAAATTATTGGGAGATAGAATAAAAATAAATTCTATAAGTATAGAATCGGGGATAATTACCCTTGATATGGTTATTCATGGCCCGAATGACGCTATGTGCTGTCCTACATTAGAGAAGACTGTTAAATATAAATTATCTGATAATCAATTATTGGAGGTTGAAGACGAAACCGCCGATTGGAAGACTTATCAATCTCCCGATGGTATCCTCCGAGCACAAATTATTCCTGCAAAGAAAAACCTACTAGGAAACGCATACGAAAATAAGGTGGAAATTCAGACGAAGGAAGGTAAATTACTTCAAACTGCGGATTATACATCAGAAGATGGAGATCATGGTTTAATAGTGGACTTTGCTGAATGGAGTCCTGATTCACAATTTTTCATTTATAGTGCTTACAGTTCTGGGGGTCACCAGCCATGGTTTTCACGAGTATATTTTTATAATAGGTCCGACAACAAGATATACGACTTTACAGAAGTGAGCGGATTTACGGTTGCAAATGATGAATTTACAGCGACGGCTCCAGATATCGTTACGTTCACAGTTTATACTTCTCCTGGCATGGGGCCAACCGTTACAAAATCTTTCAACTTGAGTGAGATAATCAGCATTTTAAATTGGCAGACTTATAGGAACGAAGAGTATGGGTTTGAGATAAAATATCCCAAAGATTGGTCATTTTTAGATTCTCCCCACGATGGATGGATAGAGACTTGGTTTTCTCCTGCGGGTAAAACTTATTATGTCGGAGCAAGCGGCGATATAGCTCCATCGCCAGTAATGGTAGAGGTAGTGAAAGGAAAAGACGCTATAGAAGAATTAAAAAAAGATTTATATTATTCTAATTCGTCAAAAAAAGAAATTTCTATCAACAATTTGTCTTTTACTCAGCTATCAAAAAATGTTAATGATGTAGAAATTTTCCTTATAGAAAACAAGAATAATAATATCCTTGTTCTTATTAATAATTATGTCGGTACCTTAAACCTATACCTTAGTATAGATACTGTGGAGAGTGAAAGATTAGAAAATATTTTCAACAAAATGCTTTCTACTTTTAGATTCTTGAAGTAAAGTTATTTTAAAGATTTAATTTAATCATGCAAAATAAAACTGATAATCAAAAACTTCCAATCAAAACAAGAATTGCAGCTTGGTGGACTCTAATAGTCAGTGGACTTTTAACGGGCCTGTGGTTATTTCTGACATTTGGGTCTCCACTTTGCTTGCCCCCCCTTTTCTTATTTATCTCTATTATTTTTTTCTTGAAAACTAAAAAGCGAAACTGGTGGTATGTTGTGGTAATATCTCTTGGGTTTATTACAATTTCTGGAATATTTATACTTCCTCCTTCAGGAGGTGCAGTACCTTACGTAAATTTATTTCCTTTCATACTTCATACCTTACTATTCCTGATTCCTTTAATTTTTCTTCTCCTTGACCGCAAAAATTTCTTCAAGATTGCCTCGTAAATAATATGCAACTGATTACTCAAGGTAAAACTAATTGGGAGTTTTTATTAATTGTACTTGTATTAGCTGTTATTGTTGGCGGAGGGATTTTGGTTCGGTATTACAACAGAAGCTATATAAAAGTTCTTTCTCCTAATGGAGGAGAAAGATGGGAGATTGGAAAAACTTATGAAATTAGATGGGAATTCAAAGGTCCAAAAGATACTAAAGTTCTTATTATTCTTGTTGATTATCGGAATCCTGATAAGCCAAAAGAGGAGACATTTGCTGGTACTTGGCCGCCCCATATTCCCGCTTCTGCTGGAAAATATTCATGGAAGATCTCTCCTGATATTTTCGGAAGTGAATTTATTCCAGGTGAAAAATATAAGATTATCATAGAAGAAAATGCAATAAAATTTTTGGGTCATTTATTAAGGGATGAAAGTGATAATTATTTTAGTATTGTGAAAAAAGACGAAACTGCCGACTGGCAGATTTACAGGAATGAGGAATATGGGTTTGAATTTAAGTATCCCCAAGAATGGCTCGTTAAAGATTGTGACATTTTTTATCCCCACGAAGACGAAAGCGTTCCGGGGAGATTAAATTGTATTGAACTCGCTGAGGAAAGTGGAGAATATAAGTTAGTCCAAATAAAAGTTTATAATGATCGTGGTTTTTCGCTTGTTCAATGGTTTGATTTTTATGAAAATTACATAGGTTGGAACATTATAGAAAGAGATTCTATTTTAATCGCTGGTGTTGAAGGAGTTAAAGGAATTTACGGGCTTACTGAATTTTCTTTTGAGGGAAATTTTTTACCCAAAGAAAATAAAATTTATGAAATCAGTTTTTGGTTGGGTGGGATGGAAGAAACAGGGGCCGTAGAAGATAAAGAAAAAAATTATGAACAAATGCTTTCTACTTTTAGGTTTTTGGGGTAAAAAAAATATGAACCAGGCTTTTTCTAAAATTTGGATTGTAGTTATTGTGGTTATTCTTCTTTCTTCAGTTGGAGGATTTTTTGTGTGGCAATGGTGGAACTGGAAATTAGCACCAAATAAGAACTGTCAGCAAGCGAATGATTGTGTTGCGACTTGCGGATGCGGGTGTATAAATAAAAATTCAAAGTGTGAGTTGCCGCTCGGTTTAAGAATCAGTTGTGAAGGTTTTGAATGTGAATGTATTAATAACAAATGTGTCAAAAAACAAATAGAAATATCCAAAGACGAAACCGCTGACTGGCAGACTTACAGGAATGAAGAATATGGGTTTGAAGTGAAATATCCAAATGCCTGGGGTTTCGTAAAAGATTCCGACACCAAAATTCATTTTGATGTCGAAAAGAATGATGAAGCTAAGATTTATTATACCTCGGAGGCAGATAATATTTATATTGAGGTCTATCCTTCTCTAGATTCTCTCCCTTATTATAAAAAAGAAGGCAATTTTCAGATTTGGCTAGCGCATATAACAGGTCATGAGGAGGAACCTTATCAAAGCTGGATAGAGCAAAAGGATTATTTTGGTCCCTTTAGATATATTAAAAGATTATTTGTTGGATCAGAAAATTATGAAGGAATTGTGCTGGAAGAAAATGTTCATATTAGCCGTATTGAGAATGTTTTTTTAATTCATAATTCAGTTTTCTATCGTATCTCAGTTGATGTTGATAAAACTGGAGAATTTGACCAAATGCTTTCTACTTTTAGGTTTGTTGAAACAGATTCTCAAAGAGTTGCTACAAATTTTTGTGAAGAGAAAGAGGGATTTGTAAAATATTCGTCGCTATTAAATTTTGATCAAGACGGAGATAATGAAATATTAGTTATATGTGGGGATTCATCCGAGTGGTCAGTTGGGAGTGAAATTTGGAGCAAGAATTTTTATATTTTAGATAAACAAAATCAAGATTATAAATTGATTTGGCAACGAAATACATCAAAAGATTTTTATTCAAATCTTTATACTATAAGAAGACCAGAAATAAATGATGTGAATAAAGATGGAATTGATGAGATATTTTTTACAGGTTCTATTTGGGGCGGTACTTGTACTGGAGCTAGTGACCTCTTTTTTTTATATTCACCAAAGTATAACGAATTGTTTTATATTGAAGTAAGAGACGAATTCGATCCCACTTGCACTACTATTTTAACTTCTATCAAAACTTCCACTAATTTGGGATTAGAAAAATATAAAATATTCAAAGAATTTCTTGAACAAAAATCTAAAAGAGAATGATACTTTATTAGATGCTTTCTACTTTTAGGTTTTTAGAATGAAATTTAACTTGTTAAATGGCGGGCGCCTCTTCGGCGCCTGCCATTTGTTTTCCGGCAATAGATTTGGTAAAATTGAAAAAGCATGATTGAAATCAATAATTTAACTACCGTTTCGGTTGATGAGAAATTTTTGAAAAAGGTTGCTGAAAAAGTTTTAGAAGGTGAATCCGCCAGCTGGCGGAAAAAAAGAGCTGATTTATCAATTGCTTTGATTGGACAGGGAAGGATAAGGGAGTTAAACAAGAGATATAGGGGTAAAAACAGGGTAACCGATGTTCTTTCTTTTTCATATGATGGCTCGGGAGATATAGTTATTTGTTTGGGAGAGGTTAAAAAAAATGCCAAGAGGTTTGGCATAACATTCAAAAAAGAATTGGCTACTTGTTTAATTCACGGCATTTTGCATCTTTCAGGATATGACCACGAGAAAGAAGCTAAACCCCGCACCAGAATAAATTCGGTACGGGGCAAGAAAATAGAAGAGAAACAAAATTATTATTTAAAATTATGCCAAGAGCTAATTTCCTAACTGGTTTAGATATTGGAACTGGAACAATAAAAATTCTGGTAGTTAAAAAAACGGAAAAGGGTTTAGAAGTTATTTCTCAAATTGAGGAAAATTCTGTTGGAATTAGAAAAGGGGTAGTGGTTAATGTGGAAGAAGTTTCCAATATTTTAAGAAATGCTTTTTCTCAATTAAAAAGAGAAACTGGCCAAAAAATTGATTCAGTTTATGTTAGTGTTGACGGAAGTCATTTATTTTCCGCTCCCTCCCACGGAATTATCTCGGTTTCTCGAGCTGACCAAAAAATTTCTGAAGAAGATGTTCAAAGAGTTTTACAGGCTGCCCAAACTTTTTCCCTGCCCTCC
>Ga0172362_10004924_pt1 | contig 11588 bp, 14 predicted proteins | sample LakKivs1_kivu2a2_FD_114534 | JGI IMG/M metagenome (GOLD analysis project Ga0172362, IMG submission 114534) | Sediment microbial communities from Lake Kivu, Rwanda - Sediment s1_kivu2a2 | ecosystem: Environmental > Aquatic > Freshwater > Lake > Sediment | place: Rwanda: Western Province, Lake...
CCGACACGACCGCAGAAATGAAGGCTCAAGGCACATTACCGACTACCCCTTTTTTTAGTGGGATCGCATGAAATTTGGTTTCTTCGATAGAAGGAAAACTCGTTAGTTTGTTTGGCGCCGGGGAAGAGATACATATTCTCGTTTAAATTTCTCGGAAAAAGCAAGTTTTAGGCGTTTTAATCCTGTTTGGTTGGTATATACTTTTAAATCTTTGAAAGAATGTTTGAGTATTTTTGCATTCTAATCTTTTTTCCTTCTGGTCGCACAAGCCATGTCATCCAACAGAGCTCAATTGGCCTATATCTACAGACTGAGGCAACTTCTTCAGTTTTCTTCACAAATTCTAGATCATTGTTCACTGGCTTAGAACCGCCTTCTTTAAAATTTCGTTTATCACTTTTTTTAACTATCTTATCAGGCATCACGGTGTCTACGCCCCACATCATCCTCAAATACTGGAATGTGACTATGCCTACTCCATTAATTCTTCCGATCGGATCTTCTCTCCATTTTTCAAGGCTTGCATTTTTTGCCCATGTTCTTAGAGCTGACTTATCATCGTCTATCGTTGACAAGAAGATGTTTCCTTTGCGATACCCCATGACCTCTTATTTCTCCATATGTTTCCCAATTCATTGAGGTCTGCTTTTGCAAGGTCTTTAAGGTTTTTTATCTTTCCGTTTTCTACAAGCTTCTTGTTGAATTCTTCAACCTTCGGAACAACTGCTGTGAAATAATTTAGGCCAATTGATGTGAAGGCTGATGTTATGATTTATATTATGATTTCAGGGGATCAATCGATCCTTCATGTTAGAGAATGGTTGATGATGCAAACACAAAATCAAAGAGCTGAGATGTTCGCCCGCATCACTCCCTCCCCAAAGTTTCACAGAGAATTTAAATGAGTTCAGAAGTGAAGAGATTTAGGTGGAAGTGGAAAGTTGAGGATATATCATCGTGTCTCCAAACAACATTACTACAAAAAGGGCTCTTATGAATTTGAGCAGTTTGCAGTGCCAATTCCGAAAGAATTCCACAGTCTAGTCAAACCTTTCGTAGGCCAAGATCTGGAGATCATCGTCAAGCAGCCTCTCCCCGCACAGGAGGGTTTGGAGATAGTTTTGAAGCCTAAGAAGGCTTCCAACGCCTCGTAAAATCGTTTCTACATGTAGAAAAATGGCTTTCTGGAAGCAGCTAAATCCCCAGTTTTGTACATGCTAGAAGATTGGTTTATACAGGAAAATGTCTATTGGCTTTAAATATCATTTCTTAACAGATCGCGCCTATAGGGCATTTTTACACGTAGAAAGGTTTCCGTATAGAACCTTGGCTGCATAAACTTGTTAAAAACTTAGATAAAGATCTTCATGACAAAACGACGAAATAAAGGAAAAGGAGGCAAATAAAAACATGAGGAAAGCTGCATTTGAAGCGCTTAGATTAGTGCGAACCCTCTTTAAGCAAACAAATAGCCGATGCGAAGTTTTACTAGAACTTGAAGATCTAAGGCATGTTAGAGGTTAAACGTTTAGGTGGGGGCGTCAGCTACTGGATCGTTTCTCCCTTCGCAAGGAAAGCAAACCGGCCAGCGGCGAACGACCCCTAATTCTAAACTGGAACGCTGGAATTTAAAAGCCTATCTCAGAAGGCGATGAACTACACTTCTTCGTAGCTAGAAGTTGGCGCGCGACTGTGTCTGAAGCTGAGGTTCTCCGCGTCATTCGGGAGCACTTGGTTTACGAACTCGCGGAACACTACCTAATCAACATTGAGAGTTTTTGCAGATTGCTTCTCAAGGTTCTGGACTGCGGCGTCTTAGCGACAAAGATCTTCATTGTAATGTATCAGTACCGGCGAGATTGGACCTGTTCCGAGCTCGCAAAGGAAACTAGGAACTACAGGCAGAACGTGTACAGAGCGCTGCAGGCCTTGAGAAGAAAGGGGGTTGTGGAGAGGGTTTCAAAGTACAAATGGCGGTTAACACTCGCCCAGTAGAAATGTAATCAAAATGATTACAATTTGACATATCAATTTTATATTTACTAAAGTTGGGCTCTCTGAAGATGAGATATGAAGGAAAATCGTGAGAAATACGAGAACGTTAAAGCTAGGATAAACTGCGAGATAGAGGGGAAGCCGGCACAGATTTTTCTAGACCTTAAGAAGCGTGGACTTGTTACCAGCGCAAGGGACGCTGTGGTGCAAGGGCTCACATGCCTCTACGAGAAGGCGCTGCAGAGAGACCTCCAGGAAGCCCAGCTCAAGGCTTCTAGAAGGCTGAGTGAAGATGAACCGTAGAGTCGATTTGGAGGAAGTGTTGATGGCTGAGTTTGAAGAACTGAAATCCATGACGCCTAACGTAGCCTCACAGCTCCGGGTTGAGGAGGTTTAGCGAATGGAGGTTCAAGTACAGAGGAAACTCTCAGCGGATGATGTTCTTGAATTGACACGGCGGGAGGTAGCAGAAATTCCCTACGAACGTGTTTATTACACTCTGAAGATGATGCGACTTAAGCCCTTGTTTCCGCAGACGGTTGAGATGATGCGCCTCTGTCTGGCTGTGCATCGCCTCGGGCTGCGTGTAACCGCGTTCCTAATTGCCACTTTACGGGACTGCACGAAAGAGAATGCATTGACATCGCTTCACATTTTAGGTGATAAGAAATGCCTTACACTCCTCAGGGGTTCAAAAGAAGCTTGGTTTCAATGGATTGTGTCACCCGATTTTCTGCAGCACTATGGAGAAGAAGGCTAGAGTATGAAACGAGAGAATCAGATCATGTGCCGTAATCCTTGGAGAAAGAAGTCATGTCTGAATACGGGCATCGCTCTCAGCATCTACTGCAAGGGCGAAGCGCTTCCGATCTGTAGGCGTTGCTGGTTTGACATAGCAAAGTCGAATCGGGAGTGGTAGAATGCTCGGACCTATTTCTCGTGTCTCTGTGGGCAAGCTTGTGCCTAGCGACCTCAACCCTAACCGAATGGTGGAGGAAGAGTTTCGGTGTCTTGTGGAGAGCATGAAGAACGCTGGCTTCTTGGATGCAAATCCAATTCTTGCGCGTCCAAACTCGGATGGCATATACGAGATTGTTGATGGAGAACGCAGGTGGCTGGCTGCTAAGGAGCTGGGCATGGAGACCGTTCCCTGCGATATCAGACTGGAGGACTTCGTATAGCGACTAAGAGTTGAGTAGGTTTGGTTGAGTTTGAAGATTTGGCGGGTATGACGCCGACCGTGGCTTCGCAGCTCCGCAAGAAAGGCGTTACCACTGTGGCTAGGTTAGCTAAGCTTAATTTTGAGTCTCTACAGCAGGTGCTTCACGGCGTCTCGTATAAGACGATACGTGACATTCAGCAGCAGTCGTGGGAGGCTACAGGCGGATGGTTTACGCCTGGCTCAGCTCTAGTCGAACAAAAAAAGAAACAGCTCGTGCTTTCAACTGGCTGCAAATCCTTAGACGGTCTTCTCGGCGGCGGAGTTAGAAGCAACTCGATAACTGAGTTCGCAGGAGAGTATGCCACTGGTAAGACGGAGTGCTTGCTGACCCTTCTAGCTGAAACTCTTGGAAGAAACAAGGATTACGGCGCATTATACTTTGACAGTGAAGAGTCTTTCTCGGAGATCCGCGCGATCGAAATAGCTGAGTCGAGAGGATACGACGCTGAAGAGATGCTTGGCAGGTTCACGATGCTTAAGGTTCGGACGACTGACCAGTACCAGGTGGGAGTTGAAAAAGCCGACCAGACCATAAAAGACAAAAACGTCAAGTTGTTTCTAATCGACAGCGCCGTCGCCCCGCTCCGAGCTGAATACGTCGGCAGAGAAACTCTGTCGGAACGCCAGCAGATCCTGAACCAGATTATACATGAAGTCAGGTATTATGCTACAATTTACAATTTAGCAGTCGCCGTAACCAACCAGGTTGTAGCGAATCCCAACGTCGTCTACAACATGGACCCAGTTCAACAGCAAATCCCCACCGGCGGCAACATTCTCGCTCACAACGCTGAAACGAGAATCCACTTGAGAAAGGGGGGATCGCAGAGAAACATGCGAATAGCCAGACTCATAGACTCCAGCTGGCTGCCTCCCGGCGAATGCGTCTTCCAAATCACCAAAAAAGGAATCGAAGACGCAGAAGAGGAAAAGAAAGAGGAGGAAAAGACGGAAAATGTCTCAGGAACATGACCATAAAGAGTTTATTGAGAGACTGAGAAAATCCCGTGATATCGTCGGCTACATTGATCCAGTAGTAGTAGACAAAAATACCTTCGAAATTGTGGTTGGAAGGCACAGAAAGGAAGCTGATCCAAACTGGCCTGAAGTCAAAAAGGAGTTCAAAAGCCGAAAGGAACGCCTTCTTTATCAAATACATTCAGATACTCACCGGAGGACTGTAAGCAAAAAAGAACGGCAAACTCAGCTTTTAGAATTAGCCTTACACTTGGAAGACGAAGGCGTACTGAAAGAAAAGATGGCTTCTAAACTGGCAGAGTTAACAGGGCTTGGACTTAGATATGTTGAAAGTCTTTTGCCTAAAAAGTACAAAGAGACTAAATTTGCTTCTAAACCAAAAGAGCCCGAGCTAGCTCGCCCTCCGAAAATCGTAGAACCAGAAGAGTTTGTCGAAACGCCGACTAAGCCTTCCGAGGCAGGGGCGGGATTTGAACCCGCGAAACCAGAGTTTGTGGAGACTGAAAAATTAGTTGGCGCTGAAACTTCTGTTCCTGAACCGTCTAAGCCTAAACCGCCTAAGCCGAAGACCGTAACTTGTCCGTACTGTAAAGAAGCCATTTCCCAACTTGTGTGTAGCAATTGTTTGGTTGGAAAAATCAGCGTTAAAGACCTTTTCAAGGAACGATGAGGAGGAATGAAAATTGTTCGCTGTTAAAAAAGAAGTTGTTCAGTCGCTGTTGGCTGACGAAGCATGGTCCAGACGCCTGGAAGACGCTGAAACCGAAGCCGATGTTGTCAAGGTGCTTGTAGAATTTTGCAAGTCGAAAGGTTTCAAAGTTGTAGATGCAGGTGCGCCTATGAAAACTAACGCAGTTGCGTCAAATCATAGTTGCCGACAATCACGAAAATAATTGTGCGACAGAAAAGGAGGTGTTAGTATGTCGATTGAGAAGAGAGAGGAAGAAAAAGAAGAAATCTTCAAGATGTATGAACGTGCGGACGAGAAACAGATAATTGGGGAGCTGGAAGGCCATTACCTGGAAGAGTTCGTCTACTATTTTGAAGTTGGAAAAGAAAAGAGAAGAGTCGCGGGATTGAGCTGGGCTGGAGTAAAGGAGTGTGCGTACCGGCTTGGAGGAATCGAGGTTGAATCGTGCCAGATCGACGACAAGGGAGACCACTGGATGGTGGTGTGCAAGGCAAGCGACAAGTTCAAGGGCAACAGCCGCTTCGGAGTTTCAACGCAGTCGAAGAAAATGAAACTCAAGGACGGTTCGGAAGTCGAGGACGATTTTAGCCTTCAGAAATGCGTAAGCAAGGCGCAGAGGAACGCGATTCGAAGCCTGATACCAGAGCTGTTCATAAAAAACTTTGTCGACCGCTATCTCGAGGAACACGGGAAGAAGCCAAAGGAAGTTCCGGTTGCTTCGTCCGAAGCACCTAAAGCAGCGCCGCCTCAAAAGTCAGAACTGACAGCGGAGACGATTATCGACGTTCTCGGCGGCGCCAACCTCGACTGCAACCTAGTTGAAATCAAGGTTCTAGATTCAGCTATAGTCGTAAAGCCAGTGCAGTACATAGAAACTTTGACTTGGACTCAATTCAACAGTGTGCTCAAGCAGCTAGGCTTCACGTGGATTAGCGACGGCAAAGAAAGCAGGTGGCAAGCGTCAGGTTCACAATCAACAGGTAAGCCGTCAGGCGGAACGTGAAAAGAAAATGAGTAAAAATGTTGAAAGGTCGTCTCTATACACTCGAAGTCAAACTCAGCACAAGAAACAGTTCTATTCCTTGTGCATTTGTGTGTGTGCACTCTTTGCAAGCGTTCAAGAAACTGTCAGTAAAAAAAGGAAAAGAAGCCTATTTCATTTCTCTTTTAGCCATTTTACACACAATAGAACTATTCCTTGTGCTCCTATATTATATTATTATACACGCAATAGACGAATTCGTCTATTATTAGAAGAATTCTTCTATTCCTTGCATTTTTCGAGAGAGGATTCTTTCTATGACTAAGAAAGTGAAGTTTGGAGTATATCTCGACCCAGATTTAGCTCATAAATTCAGAGTTTTCGTGGCTGAACAATATGGAAAAGCCTCGAAAGGACTGATAAGCTTCGAAACCGCACAGGCTCTTCAAGCTTGGATTAGCACACACAAGAGCACACAAACCGAGCTCATACATAAACCGCCGAACCCAATCCCAAACGTCTTCCAAGTAAAGTTACAAGTCAAAGAATATCTACGGACTACCTTTGGATACGAGCAAATCTACAAAGTTCCAAAAAATCATTTGATTATGGCTATCTCATCTCTAAGAGGCACTGATGAGAGGACAATTAAGAAATGGATTAAGCTTTTCGAAAAATATCAGGTGATCAAATGGGTAACCCCGAGTATGGTAGAATTCCTAGCCTAGGAAAGAATCAGGGAAAGAGGTACACATCGGTGAGCATACAGGACGAGACATTGAATATGCAAGGTCGAAAGGCAAAGTTATACGGATTCTAGGAGACACCCAAAAATGAGTGGACAACTAACCGAAGAATCTAAAGCTAAAATTGCTGAAATCTTCGCAAAACAAGGAGGAATTTTAGTTTGAGTGATTCCAAGATTCTGTTAGGATACGAGATTGGCAGTGGCAAAGAATGAGCGAACCCGAGAGAACCTTGAGTACCCAACAACCAAGTGAGGAAAAGGTTGGACTCGACCAGCTCGTTAAGGAACGAGCAAAGTTTCTGATGGAACAGTTGATTGGCGTAATTCCTTATGTCAAGGAGCTCACGGGCATCACTGACGAAGCACGAAAAGTTGTTGAACAACAAGTAGCAGAATTCGCCCTCAGCATAAAAACATCTAGGCTTAATCCAGATGAGCTTGATGCCTTCTTTAAGAAGCCTTACCATTTGGAACCAGTGCATGGAAGACCTGACTCATGGCATCTTCATATTCCAAAGTTCGTAGACATCCAAATAGGATGGTTAGAAAAGTCAGACAGTAGCTACAACACATTTCTTATCAACCGCTACATGGATTGGCTAGGCGAAATTCCAGAAGCCATAAAGAAACAACTCGATTGGAAACCTCCTCCAGAACTCATACTTGAAGGCGAAGAACTCCACGGACCTAAAAACGCACTTGACTATGCATGGCAGAAATATCGGCCTTTCCTACATGACAGAGACGAAAAACGAATCAAAGTCAATCCTAAACGAGCCTTCGATCTGATTGTCTCACTAATCAAAGACGGTGTTCTCCCCTTCAGCATCAAACCCATCGACAGCGCTGACCTTGTAGACCGAAAGTGTGACTTCCAACTCCGAGATTATCAGGTTCAAGCTTGGAACGAGCTCCAAAGATTCAGTGCCGTCGGAATCTACTTTCCACCAGGAACAGGAAAGACAATAATAGCATTATGGGCCATGACGCATCTAAAACCTCCACATCTAGTTGTGGTTCCTACTAGGTTGTTGCAAGAGCAATGGTTAGAACGGATTCAAGCACACACAGACCTGCAACTGGGAGAGTATGAAGTATTAACGTATCAGAGTGCAATAAAAAAAGCCTCAGCAAAACAGTGGACAACGCTGATAATCGACGAGCATCAACATTTTCCAGCAAATACCTTCATCAAGCTTTCATTGATTCGACGCAAGTACACCATGGGACTCTCAGCTACACCACAGCGCGAAGACGGCCGCGAAGAGTATATTTTTGCGCTTTCAGGCAAGCCTGTTGGTCTCAGCTGGGAATACTTCAAAAAACTCAACCTGATCAAGAGCCCAACCTGTCACGTTTGGATCGTCAAAAACTTCGAAGCAAAACTAAGGAGACTTGACTCTCTCCTGCAGACTGACATGCGAACAATAATATTCTCAGACTCGATCGAAGTCGGCAAAACCGTAGCGGCCCGCTTCTCAAAACCAGACGTCAAAGTTCCTTTTGTTTATGGCGCCACAAAAGACAACATGGAGACAATTCTGGCTAACCGCGTGGTCGTCGTGTCTCGAGTCGGAGACGAAGGCATGAGCCTCCCCGACATCGAACGGGTAATAGAGGTCAGCTGGCTAGGAAGAAGTCGTAGGCAAGAGCTTCAGAGGACTACAAGGCTGCTGCACAGCCAGGTTGAAGAACAAGAGAACCATGTGCTTATGACGCTTGAAGAATATCTGCATGACCGCAAGAGACTATTCAGCATCATGGACAAGGGCTTCAAGATAGTGCTTCATCGAGAAGGCGTAAGCGAGAAAGCGGTCGAGGATCACTCAGCCGAGTTCCGCACAGCTCCTCGGTCACGCACACGGGCCTCGAGACCTACGTTGACTGTGGAAACACCGTCTGTACCTATTCAATTGGGCCAAAGTGCAACATACACCAATCTGCCCGGTGTTCAACGAATTATGTTATTGATGAACAGGAAAGAGAAGCAGCTCTATACGTTGCTCCTTGACCACGACGGAGAATGGTTCAGCAGGCAGCGGCTTCCTCTGCTTCTGGGATATGCAAGCGACGACACTATGCGTCATTCAATCGACTTTGCTAAGATGGTCGATAGAGGCTGGATGGAGGAAAAGCGCGAAGCGAAAGCTTCTAGCTACCGGACGAATATGAGGGGCAAAATGGGAGGTTGAAGAGAAGGGGGATTCCGAGTTGAATATGAGGAAAACGCAGAAAATGAAGGAAGAGAGGATTTAAATAGCGAACCATAACACATACAAGATGGAGCTTCCAGCCTACGTGCGGATCAGGAACCGCATCGGTTCTGCGCCACACTGCCGAAAATGCGGAAGCGAGATCCGCGTAGGCGACAGGGTAGTTTCAGCAGTCAAGACGGGAACCCGCGTAAGATACCGCATCTACCACAAAAAGTGCTTCGCGGAAACACAGATTGAGGCAAAAACGAGGACCCGCAAGGCGGGAGAAACACCTTGGGGGTCTGGGTGACTCGCCCGGGTTGAGTGAGCGCGTCTACTAGATAAATTGCATAGGAGTTTGAATCCCGGGTTGAGTAAAAGAGGACCTAAACCGATACAGCTGTCGAAGTTTTTCAGATTGAAGTATCTTCAGAAAATTGAAGATCCAGAGAGACTCGCTGAGAAGTTAGGAATTAAAGTAAAGACTGTTTATAAGTATGAGGAAAGGCTTCAGAAGAAACTTGTCAGCTCTATTCGACAGGTTTCTCCTGACCGTTTGAGTTTTATTTGTCCCGAATGCCTTGAAGCGAAAGTCTATACCGATCCTGAGAACGGCGAGCGGGTCTGTCAAAGTTGCGGCTACGTTTTGGAACAGGAAGCCGACATGGTTCACACGCTGCCTTTCGACGAGACCTACGCCTTGACCAGCAACATGTCCTTCGGCAGAAGCCTAGGTAACACGCTTCCAAACCATCAGCTCTACAAAGTAATAGCCAAAGCCCGAACTGGAACCCAAGACCTACCCATACGCAGCACACAAATCCAGGTCATCAGCAACGCCGTGGACCCGCCCTTGGTAAAAAACATGCTTGAATACGGAAGTAAGATGCTGAAGGGTCTCGGCTTTGACAGGGACACAGACGAATGCCACATGTTCGCCGACCAGTACGGTCGGCTGTTGCGGAAGCTCGCAGGCTTCATACAGGTCAGCAGAGCGGACGTGCAGCCCTACCTGGTGGCGAGGGCGGCGCTGTGCTACCTGCTACGAGGAAACCCTAAGAAAGCGGAGGAAGCGAGCAGAAAGTATCCGTTCGACGGCAAATACTACAATATGGTAGCCCAAGCCACTGAACTATTCAATGTAAAAAGAGAGTTCCATATTAACGGAAAAACTCTGGCTTCTGCGCGACAATAATGTACTCGTGGTTTATTCGCTCAATCTCCGGGTACTTTTGATACTGTAAGACTCTCCAAAACGATTGCGTCGGCAGCCTGAACTTCAAAACGTCGACAAGATTGAAGCCGCACTTCTCAAGCAGCAGCCACGTGTGATAGGGCAGGTCTATGGGTTTCTTGTTCCGAACAAATGGTTTCACAATAATGATAACGCGTCCGCCAAACTTCAAAACCTGGAAACACTGCTGATAGCACTTCAACATCTCAGAAAGATAAGTCTCACCTTTAACATTCCCAAGATTGCCAGGATTATCCGAATACTCTCTTGCCGTTTTAGTGGAGACGCCCACTCTGCTGACGCCTGTAGGACCTCCCTGTCTTGAAATTGCATCTGAATAAGGTGGAGAAGTTATTACAGCATCGATGTCACCGTGGTCGAGCGCTTTGTATTCTTCCTCATTTGATTTCAAGTTTCCAATGTTGTCTTTGTTTGGTGAGTAGCCTACGGGAACTCCGAAACTCATGACGGTAGCGTAGCTTCCCGTCTGAGCTAGAGCTGGATCTCGACTCGCTATTCCGCCTCTAGTGTGCCGCGTGGTTCCTTCAAGAGAACCCTCGTAAGGGGGAGAAGTGATTATGGCGTCAACTTTGCACGGTTCCTCATGCTGAGTGTAGCTCTGCTTCTTCGCTGTGCCCCTTCGCCACCTTCCATACTTCTTCTCGTCAGCTCCTGCTGATGGCCCCTCTTTATCGTCCGAAACTGAACCGTCGTAGGGAGGACTCGTGATTATGGCGTCTATCTCCCCATGAGGAAGGTTTCCAATGTTCTCTTTGGATTTTGAGTATCCCTCGCCTGTGGTTGGATGTTTCTTTCTTCCATAACGGTTCGATGTCGGATCTTCAGCTAACCTCTCCCAAAGAGGAGATCTGCTTTTTCCTTTTGTTCCATCCGCATAAGGTGGGCTTGTAATTACGGCGTCAATATCCCCGTGATAGAGGTTAGCGATGTTGTCGTCTCTAGTCTCCTGAGGCATCTCCCTAGTTCTTTCAAGGTTAGGATAAACAGAATGTCCCTTACGCTTCTTGCTCATGCTTTCGCTGTAAGGAGGGCTTGTAAGGATAGCGTCTATATCTCCGTGACGAAGATTTCCAATCTGCGCTTTATTTTCTGAATATAACTGCGGTAATCCTCCATGTTCTTGTGTGGCTGGTGTAGTTGGCTCTGTTTTAGGTGCATTAAACTTTCCCCTCATTCCTCCTGACTTTGCGCTTAAGGCTTCAGAATAAGGTGGAGAAGTAATTACGGCGTCCACTTCACCTAAAGGCAGGTTTCCAATGTTTTCTTTAGATTCTGAGTACCCGCTTAACAAAGACTTTATCGCTTTCTCTCTTCCCGGCGTATGACGGTTTTTCGTGTCTGGTCTAGTATCGGTCTCCATGCTTGAAACTTCTTTCTCAAGATCAATTTTGCTTGGTTGCTTCTTAGAGTCGGCGTAAGGCGGACTGGTTATGATTATATCGACCTCTCCGTGAGAAAGATTACCTATATTCTTAGGATTCTCTGAATATGGCTTTACTTGTCTAATGTTTCTTTGAGCTCC
>Ga0172362_10004925_pt1 | contig 11587 bp, 7 predicted proteins | sample LakKivs1_kivu2a2_FD_114534 | JGI IMG/M metagenome (GOLD analysis project Ga0172362, IMG submission 114534) | Sediment microbial communities from Lake Kivu, Rwanda - Sediment s1_kivu2a2 | ecosystem: Environmental > Aquatic > Freshwater > Lake > Sediment | place: Rwanda: Western Province, Lake...
CCGGCGTGCGCGCGGCTGTGCCCCGAGGCGGCGATCATCTTCCCGAAGTATTCCGAAGCGCCGATCGCCGGCGACGACCGGCTCCCCGCCAAGGCCGGCGCCGCGGCGCCGATTGATTTCTCGTCGCTGGCCGGCCTGGACCTGAAGGAAGCGATGCGCCGCCGCGAAGCCATCCTCCGTGACGCCCTCCGGAAGGGCGGCCATGAGTAACCTCCTGAAACCCGCGGTGGTCCTCGTGGCCGACCGGACGTTGAGCGCGCGGTACCGCGTCCTCTTTGAGGGCATCTTCGCCACGATGCAGACGACGGCGGCGCCGGAGCCGGTCATGCGGCGGTTCCTGGCGCCGCCGGTTCCGACAGACGCCCAGGGTCGCGCGTCGGCGGCGCCGTTGGGCCTGAGGCGCGTCGAGGCGGCCCTGCGGGCCCGGACGCCCCTCGGCCCCGACGACGTCGTCTGCACGACGCCCGAGGCCCTGCCGCAACTCCTGGGCCCCTGGACCAAGGTGGTCGCCGTCAGTTCGAGCGACCCGCTGGGCCACGGCATGAGCAACACGACGACCTCCGAGTTCTGGTCGGGCGACCTGTACACGCGGGTCTGGACCGACCGGCTGATGTCCGCGATCGCCGCCGCCAAGCGCCGCTACGGGTTCCGCGTCATCGGCGGCGGGGCCGGCGCCTGGCAGTGGATTCAGTATCCTGACGAGGCCGCACGGCACGGCCTCGACGTGGTTTTCGCCGGCTACTTCGAGTCCCTCGGACCGGAGGTCGTAATGGACCTCCTGGCCGGCAAGGCCGTGCCACCGGTTTTCTCGGCCCGCGCGACAGCGGCCTCCGACATCCGACCCATCCGCGGCCCTTCCATGCTCGGGGTTGTGGAACTCTCGCGCGGCTGCGGCAAGGGGTGCGGCTTCTGCACCATGTCGAACCTCAAGATGGAGCACCTCGCGCCGGCGACCATCCTGGCGGACATCGAAACGAACGTTGCGGCCGGCAGCCGGAGCCTCGTCTCGAGCAGCGAGGACTTTTTCCGTTACGGCGCCGACGGGCCGCGCGTCCGTTTCGAGCGGCTCCGCTCGCTCCTCGCCGAAATGCAAAAAATCCGCGGCCTCGGATTCATGCAGATTGACCACGCCAACGTCACATCGGTGCTCCAACTCGACGACGCCGAACTGCGCGAGATCCGGCGGCTTCTCGCCTGGGAGCGCCGGACCGAGTACCTCTGGGTCAACCTCGGCCTGGAGAGCGCCAACGGCCGCCTCGTCCAGGCCAACGGCCCCGGCAAGATCGTCCCCTTCGATCCCGACCGGTGGGAGGACATGATCCGCGACTGTGCCGCACGCCTGACGCGAACGGGCTTCTTCCCGGTCTTCAGCCTCATCCTGGGCTTGCCGGGCGAGACGCCGGATGACGTGGCCCGGACGCGGCGTCTGGTCGAGGACCTGGCGCGCGAGCGTGCGGCGGTCTTTCCCGTCTTCCACGAGCCCGTCCGGCTCGGCCGGCCCGACCGAGGTGGCGTGCCCTTCCGCATCGAAGGAATGACGCCGGAGCACCTGGACCTTTACGTCGCCTGCTACGAGATCAACTTCAAGTGGGTGCCGCGGCTCTACTGGGACAACCAGCGAGCCGGCGGTGTTTCGTGGTTGAAGCGGCTGGCGATCCAGATCCTGGGTAGAATGGAAGTGCAGTCGTGGCGGCGGAACTTCGCGCGAACCCGTGAACGGCTGGCCGCCCGCCCGGCGTCGTTCCACTCGGCGCCGGGGCAACCGGCCGCCGGCGCCGCGACGGGAGTTCCTAAAATCTGAGGAACCAACCGCCGCTTTCTGCATTACATTTACAGAGACCTGCCTGCCGCCGGGCTGGTACGATAGGATCGCCCTATGAACGAATCTTCAGGCAGCGCCGACCGGATGCGGCAGAACGCCGTTCCGCCGACCCGCGAGGAGCGGGATCGGCTGCTCGGCCTCATCCGCGAGTACGCCAGGAATCATCCCCCTGTGCCGCCCCTCTCGGTGAGCGAACTGGCCGTAGCCGCCGACGCGATCCTGTCCCAGTTCGCCGCAGGCGACCCGGCCGCGAGAGTCGAGGCCAACGAGAAGTACCGCCACTTCGTCGCGGTTCTCTTCTCAAACGAGGCCTGGCGCGAGACGGTGGCCGCGGTCCCGTGCGAGCGCCGCCTCCTGTTGCTGCCGAAATGTCTCCGGGCCGAAGGCCGATGCGCAGGGACCCTCGACGAGATCGGCCTCGTCTGCGAGGACTGCGGCCAGTGTCCCATCACCGACCTGAAGAAGGAGGCCGCGCGGCTCGGTTACACCATCCTGGTGGCCGAGGGCGCGCCCGTGGTCCTCTCAATCGTCCGGAACCGCAAGATCGAAGCCGTCGTCGGCGTCAGTTGCCTGACGGCCCTCGAACGCATCTATCCCCTGATGCAATCGGCCGCCATCCCCGGCATCGCCATCCCCCTGCTCTACGACGGGTGCGCGAGCACCGCCGTGGACCTGGACTGGGTGCGCGAAGCCATCCGCCTGGTCGGCAGCGCACGCACCACTCGCATGAACCTCAACGCCCTTCGCGACGAGGTCGAAGGCTGGTTTTCCAACGCGGCCCTCCAGGAAACCCTCGGCCCGGCGACGACCGAGACCGAACGCATCGCGCGGACCTGGCTGGCCAAGTCCGGAAAGCGCTGGCGTCCGCTCCTGGCGGCGGGCGCCTACGAGGCCCTCGGCGGCAGACGGGCGAGTGCCTCGGACACCATTCGCAAGGTCGCCCTGGCCGTCGAGTGTTTCCATAAGGCCTCGCTCGTCCACGATGACATCGAGGACGAGGACGCCCTGCGTTACGGCGAGCGGACCCTCCACGAGGAGTACGGCGTGCCGGTCGCGCTGAACGCCGGCGATTTCCTCCTGGGCGAAGGATACCGGATGATCGCCGAGTCGGGCCTCGCGCCCGAGCGCGTGGCCGAGATGCTCCGCGCGGCCGCCGGCGGACACCGGGACCTCGCCATCGGCCAGGGGCTGGAACTGTGCTGGACGCGTCATCCGGGGCCGCTCCGATCGGCCGACGTCCTGGACATTTTCCGGCGTAAGACCGCCCCGGCGTTCGAGGTGGCCCTGCGGCTGGGGGCCGTCGCGGCCGGCGCCGACGACGGCGTCTGGGACATCCTCGGCCGCTACAGCACCGCGCTCGGCATGGCCTACCAGATCCGCGACGACCTCAAGGACTGGGACGGAAAGGCCGAACCCGACGATGCCGGCGCAATGCGGCCGTCGATCCTGCTGGCCATTGCCCACGAACGGGCCGAGGGCGACGACCGCCGATGCCTCCAGGACGCGTGGCGCCGTTCCTTAAGGCCCGCGGCGACGGCCGAACGGGTCCGCGCCATCCTGGCCCGGCTGAACGCCCAACAGGAGGCCCGCCGCCTGCTCTCGTTGTATGTGGATGAAGCCATACGTTGTCTCGCGGCGATCTCCAGCCACGACCTCAAGGCGCTCCTGCGCCACGTCATCTTCAAGATCTTTAGCGACGTCACCCAAGGGAGTTTGCCCGGTGAGTCTGAAGTCGGAACTGCTCCAGGCCGCGCGGCGAGCGCAGGGCCTGCGGCCTGACGCCGCCGCCCGCGCCCTCGCCTTTCTCCGTCGCCAGGCCCATCCCGAGGGCGGGTGGTGCGACCGCGCCGGCCAGGCCGACCTCTACTACACGGTCTTCGCCCTGATGGGCCTTGCCGCCCTGGAGACGAAGATCCCCGCCGGACCGGTCGCGCGCTACCTGGCCGGCTTCGGCGACGGCCGCTCGCTCAACCTCGTCCACCTGGCGTGCCTGGCCCGGTGCGCCTCCTTGGCACGACCGGAAGGCCCTCCGGAGCGGGCGCGCCGGGCCATGGTGTCGCATCTGGAAACGTATCGTTCCTCGGACGGCGGGTACGGATCCGTGCCCGGCGCCCCACAGGGCGCCGCCTACGCCGTCTATCTGGCGCTGGGGGCCGCCGAGGACCTCGACGCCTCCGTACCCGAGCCGGAGGGCCTGGCCCGGTGCCTCCGGTCGCTCCGGACCGACGACGGCTCGTGGGGCCCGACGCCGGCCACGGCCGGCGCCGCCGAGACCCTTCGCGATCTCGGCCAGGCCGTCGAGGCGTCCACGGTCGAGTGGCTCCTGGCGCGCCAGGCGCCCGAAGGCGGGTTCGGCGCGTTTCCAGACGCGCCCGGGCCGGACCTCCTCTCGACGGCCACCGCGCTGCATGGTCTGGCGGCCGCCGGCACGCGCCTCGAAGGCGCGGCCAGGGACGCCTGCCGCCGCTTCATCCTCAGCCTCCGCGCGCCCGACGGCGGGTTCCGCGGACACCCGGCCGACGACCGGGCCGATTGCGAGTACACGTTCTACGGCCTTCTGGCCCTCGGTCATTTGGAGTAGGCCCGATGGCGATTGACCGATCCGCGATCCAGCGGACGCTCCTGGCTGCGCGGCAGCAACTCCTCGCGTCGCGCGGCCCGGAGGGTCACTGGACCGGCGAACTTTCCCCGAGTGCCCTTTCGACCGCCACGGCTGTCTGGGCGCTGGCGATGGTGAGCGCGGACGACTACGCGGCGCCCATCCGCCGGGGACTCGACTGGCTCGCCCGCCACCAGAACGAGGACGGCGGGTGGGGCGACACGACCTTGAGCCCGAGCCACATCAGTACGACGCTCCTCGCCTGGTCGGCCCTCGCGGTGTCGGACGGCCGGACCGAAACGCACGCGCGAGCCGCGGCGGCGGCCGAGACGTGGATCACCCGGCACGCAGGCCGTCTGGAACCGGAGACGATCGCCGCCGCCGTCCACCGGCGCTACGGCCGCGACCGGACCTTCTCGGCGCCGATCCTGACGATGGCCGCACTGGCCGGCCGGCTCGGCCCCGACGCCTGGCGCCTCGTCGCGCCGCTGCCGTTCGAACTGGCGGCCTGCCCTCACCGGTGGCTGAAGCGGCTCCGCCTGCCGGTCGTCAGTTACGCCTTGCCCGCGCTCATTGCGATCGGCCAGGCGCGGCACCATTTCCGTCCGAGCCGCTGTCCGGTTACACGGATTATGCGGAACGTTGTGCGGGAAAGGACGCTTCAGGTCCTCCCAGAGATTCAGCCGCCGAGCGGCGGGTTCCTCGAGGCCGCGCCGCTGACGAGTTTCGTTACGATGAGCCTGGCGGCCATCGGCAGGGCCGGCCATCCGGTGGCCCGTCAAGGCGTCGAATTCCTCCTCGCGTCGGTCCGGCCCGACGGCAGTTGGCCGATCGACACGAACCTGGCAACCTGGGTGACGACGCTTTCGGTGGCGGCCCTTTCGGCCTGCCCCGAGCGAAGCCGAGGGGCCGGTCCGGCGCTCGACGAACTCCCTGCAACGGAGCGCGAGGCCATCCGCCGCTGGCTCCTCGACCAGCAACACCTCCACGAGCACCCCTATACGCATGCGCCGCCCGGCGGGTGGGCGTGGACCGACCTCGCGGGCGGCGTGCCGGATGCGGACGATACGGCCGGCGCCCTGGTGGCCCTTCATCGCCTCGGCGAGGTTGACGAGAGAGTCCGTGAAGCGGCCGCCGCCGGCCTGGCGTGGCTCCTGGACCTGCAGAACCGCGACGGCGGAATCCCGACGTTCTGCCGCGGATGGGGGAACCTGCCGTTCGACCGGAGCAGCCCCGACCTGACCGCCCACGCCCTGGCGGCGTGGACGCTCTGGCAGGGCGCGGCGCCGGCCCCGCTCCAGGCGCGGATGGAGGCCGCCGTCTCGCGCTCCCTCGGTTACCTTGAGCGCGCTCAAACGGCCGACGGCGCCTGGGTCCCTCTCTGGTTCGGCAACCCGTACGCCCCTCGCGAAGAGAACCCGACCTACGGGACGGCCCGCGTCGTGGCGGCTATCGTGCCACTGGCCCGGAGCGGGAACGCGGCAGCGGCTCGCCTTGCGACGCGCGGGGCCGAGTGGCTCCTGGCGGCCCAGAACGGGGCCGGCGCCTGGGCCTGCCCCGAGCGAAGCCGAGGGGGCGGCGCGACGACCGCCTGCGCCTCCATCGAAGAGACCGCCCTCGCGGTGGACGCCCTCGCCCGCTTGCTCGACGCGGGGCTTGGCGACAACCGCGCCGGCGCCGAGGCGCTGCGGGCGGCCCTGGCGCGCGGCACAGACTGGCTCATCCGCCGCACCGACGAGGGGCGGCGATTCGACGCGGCCCCCATCGGCCTGTACTTCGCGGCCCTGTGGTACTTCGAGCGGCTCTATCCGCTCCTGTTCACCGTCTCGGCGCTCGAGCGAGTCGCGACCCTCGCGGCGGACCTCTGAGACCGCAACACGAATGCCACAGCGGCCGCTCGGTGGATCCGCTGGGCTGGCTGACTTTTCCATAGGCGTCTGCTATACTTCGAGCGGAACGACTTGGAGCGACCAGGGTTTAAGGTAGGTCATGCCGCTATCGTCGGAAATCTCGCGTCGACTGGTTTCGGTCGCCTGGTGCGCGGCTGCCGCGCTAGGGCTCGCGGGCTGCTCCGGCGACCGTCCATCCGACGAACCCGACGCCTCGAGCGCTCCCGCCACGGCGCCGGCCGACGCCTGGCCGATGTTTCATGGCGAGCCGGCCTTGGCGGGCGTCGCCCCCGGAAGCCTGCCCGAAGCGTTCGCCCTGCGATGGAAATTCCAGACGGGCGGCCCCGTCGCCTCCTCGGCGGCGATCGCCGGCGGCCGCGTCTTCGTCGGTTCCAATGATATGCATATTTATGCCATAGACCTGATGGACGGCCACAAGGTCTGGGCCTATCAGACCGACGGCGAGGTCGAGTCGGCGATCCTCGTCCTCGGCGGAACCGTTTACGCGGGATCGGACGATCATTTCCTCTATGCCCTCGACGCAGCCACGGGCTCGCTCAAATGGAAGTTCGAGACCGGCGACAAGATCGTCGGCGGCGCCAACCACATCCGCTCGCCCGACGATCGGAGTGACTGGATCCTCGTCGGCAGTTACGACGGGAAGTTATACGGTCTGGAGGCGGACGGCGGACGGGTCGTCTGGACGGTCGAGACCACGAGCCCGATCAACGGCGTCCCGGCGGTCGGCGAGGCCGGCATCGTCTTCGGCGGCTGCGACGAGCAAATCCACATCGTCTCGCCGGCCGACGGCCGCGCCATCAATACGATCCCGGCCGGCGGAATCGTAGCCGGCTCGCCGGCGCTGGTCGGACCATATATCTACGCCGGAAATTATGTTGACAGCGTCCTGTGTTTCGACGCCGCGACCGGCAAGACCGTGTGGCAATACACGCCGGAAGCGTCGGCTGGCTTCTATTCCTCCCCGACGGTAGCCTCGGACCGGATCGTCATCGGCGGCCGCGACCAGAAGGTCCACGGCCTGGACCGCGCGACCGGCAAGCCCCGGTGGACGTTCCCGACGCGAGGCAGCGTGGACGGGTCGCCCGCCATCTGCGGCGACAAGGTCGTCGCCGGGTCGGCCGACGGGCGGCTCTACGTCCTGGCGCTGGCCGACGGCCGGGAGGTCTGGTCCTTCGAGATCGGCGGCGGGGTGTCGGCCTCGCCCGCCGTGGCCGGCGGCATGATCGTGGTCGGATCGGATGATAATGATGTCTATGCCTTTGGCCCGAAACCGTGACCGAACATGAAGATCGTTCAGATCACTCCCGGCGCAGGCGGCGATTTCTACTGCGACAATTGCCTGCGCGACGGCGACCTGGTGTCCGAACTCAGGCGGCGGGGACACGACACGCTCATGGTTCCCCTGTACCTGCCGATGGCGGCCGAGGGCACGGATCCGAGCCAGGGCGTTCCGGTCTTCTTCGGCGGCATCACCGTCTACCTTCAGCAGAAGTCGGCGCTCTTTCGCCGCACGCCGCGATGGGTGGACCGCCTGTTCGATTCGCCGCGACTCCTCCGCTGGGTCGCACGCCGCGCCGCCATGACCAAGGCCGCCGACCTCGGCGAACCGACGCTCTCGATGCTCCGCGGCGAAGAGGGGCGCCAGGTGAAGGAACTCGACCGCCTGGTCGAGTGGCTTCGCGCCGAGGGCCGGCCCGACGTCGTCTGCCTCTCAAACGCCCTCCTGGCGGGCCTCGTGCGACGCCTGAAGGCCGAACTGGGCGTCCCCGTGGTCTGCTTTCTCCAGGACGAGGACTCGTTCCTCGACGCCCTGCCCGATCCGCACCGGACCGCGGCATGGAAGACGGCCGCCGGTCGGGCCGCCGAAGTGGACGCCTTCGTGGCCGTCAGTCATCATTACCGCCGGGTGATGGTCGCGCGGATGGCCCTCGATCCGCACCGCGTGCACGTCGTCCACCTCGGCATGGACACGGCCGGTTATGAGCCGGCGGCCGCGACGCCCGGGCCGACCGTCGGATGCCTCGGCCAACGGTCTCGCGCGCGGGGTCTCGACGTGCTGGTCGAGGCGTTCCTCGCTCTGCGCGCCGGCGGCCGATGGCCGGCCTTGAGACTTCGCGTCGCGGGCGGCCAGACCCCGGCCGACCAGGTCTTCGTCGCCGCGGTCCACGAGCGCCTGGCCGCGTCGGGGGCCGAGGACGCGGCGGAGTTCCTGCCCGCGCTCGACCGCGCCGGGCGGCGGGAGTTCCTGCGGTCGCTTTCGGTCCTTGCAGCGCCCGCGCGCCAGGCCGAGGCGTTCGGTGTGTTTATTCTCGAGGCGCTCGCCACCGGCGTCCCCGTCATTTTATCGAAAGTCGGGGCCTACCCGGAACTCCTTGAGGCGACGGGCGGCGGCCGGCTGGTCGAGCCGGATGATGCCGCGGGACTGGCGGCAGCGATTGAAGATCTCCTCGCGCATCCCGACGAGGCCCGTGCCCTCGGGGCGCGTGGCCGGCGGGCCGTCCTCGACCGGTTCCACGTTCGCCACATGGCAGATGGTATCATGGAGATATTCGAAAAGGTTGTTGCCGGCCAATGAATGGCGGCATCGGCTAACGAGTGCCACCCCCAAGCGATTTCGCTTGGGGGTGCCACCCTCGGGTTTTGGCTTATGAGAACACGCCATCTTAAACGGCTCTAACCCTTCGCCGGCGTGGAGGTCCCCATGCCTGAAGACGCCGCCTTGATGACGCTTGAAGACGTGACCAAACGCTACGATGCGCCGGACGGCGGCCAGACGCCGGCGGTCCTCGCGGGAGTGACGCTTTCGGTGCGCCCCGGCGAGTCGCTGGCCATCGTCGGGCCGTCGGGCTGCGGCAAGAGCACGCTCCTCAATCTCATGGGGACGCTCGACCGGCCCACGAGCGGCCGCGTGCTCCTGGACGGGCAGGACCTCGGCCCGCTCGGCGACGAGGCGCTCGCGGCCGTCCGCAACCGGCGGATCGGGTTCGTCTTCCAGTTGCACCATCTCCTGCCGCAGTGCACGGCCCTGGAGAACGTCCTGGTTCCGACGCTGGCGTGCGGCGGCTCGCCGGCGGAAGCCGAGGAGCGGGCGCGGCAACTGCTGGAGCGCGTCGGACTAAAGGCTCGCCTCGACTATCGGCCCGGTCACCTTTCGGGCGGCGAGCGGCAGCGCGTGGCCGTCGCCCGGGCCTTCATCAACCGCCCCGCCCTGCTCCTGGCGGACGAGCCGACCGGGTCGCTCGACCGCGCGGCGTCCGAGGACCTTGCAGGGCTGCTGGCGGAACTCAACCGCACAGAGGGCGTTGCGCTGGTGGTCGTCACGCACGCGATGCCGCTGGCCGCCCGCATGGGCCGCGCCATGGAACTCCGCGACGGGCGGCTTCGACCAATGGAAATCCGTGTATGAATCTCCGCACGCTGGTCATCCGGAGCCTGCGATTCCACTGGCGAAGCCACGTGGGCGTCGTCCTCGGGGCCGCCGTGGCGACGGCGGTCCTCGTCGGGGCCCTCGTGGTCGGCGACTCCGTGCGCTGGAGCCTGCGGCGGATGGCCCTCGAGCGCATCGGTTCGGCCGACCTCGCGCTCCTGGCGCCGGACCGGTTCTTCACCGAGGGACTCGCGGACCGGATGGCCGCAGTGCTCGACGCGCAGGCGGCGCCGCTCCTTTCGCTTCGCGGCACGGCAGCGCGCGACGACGGGACCGCCCGCATCAATCAGGTCCAAGTCATGGGCGTCGGAGAGCGGTTCTGGGCTATGGGCAACACCGCGCCACCCCTCGCGGCCGACGCCGAGGGCACGGTGGCCGTGAGCGAGCAGACCTCGCGGCGGCTGGACCTCCGGGTCGGCGACGGGATGCTCCTTCGAATCGGCAAGCCGAGCGCACTTGCGCTCGATACGCCGCTCGCGAATGCTTCCGGCGCGACGCTGGCCCTTCGCGTGACGGTCGCAGCGATAATCGGCGATGACGCCTTCGGCCGTTTCAGCCTGGCCGCCAACCAGGTTCCGCCTTACAACATTTTCGTGCCCGCCGCATGGCTTCAGAAAAAGGTGGACCTCAAAGGCATGGCCAACGTCCTCCTGGTCGGCTCGTCCGGAACGGGTGTCGGGCCGGACATTCAGGCGGCCGATGCGGCCCTGAAGAAAGTGTGGCAACTGGCCGATGCCGAACTCAACTTGCGAATCCTGGCGGACGACCGCGGCGTGGAACTCCAGAGCCGGCGTGTCTTCCTCGACCCACCCGTTGCAGAGGCCGCGGCCAAGGTTGATTTGAAGGCCGTCGGCGTCCTCACTTATTTCGTCAATGAGTTTCGCTGCGGCGAGCGGACGACGCCGTACTCGATGGTCTCGGCCATCGGACCGCTTGGAGCACGGCCGGACAAGACCGGCCGTGGCACACCCGGTCTGCTGAGACTCCTTCCGCCGGACATGCGCGACGACGAGATGGTCGTGAGTTCATGGCTCGCGGAGGACCTTGCGTCCAAGCCGGGCGACTCGATCGAGATCACCTATTACGCGGTCGGAGCGATGAACCGCCTCGAGACGCGGTCCGCACATTTCCGCGTCCGCGCGGTCGTTCCGCTTGAAGGTGCAGCCGCAGACCGCGATCTCATGCCTGACTTCCCGGGCCTCAAGAATATCGAGAGCACGCGCCAGTGGGACCCGGGCATCCCGATTGACCTCAATCGCATCCGCGACAAGGACGAGGCCTACTGGAAACAGTATCGCGGAACGCCCAAGGCGTTCGTCACGCTGGCGGCCGGGCAGAAGATGTGGGGCAACCGATTCGGCGACCTGACGGCGGTGCGTTTTGTGGGCGCGGGCGAAACGGCTGAGTGGCTGGGCGAGAAAATCCGGGCCGGCCTCGACCCGGCCTCGCTCGGCCTCTATTTCCAGCCGGTGCGCGAGCGGGCCCTCGCCGCCAGCAGCCAGGGCGTGGACTTCGGCCGGTTGTTCCTGGGCCTGAGCGCGTTCCTGGTGGCGGCGGCGCTCGTGCTGGTGGGCCTGCTGTTTGCCTTCGGCGTCGAGCAGCGGACCGAGGAGGTCGGGACGCTCCTGGCGCTCGGCCTGCCGCCGCGGCGCGTGCGCCGGATGCTTCTGGCCGAGGGGGGGATTCTCGCCCTCGTCGGCGGCGCGATCGGCGCCGGCGGCGGACTCCTCTTCACATGGATAATGATCTATGCACTCCGGACCGTCTGGAGCGGGGCGGTCGCCTCGGCCGACGTCTATTTCCACGCCGAGCCGCTGAGCGTCGTCATC